>LSQX01318652.1_pt2 | contig 12873 bp, 11 predicted proteins | sample 654561 | NCBI WGS metagenome assembly LSQX01 (sample SAMN04489861, study PRJNA283612) | anaerobic digester metagenome | isolation source: 4 biogas reactors fed with cattle manure at either 37C or 55C with and... | place: Denmark: Kongens Lyngby | collected 2014 | reverse complement strand
CTCGATGCGAACATCCTCAAGAATGTTGAGGAGTTTTTGTCGAATCGGCGTTCCTGCGGTTGATCCGAATACCCTCATGTCTGTGTTGCGGACATGGCTGCATTCGTGGGCGATGAAACCAAAGGCCAGCTTTGCATCGCCATCCTTCACCATCGGCACATTCACTTGCTGACCGTTGGTGTAGGCTCGATCGCCGCCGATGACAACCTTGATACCGGTTGCTTCGGCCAGGTGCTGCCCATAAATGGGAAGCGCACTGGCAATGGTTCTGTTGGAACGATTCATCTGATTCTCCTTTTCATTGATTCCAAGGAGAAACCACCCCCCAAGGGGAATGGTTTCCCCCAGGGGTGTGTGCCAGATTCAGAAGTAGAAAGCGTTTCTTCTTCTGGCGGTTTGTTGGCGCTGCTCCCGTTCAATCAGATCCTGAATGCTCGGGAATTCCACTACCTGACCTGCAGGTGCAGGTGCAGGGACGGTTTCAGGTTCGATCGGCGTATCGACTACGCCAACCTCCTCCTCTACTTGCTCCACCGGTTGCTCTGCTGCTGGCAACGCTGCCTCAGCTTCTACCTCCACATCCGGTTCTGATGTCACCATGGTCTGCGCCGGGGCGCTCACAGTAACTACAGACTGCAGCTCCTCATTAGTGTCCGTCTTACCATTGCTGGTATTCAGGTGCACAACGAGGTTCTTGATGCCCGCCTCTGTAGAAAGCGCGGACACCAGGGTTACCACCTGCGCGTACTGGGAGCCGTTGACGACACCCGCCGTCGGCAGGGTGTCCAATAGCTCCGTGATGTACTCGGTAAGAGCGCGGACATCGGAGGATAAGAACATCAACCCCCTCAGTTTCGCGTTCATCCGGCGAAGCGTGTTCAGCGTTCGCTGATCCACATGCCCGCGACCGGCCAGACCAGTCGAAAGCAAATCCTCCGCCTCAGCCGCCGTGTCAGCGTAGAGCTGATCGGCAAGGCCCCTTACCTCTCCGTTGAGCAGATTGTTGAGCTTGTCATCCTTGTCAGGGGCCACGCGGCATGCCGCAAAGCCAAACTGCAAGGAGTGCTCAACAACTGCCTTGGGCGTCACACTCGAACGTATGGCTTCTCGCCATTCGTTTTTTTCCCATGCCTGGTTCACCCACGCATCCACAAGTGAGTCATACCTGCTGATGAAATCCGCCTTGGCTTGATAGAACTCGGCCTTCAGCGTATTGAGCTCATCGACAATCTCATGGATAAGGCTATCGGGGATGGCGTACCCCCCCAGGAATTTGACGCCCCGCGATTCCACGAGGGCCGTGGCGCGGCGTTTGAGCCGCTCGAAGGGTTTAAGCTCCTCGGGATCAATCACACGCATCGACCCCAGAGAAGCCAGAGTTGCCGGCGGAATTTTTCCCTCCAGCATTTCCGGCTTGAGCTTCTTGCGAGCCGTCCACAGGCGGATGGCCGACAAATCAACCAGAAGAATCTGGTCGAGGATTTTTACTTCGATGTTCGTCATAGCAGTTTTCCTTTTCATCGTGATGAAAGGAGACTGCCCCCCTGAAGGGAGCAGGCCCCCTTCAGGGTTTAAAGTGTGGTTATCAGTTCTCGTCCCACGTATTGCCAATCACGCTTTTAGCGATCTGGTTAATAGCGAGCCTTTGGACTGCATCACACCGGTTCAGAAGTGCTTCTTCCAACGCCGTTTTCAGGGGCGCTTCTTCACCAAGGTCCATGTAGGCGCAGGCGATACGGCCCCATCTGAGCAATGTCCGGGTGGACATGGTGACGCTCAGAAAGTTGCCTCCATCCTTACCTTCATGCCGGTTGCGTATCGACGTGGCAATCTCAACCATTGCTTCCCTGGTCACATCACCCAGGTCGGGTGAGGTTACAGCCAGAAGCGCAAGTTCATCCTTCTTGTCGATATATGGCACCTCATACACACGGAACCTGTCCAGCGTGGCCAGGTTCTGCTGCATGGTTGCTGCGTAAAGGGAATTCTCATCCCCTTGCCCAGCCGTGTTGCCGCAAGCAACAAACCGGAAATTGGGATGGGGATGAATTATCTCCCCACCGTTTTCCGGGATAACCAGCGGCCGACCTTCCAGAACCGCGTGAAGCCCAACCGATACGGCAGGATCCAGAGTGTCGTACTCATCGAGCACGAATATGAACCCCTCACGCATCGCCTTGGTAAGCGGCCCATCCACGAACCGGGTCTGCAGGTCACCAGACACCGGGTCGGTGTATGGCNNGCTCCACCAATGAGGTCTTCCCTGAACCCGTTGGCCCTACCAACAAGCAGGCGTCACCTTCAGGGTTATACATCCATTCGGTAAAGCGCCTGAGCATAGTCACGCGAAAATGATAAAGCTCCTTTTTGCGCGGTACATATGCCATATGCTCGTGATGTTCTGGGAACGCATCAACAACTTGCTGGACATTAATCCCAAAATCATTCAACGGAACAGTGCTGGTAAAATGCATCGTAATTCTCCTTTCTTCAATGTTTCCGCGAGAAAAGAGAACTCCCGTCAGGGAAGTCTCTCCCCTGCGGGTAGGTTTTTACTGCTGTTAAGCTGCTTTGATCAGGTCAACGACTTCAATGCCATCTTCCTGGGTTCGCTTGGTAAAACTCACCAGCGGCTCAAGGCCGTGATAGATGAGCTCGTTGCACAGACCATGGGCCATCCAGGGCGGACAACTCATCAGCACTTTCGTGCTGCCTGTGCGGGCAGATTCCGCAAGTGCGATCTCGACAAGGCGCTCAATGCGCTTTGCAACAAGATCAGCCACCGGCGGGCCTTGGAAGAACAGAAGGTTCCTGACTTCCTTGAATTCTTTCCAATCGGAAAGATCTTTCACGCCGAACTCCTGAAGCTCAGGGGTGATTCGGAACTTGGTGAGGTTGATAATGGACATCGCTTTTCTCCAGTAGAGTTAAGCGAGAGTCCTCCCTGACGGGAGGAACTCCCGCAGGGGTTGAGTGCTTGATTCAGTCGGTAGCTGCCGACCCATGCCGAAGCATGGTCAATTATCACCGCACATGCGCTGATAAAAGATTCGTTAGCCGAGAGGCTTGAGGAGAGAGGCCAGCAGCAGGTGCTGGCCCAGAAGACTTGCTTGCATGCCGCGCAGCGAGCGGGTCCGAAGACACCTCAATCATGCAATGGATTCGGCCCCGGCGCAACCCCTCACGTTGCGCCCCGGGCACCGCGGATATACCTCACACCAAAACCAATTATCGAGGGCACCAGAATCACCCCGGCCGAGCCGATCAGGGCCATGACGACAGTGGCGGTCACACCCAGCACTCCCATCCAGAGAGCAGCCTCTGTCCAGTCCAGGGCCACACCCAGCGCGTAATGGATATTGACGCCCATCAGCTCTGCCAGTCCCATGGAGTGCAGGTTCATCTGCAACAGATCAAGGCCCAGCAGCACGCAGAGCCCGGCAAAGAGCACCCCGACCAGCCCACCCAGGGAAATCTGGATATCTGACACGCTGGGGATCAGGTGCAGCGCCAGGATCGCGCAGACCACTGTGGTAAGCATGCCCTGCCAGCCCGAGAGAAACATGTCTCTGGCACTGGTGAGCGTGGCCTGTGCTGCGTCCATTACCCATAGGTGGAGCGGGAGGCTGCCTGGCTTACCCATTTCATCACCCAGCGACAACACCAGCACCAGTATGACGGAAGCCGTTATCAGCGGCGCGACGCCCTGTATCACCCGCCCCAGCGCATGCAGCGCCGAATGCGTCCGGTACACGAACCGTACATAGCCCAGCTGCCCGGTAAGCGGGTTCGGGGAATAGAACGAGACAGACTCGATCTTCATACCGAACAACACACAGGCGACGGCATGCGACAGCTCGTGTATCGGTGTGCCGATGAGGCCGGTGTACCGATAGGCATCCCATACCGCCGCATTCATCCGCACGAGCAACCAGTTCCAGAGAAAAATGATTGCTGTGGGCAGCACGATCAATCCAACCAGTACCTCAAACATTCTGCACACTCCTTGCCTTGCGGGCCTCGGCGTGGGCTTTCAACACCAGGCCCTCCACCGATGCGTTGATCACCAGATTCGACTTGGCGCGGGTTACCGCGACATACAGCAGGTTCAGTTCATCCGCCCGCTGCTCGGCGGACATAGCGCGCTCCCCTGTGTCAAACAGGTCAGGGAAGTCGTTCTCCATAATGACGCTCTCCCACTCAAGCCCCTTCGACCGGTGCACGGTGCTGACCACAACGTCCGCGTCCTCCTCCTCCAGAGCCATGTTTTTTCTCAGGGCAGCCACGATGCGCGGCACATCCGGGTAGTCCTTGAGAATTTTCACCAGCCGGGTCATTTCCAGATCCTTGGCCTCCTGCGCCGCGTCCTCGTAGTGCCCGTATGAGGGGAATTGCTTGACCAGGCGCTGGTTGACGATTTTCTTGTGGTCACCGCTCTTGAGGTGGTGAAGATCCTCGATGTCCTGAATCTGGTATGACTCGATCCCGCCCACCCAGTACACGACGCGGCCGCGTTGAACCTCCTCGATCGCCGTCTGGAGCACCCCGGCGACAGTGCGGTTCAGCACTGTGTACTTGCGGATGCCCGGGGGAAGTACGGTGTACACCTTGTCAGACGGTCCCAGGCCCACAAGCGAGCGCTTCTCGCCCTGGAAGCGCAGCACCACGTTGGCTGCACCAGCGATCATCGGGCCGAACCGGAAAGAGTTGGTCAGGTGCATCAGATCGGCACCCTTCGCTATTTCCTTCTCCAGCGCGTCTTCAGCGCCTCTCCAGCGATAAATTTGCTGCCATCTGTCTCCCACGAAAATTTTCCGTGCTGTTTGGCTCGATACCAGGGCGGCGGTGACCGGGTTGGAGTCCTGCGCTTCATCGAACAGGATTACATCAAAGGGCAGTACGGGATTGCTCAGCTGGAACAGCTTGAGATAGGCATCGTGCACACAGTTGAGCCGGGAGTCCGGGTCGATCATGCCCTCCCACAGCTTGCGGCCCATGTCCACGACTTCCCGGATGAGTTTCTCGCTGGCAGTCAGGTAGTCATCCGGGTCCATTCCGGCCTCGACATGGGTTTCATCCAGCTCCCGGGCATCACTGCTGAGATAGGCATTCAATGTGCCCTGCGCGGCTTTGATGAGCTTCCAGTTGCGTGTCCCGAGAAACTGAGCAATGTCAGTCAACCGCAGGTTGCCCAGCTTGTGCTGGTACCGGCTACCGAACTCCGGCCAGGCCAGCTGGTGCGCTGTCTTGCAGACCACGTTGCGAGGGAACTTTGCAGCTCCCTCGTCACGGATGGCCCTGTTGTATGCCAAATACAGCATCTTGAGGTCAGCATGTGCCTTTGCATACCCCACAAGTGTTGAAGTCTTGCCACATCCGGCAAACGCTTTGATTACCAGATGGTTACCCTGATAGTTGATAACCGGCAGCTGCTCCGATGTGTATTGCATTGGTTCATCCCTCTCGTGTTAATCAGACGGGAGCATTAAGGCTCGCCGCTTCGCGCAGATGGGCGCCCGGTGTGAAGCGCGGTACCACCTTGGCTGGGATGGCCATCACTTCACCGGTGTGCGGATTACGGCCGGTGCGCGACTGACGAACACTCACCCCGAACGTGCCGAAACCGGGGATGGCCACTTGGTCGCCACGACCAATAACCCCCTCGATCGCGTCAGTGAATGCCACCAGGAACCGGCCCGCCTCCGTTTGGCTGCAGTCCATCTGGCTGGCGATTTGTTTGATCAGGTCGGCTTTTTTCATAGTGAACTCCAATGGTTATGGCAGAACCTGAGTAAACCATCAGAACGGGTACCCCGAGCGCGGTATACATGCGGAAAATACGCGCATTTACCGATTTCACCCCTCCGGTAGAGACTTATCTGTGTTCTACTCGGTAGAATTCCACCATGTAGATCTTCTATATCGTCAGAATGATCGTCGGTTCTCTTGAGCTATCCGCTAAAGGATTTTTGTGTTCCACTCGGTAGAATTCCATCGTGTAGAGCTACGTCATGGCCAGAATGAACGTCAAACGCCCTTTTGAAATCCGCGACACCCGGGAGGTGTACTGGGTCTGTCTCTGGCTGAAGCATCAGATCTCCACCGGCAGACTGCCAGAGCTCTCCTACCGAGCGGCAGATCTGATGGAGACCCCTGATGACGCGCGACGCCTCATCGACCGCTATCTGGATCCGGATAGCCGCAAACGCCTGCAGAAAGCCCTGTCGGCCCGCCGGGCGCGCGAAGCACAACGCGCCGAGGGATATAAATCCCCTGCTGTGCGGCCGGTGGTGACCGAGCTGACGGAGCAGGCCCGGGACATGCTGCTGGCCGTCGCTGCGGCCGAGGGGGTGACTACCTCACAGCTGCTGATCGACATTCTCAGCGATCGGTACTGGAAAATCGCGAAATAGTGGGCATAGTAGCCAGTAGCGGCCAGTTCAGGTGCCGATCGAGCATGTAAGGGCACAATGGAAAATCGTGAGCGAAGACTTTGCTGGGAGTGCTGGATGGAGTTCAACCACCTGGACTGCCAATGCCCTGCACAAGCGCCCGAAGGAAAAAGCTCACCTCGGGATGAGGAGCAGCTGGAGTTGATACTCCCCCTCCCCGACACTGATCAGGCGGACTAGAACCGCACGAGTTGCCCCGCCCGGCTTGGGTATTCCCGAAGCCGTGAGAGCCTCTACCTGAATGCTTTATCAGGTGGGTGGCCATGCAACTTCGTGACTATCAATCGGAACAGATCTCCCTGTTGCGCCAGGGTATTCGGCAGGGGAACCTCATCCAGCTTTTGATGAGCCCCACCGGATCCGGCAAAACTGAGGTCGCCAAAACGATCATGCTCAATGCTTACAGTAAAGGGGCGCGAACCTACTTTATTGTCGATAGCTTGAGGCTGCTCGATCAGTCGGTCCGCCGGCTGGGCGCCGAGCATGATCTCGGTGTGGTGCAGGGTGACCACATCCACACCGATTATTCCAAGCCGCTGCAGGTCATCAGCGTCCAGACCCTGCGTACGCGCATCCAGCTGCTGCTGGAAAAATACCCGCCTGAGCTGGTCATCATTGACGAGTGCCATGTCATTTTCGAGGTCCACCTCAAGCTGATCGAGTGGTGCCGGCAGAACAAGGTGCCTGTCATCGGCCTCAGTGCCACCCCATTCCGGAAGGGATTGGGGCTCATCTTCGACTCGATGGTGAGCAACATCACGATTCAGGAGCTGACCGACCGCGGATATCTGGTTCCGGCGGTCTGCTATGCCCCGTTCGTGCCGAACACGGCCGGGCTGCCCACCAATTCCAATGGCGACTGGGTGGAGACCGCCCTTTCCAAGGTCATGGGCGATGCCAAGATCGTTGGGGATGTCGTCTCGCACTGGTTCGAGCTGGGTGAAGGCCGGCAAACGCTTGTGTTCGCCTGCGACGTTGCACACGCGCAGCAGCTGGCCAACGAGTTCCTGAACCACGGCGTCAAGGCGGCATGCGTTCACGGCTATATGTCGCCCGAAGAAAGTCATGCGGTGGTGGATCTCTATCACCGGCAGAAACTGACCGTCCTGGTGTCGGTAGCCATGATGATCAAGGGCTTCGATGACCCGGCCACCAGCTGCATCGTGATCGCTCGGCCTACCAAGAGCCTGATGCTGCATTACCAGATGCTCGGGCGGGTGCTGCGGATCTGTCCCGACCGGGGAAAGGTGGACGGCATCATCATCGACCATGCCGGCAACCTGCTGCGCAACGGTAAACCAGCCGACCCGCTACCGGCGGCGTTGGACATGAACGACGGCGACAACCCAGACCGCCGGCCGGAAAAGAAAGACGAGAAAGAGCCCCAGGAACATCCCTGCCAGATGTGCAGCTTCCTCCATATCGGCAGCATCTGCCCCAAATGCGGGCATCAGCTGGAGGTCGCCCGTGGCATCACGGTGGCCAGCGGCAAGCTGGTGAAGATGGAGGATCGCAAGAAGGTTATCTGTCCTAACCATAAGCAGGAGGTCTATGGTCAGCTGCTTGGCTACGCACAACAGCACGGGAAGAAACCCGGATGGGCCTACTACGCGTACAGGGCGTTCATGGGCGAGAACCCGGGCAAGGAGGCTCAGTTGAATCCGGTGCCTCAGGCGCCCTGCGCAGAGCTGGAGCGCTGGATCAAGGGCTACAACGTCCGCCGCGCGAAGGGATTCCAGAAGAACAAGCAGGCAACAGGTTGAGCTCCGGGGCCGCAGGGGCGGTCCCGGGTGCAGGGTTATTTTTCAATTTTTCAGGGGGAGATTCCATTGAGACAAGTGTTGTGGTGGTTGATGGCGTTCTGGCTGATGGTGCCAGCCCTGTCGTCAGCAGAGGTGGGCAGCTTCCGAGAGGCAAAAAAGCTGCTGAAAGAGCATGTCTACTTTGACCAGAACCGAGGGCAGCAGGGCACGTTCTACTGCGGCTGCAACTGGAAGTGGGTGGGCGAGTCGGGAGGACGTACCGACATGGCCTCATGCGGGTATCAGGTCCGCGCGCAGCAAAACCGCGCCGAACGTACGGAGTGGGAGCATGTGCTGCCAAGCTGGACCATGGGGCACCAGAGGCAGTGCTGGCAGAACGGGGGCCGGCAGAACTGCGTGGCCACCGACCCGGTATTTCGCGCCATGGAGAGCGACCTGCACAACCTCGTGATCGCCGTTGGCGAGGTGAACGCAGACCGCAGCAACTACAGCTTTGGAACGGTGCAGCGAAGTCAGGGGTACTACGGGCAGTGCAGCTTCAAAGTGGACTTCAAGGCCCGGATGGCCGAGCCCCGGGACGCCGTGAAAGGCCGTGTAGCCCGCATCTACTTCTACATGCATGACCGTTACGGACTGAACATGAGCAGGCAGCAGCAACAGCTCCTGATGGCTTGGGACAGAATGTTTCCGGTGGATGCATGGGAGCGCGAGCGCGATGCGCGGATCGCCCGGGTGGTGGGCCGGCACAATCCGTTTGTTACCGGTGAGCGTCACTGGACACTGGGACATCGGCCTACCAGGGACGGCCTTGGCGGAACGGCCACCTTGACCAGGGCAGATTCTCAGCGGGAGGTTTTTTCTGCGGTTTCTCCCGATGCCCGCCAGCCCATTCGCGGCAACCGTAACAGCAGGGTTTTCCACCTACCCCAGGGATGCCCCAGCTACGATGCCATGAGCCCGAGAAATATCGTGAACTTCTCCAGTGAGGCAGAAGCCCTTTCCGCCGGATACCGCAAGGCGGGCAACTGCAGCTGACGCACCGGGGCACAGGGACGCGCCCCATCCCGCTTCACGCCGACACCCAGTCCTCGACTCTCAGCCCGGGCACCCGCTCGAACTCACGCAGATTGTTGGTCACCAGCACCAACAAAAGAGCTCTAGCCACACCACCTGCTAGCAGAACCATACTCCGATCCTGTCAAGCGTCGCCGTTGGTATTGACACTCGCAGCTGGCACAATGTTCTGAATTTGCCACCGCTTCTCAGCTGGTGGTCAAGAACGCTAGTGTTACCACGCAACCACTCAGGATTTTCTCGTAATGCCCATACTGAACTGGCTCAACAAGGATCAGGCGGTAACCGCCGCGCGTAGAACCGCTTACCGACTATTGGAAGAAGTACCAGACCTGTCCTATGGCGATATGGCCAGTGAGAATTTACTGATCCAGGGAGACAATTTAGAGGCCCTCCAGGCGTTGCGACCATTTTACGCGGGACAAGTGAGGTGCATTTTCATCGACCCCCCGTACAACACCCGATCCGCGTTTGAGCACTATGATGACAACCTAGAGCACAGCAAGTGGCTTTCGCTGATTTATCCGCGCTTGGAATTACTGCGTGAACTGCTAACCGAGGATGGCAGCATCTGGATTACTATTGATGATCATGAAGCTCATTACTTGAAGGTTATTTGTGATGAGGTTTTTGGGCGCAAGAATTTCGTAGCGAACATTTTTTGGCAGAAAACACATACCCGAGAAAACCGCACTGATGTATCAGCGGTGCACGACCATGTGCTGCTATTTGCCAAGAATCGTGAGCGCTGGAAAACTGCTAGGAACCCATTGGCTGCATCTGAAAGCCAGTTAAGTCGTTACACTAATCCGGATAATGATCCACGAGGTCCATGGGCATCCCTGCCCGCACACGCGAAAGCTGAGAAAGGTCGAAGGCAAGCTCAGTTTTTCACAGTCCGGACTCCTTCTGGCCGTCTCGTTAACCCTCCACCAGGCCGGTGTTGGCTTTATACAGAAGAACGCTTCGCAGAAATGGTAGCGGATTCTCGCATATGGTTTGGAGAAGCTGGAGGAAACGCACCGAGAGTCAAGAAATTCCTCTCAGAAGTTCAGGCTGGTCTTGTCCCCTCGACGTTTTGGGCTCACAACGAGGTTGGAAGCAATGGCAAAGCAAAATCAGAAATTGTCTCTTTATTTGAAGGTGAAACTCCCTTCTCAACACCAAAACCCGAGCAGCTCTTAGAACGCATAATCCACATTGCCACCAACCCCGGCGATCTGGTCCTGGACTCATTCCTGGGCTCCGGTACCACCGCTGCCGTCGCTCATAAAATGGGGCGTCGCTATATCGGCATCGAACTGGGCGAGCATGCGCGAACCCATTGCCAGCCGCGCCTGAAAAAAGTGGTCGATGGTGAGCAAGGTGGTGTTTCCCAAGCTGTTGGCTGGCAGGGCGGCGGTGGCTTTCGCTTTATGCGCTTGGGCGAAACCGTGTTTGACGAGTATGGCAGCCTGAATCCAGCCATCCGCTTTCCCGCACTCGCTGCGCATATTTGGTATCTGGAAACCAGAGCCCCTCTACAAGGCAGAGCGAATAGCCCCTTGCTGGGGGTGCACGAAGGTACTGCCTACTACTTGTTGTACAACGGCATTCTGGGCGATCGCCGCCCCGATGGAGGCAACGTTCTAACCAGCAAGGTGTTAGCCAAGCTGCCGCCAGCGGAGCTGGCAGAGAATATCGTGATCTACGGTGAGTCCTGCCGTCTAGGTGAAAATCGCCTGCGACAGACCGGCATCACCTTTAAACAAATTCCCTACGATGTCGGCATGCTGTAAACAAGGAACTTGAAATGTTTGAATTGAAAAGCTATCAAAAACGCGCAGTCGAAGCTATGCGTCTGTTCCTTTCCGGGTGTTTGCAGAAGCCGACACAACAAGCCTATGCAGACACGCTGAAGATGTTGGGCATGCCGCCTCACGCTTACCAAGAGTATGATTTTGGCCAGACACCATATTTCTGCCTCCGGATCCCCACTGGTGGTGGCAAGACGGTACTGGGCTCCCATGCCATTGAAGTTGCGGCCCGTGAATACTTACAAACCGATGCGCCAATCACGCTCTGGTTGGTGCCTTCCACTGCTATTCGCCAGCAAACTGTAGAGGCGCTGAAAACCCCTGGCCATCCTTACCGTCAACAGCTTGACAAAGCATTTAATTATCAGGTTCTGATATTAGATATCGACGAAGTTACGCAGATTAGGCCCCAAGATATTGGCAGCAAGGCAATTGTTGTTGTATCTACTTTAGCCAACCTTCGGGTTACCGACACTTCCGGTCGAAAAGTATACGCTTACCACGAGAATTTTGAGCCACATTTCTCCAAGATTCCTGCTAACCATCCATCCCTACCGTTGTTGGAGCGAGTAACCGACAATGACCTTCAAGAAAATGGCCTCACACAAAAAGAGCTAGGCCATATCAAGTACTCCTTTGCCAACCTGCTGGCGGTTTATCAACCCATTGTTATTGTAGATGAAGCCCATAACGCTCGTACCCAGCTGACCTTTGAAACACTGCACCGCGTACACCCGGCAGCGATTATCGAGCTAACTGCTACTCCCAACACCACTAACAACAACGGCAGTAACGTGCTTTTTCATGTATCGGCGGCGGAGCTAAAGGCCGAAGAAATGATCAAGCTGCCGATCCTACTCACCGAGCATGAAACCTGGCAGGACGCCATCCGCGATGCTGTGATTACTCGTAACAAGCTCGAATTGGATGCCCAGAAGGACCATGACTATATTCGCCCCATTGTCCTGTTCCAAGCGGAAAGCAAGAACGCTGAGATCACGGTTGAGGTTCTTAAAAAGCACCTTATAGAGCAGCTCAATATTGAAGAAAGCAAGATCGCTATTGCCACTGGCACCAAGCGCGAGCTGGATAACTTGAACCTGTTTGACCCTACCTGTCCGATTGAATACATCATTACCATCGAGGCATTAAAGGAAGGCTGGGATTGTTCGTTTGCCTATGTGTTCTGCTCTGTCAAGCAGGTCTCATCCAGCAAGGACGCAGAGCAGTTACTGGGCCGGGTACTGCGCATGCCCTATGCAAAAAGACGGGTAATCGAAGACCTCAACCGCGCCTACGCTCATCTGTTGGCCGATAGCGCGTTCAGTAAAACCGCTGCTGCGTTGAAAGACACGCTCATAGCCATGGGTTTTGAAGCCATGGAAGTTGCAGCTTTCTTGCGTGAACAACCGCCAACTCCTCAACTCGGCCTGTTTGGTGACCAAGGCCAGACGGTGGTGTCATCTGCCCCAACCGTTCCAGCGCTGGTAGTAGAGCTCACAGCGCTCCCAGTCCTGGATACGCTGACTGACGCAGAAAGACAGCAGATCAGCATGACCCACGATGCCGAGAGCAAGACGGCTGTGGTGCGTATCACCGGCCCAATAAGCCCTGCCATGGCTGCAGCTCTGATGCAGCAAAGCAAACCCGGGAAAAACAAGAAAACGTTGGAGCAGGACATCCATATTCACAACCAGGCGCTGGAAGCAATTAAAGCACCCTCGGAGAGAGGCGAGCCCTTTGGTTCGCTGCCCCAACTGTGCATGCTGCAGCAAGACGAGCTTGAAC
>LSQX01144856.1_pt2 | contig 12873 bp, 13 predicted proteins | sample 654561 | NCBI WGS metagenome assembly LSQX01 (sample SAMN04489861, study PRJNA283612) | anaerobic digester metagenome | isolation source: 4 biogas reactors fed with cattle manure at either 37C or 55C with and... | place: Denmark: Kongens Lyngby | collected 2014 | reverse complement strand
CCCTTGTCGCAGATAATGCACCTTCTGGCCATGTATCTAACCCCCTTTATGCAGCTACTCCTAATAACGGTATTCATTGTAGCACAGGCATCTTGAGATTGCAAGGTGAAAATCCTTTACATTTGCCAGTGAAATGGATAAAATGATATCTGATGAGAACATAAGGGACTGCAGAGCTCATGAATTGATGCATCTAGCCCCTGAGGAGGGACTGTAATGGCCCAAGAAATCCATTCGGATTTGGGTACAATCAACATAAGCGAGCAGGTAATCGCCACCGTGTGCGGAGTAGCTGCGATGGAATGCTACGGCTTGGTAGGGATGGCGCCCCGCAATGTCCAGGAAGGTCTCACTGATCTCTTGCGGCGCGAAAATTACGAGCGTGGCGTTGACATCCAATTCCACGAAGACAGCATCAGCGTCCAGCTGTACATCGTGGTAGAGTACGGCGTGAAGATTTCGGAAGTGGCGCGCATTGTCCAAGAGCGCGTCAAATACGCCATCGAAACCACCCTTGGCCTTAAAGTGGATCGCATCAATGTTCGGGTGCAGGGCGTAAGGGTAACGCAGCCGGGCAGAAGATAATCGGGAGGAAGCGTCTTGGAAGTCATTACCGGAAGTATATTGCGAAACATGCTGCTGTATGCAGGTGCTATTCTTACTAAGGAGAAAGACAAGGTCAACAGTCTCAATGTTTTCCCTGTACCCGACGGCGATACAGGGACAAATATGTCTCTAACGCTCAACGCAGCGTTAAGAGAGGTCGATAAAGTCGAGTCCAATCAAATCAACAGCATCACCGCTGCGCTGGCCCGGGGTTCGCTTATGGGCGCTAGGGGGAACAGCGGCGTTATTTTGTCTCAGTTTTTCCGCGGGTTTGCAGAGGGTCTAGCCCATGTGACAGACGGAGCCACCGGCCATGATCTAGCGATGGCTCTGCACAAATCGTCCCAAACCACTTACCGCGCAGTTATGAAGCCTGTAGAAGGCACTATGCTTACCGTGGGGCGGGATGCTGCTCAGGCTGCTGAGGCCGCTGCAGAAGAAGGCGCCTCGCCTGCAGCCGTCCTGAAAGCCGCATATGAAGCCGCAGCTAAAGCTGTGCAGGACAGTCCGAAGTTCCTACCCGTCTTGAAAGAAGCGGGAGTCGTGGATGCAGGTGGTCAAGGCCTGCTCTGTATTTTTGAGGGGTTTCTCAAAGGGCTGGACGGCCAACCTGCTGATTACGTCAGTGATTCTCTGCCGGCAGCTGCAGAACCCCTGGCTCGACAGGAAGGTATCACCCGCATTGATGGGGTATTGGTGAACAAGTACTGCACTGAGTTCTTGGTCTTGGGGCAGAACCTCGATCCAGACCACGTGCGCAGAACCTTGGAATCCAAAGGCGAATCGATGCTGGTAGTCGGTGATGAACGGGTCGTTAAGGTCCATATCCACACTGACCATCCCGGCGAAGTGCTGGACTTCTGTGCTTCCCTCGGCGACCTTTCCGACATTAAGATCGACAACATGCAGCTCCAGAACGAGCATTACACTGAAACGCACAACCATGAGTTTTTCGGCAATGTGGTAGAGTTTCCAAACCAGAACAACGGTGAACGGAAAAACATCGGCGTCGTGGCAGTTGCGCCGGGTAAGGGACTTGCTGACATCTTCATGAGCCTCGGTGTGGATTACGTGGTCTTGGGAGGCCAAACCATGAACCCCAGCACAGAGGACCTGCTTAAAGCCGTGGAAAGCGTGAATGCCGATGCCGTCATTATCCTGCCCAACAACAAAAACGTGATCTTCTCCGCCAACCAGGTGAGAGAGCTTTCAGAGAAGCCAGTCGGTGTAGTCACCACGCGCTCCGTGCCTCAAGGTATCACAGCCATGATGTATTTTGAGCCAGAAGCATCACTGGAGGAGAATCTCGAGGCGATGGAGGAGCACCAGCGGGAAGTCAAGACAGGAGAGATCACCTATGCAGTGCGTGCGACTGTGGCGGGGGATCTAAGGATCGATGAAAAGGACATTATCGGATTAACTGATGGCAAAATCGCAGTTGTCGGACAGTCCATTTCTGATGTGGCCCACCGCCTCATCGAGACAATGGTGGACGAAGACTCTTCTGTAATCAGCCTATACTACGGAGAAGATCAGGCCGCTGACGAAGCCGCGACACTCCGCCAAGAGCTCAGCGAGAAGTATACCCACTGCGAAGTTGAGGTACACAGTGGTGGCCAGCCCTTGTATTACTACATCATCTCGGTTGAGTGATGACAACTAAGGAGGCAACCTATGGAACGCATCCATATTGTGACGGACAGCGGCAGCGACCTTCCAGAAAAGGTCAGGGAAGAGTTGGGGATCCACGTTGTTCCGCTCAGCATTCAGTTCGGTGACGATATCTACCGCGACGGTGAAGACCTAAGTGTGACCGAGTTCTACACGCGCTTGGAGGGGGACGTGCTCCCCAGCACCTGCCAGCCTTCGCCGGCTGACTTTGAGCGAAAGTACAGGGAGATTGCCGAGCCGGGCGACACCATTATTTCAGTGCACCTGAGCAGTCGCCTGAGCGGCACGTACCAATCGGCAGTGATCGCCTCTAACATGGTCGCGGAGGAAGGCATCAAGGTTGTAACGGTGGACACCAAATCTGCTTCCATCGGTATAGGCCTTGTCGCGGTAGCGGCGGCACAGGCTGTGAAGGAAGGGCTTTCCCTGGAAGGAATCCTCGAACGGGTGAACTATGCAGTTTCTGAAATGCATGTGTTCTTCGTGGTAGATACGCTTGAGTTTCTCAGGCGCAACGGCAGAATCGGGAATGCTGCCGCACTCGTGGGCACTCTGCTGAATATCAAACCTATCTTGACACTGCAGGATGGAGTAGTCACGCCCCTTGAGAAGATTCGGGGTAAAGCCAAGGCAGTCAAACGCATCCAGGAGCTCGCTGCCCAGGTTAAGGAGAAGTATCCCGGCAAAGAGCTTTCTGTTGGCCTAACCCACGCCATGGTGCCCGGTGAAGCCCAAGCACTAGCTGATGCCATCAAAAAAGATCTGGGTTTGACGAACGATATTATTACCGGCCTGATCGGCCCCACAATCGGCGTTCACGTAGGGAAGGGGACAATGGCGGTACTGATCCACCCCAAATTCTGATTAAGCTGCCCCTAGATGCTAGGGGCTGTTTTTTTGAGGTGAAAGCCATGGGAACACGCAAGTGGCTGGATAGTGAGGTTACAGTGCTGCCTGGTGTCGGTGAAAGCCGCCGCAAGCTCTTGACGAAGCTCGGCTTACGTACCGTGGGGGATGTCCTCTACAGTTTTCCCCGCACTTACAAAGATTTCACCCGGGTTTTGTCGCCAGCTCAGATCAGGGAAGAAGGAGAATACCTGATCAGCGGCGAGCTGGTTGACCTTACCGAAAGACCTGTTTCAGGCGGCCGCCGCATCGTCCAAGCCAGTTTGTACGGAGACGGCAGCTATGCGAGGCTCACCTGGTTCCTTGTACACCGCGGCAGGGGGTTCACCTACATCTATAACCGCCTGCAGAAAGCCCAGCGTTTGTGGGTATTCGGTCATGCCAAGCGGGCCCTCGTGGAATGGGAAATGAACTCACCGGAGTTCTTTCTGCGGCCACCGCAGTTAGGCCTAACGCCAGTGTATCCTTTAGTATCCGGCATAACCAACCGCATGCGGATCAGCTGGGCCGAGTTTGCCTTAAGGCACCTCGATGAGATCTATGAGTGCCTGCCCAGCCACCTAGCGGCCCGGTATGGAGACCGCCACCAAGCCTTAAGAGATATCCACTTCCCCTCGAGCTGGGAAGCACTGGATAAAGCCCGCACTCGCCTAGTCTTCGAAGAGTTCTTCCTATTTCACCTTGGTCTCCAGTTCGGTGCCGCGCAGAGGGACGGTTTTGCTCACCGACCCGATGGGCTCTTAGTGAAGCGTTTTCTCGGCAGTCTGCCTTTCCAGCTCACAACCGGTCAACTGAAGGCAATCGCCGATGTGCGCCGTGACATGGAAAGCACCACCCAAATGGCCCGACTCGTGCAGGGCGAAGTAGGATCGGGTAAAACTGTGGTGGCTCAGTACGCCGCGGTCAAGGCAGTGGAATCAGGTGGGCAGGTGGCCGTGATGGTGCCCACGGAGGTGCTGGCGAGGCAGATGGCAGACCGCTTCCGCCAGGCCTTTCAGCAGATCGGTATTGAGATCGAGCTTCTGGTCGGCAACCTCCCACGCAAGCGACGGGATGAGATACTCGACAGGCTGCGCTCTGGGACACTGCAGGTGGTCGTTGGAACGCACGCTCTGATCACGGATGACGTGAGCTTTAGGAATCTGACCCTAGCCATCGTTGACGAGCAGCACCGCTTCGGTGTCGAGCAGCGCCAAGCCCTCGGGCGCGACGCCGCTGCAGATATGCTGGTCATGAGCGCCACGCCCATTCCCCGTTCGCTCGCACTTACCTTGTACGGTGATTTGGATGTGAGCACCATTCGGGAACTGCCTGCGGGCCGTAAGCCAGTGGATACCCGGCTGATTCATCCCAGCCAGCGCGATCAGGTTTACACATTTGTCACCAGGCGAGTTAAGCAGGGGGAGCAAGCCTTTGTGGTGTTTCCCCTCGTGGAGGAGTCGGACAAGGTGGATCTAAAGGCAGCTGTGCAGGAAATGGAAAGGCTCAAAGCGGGGCTCCTCAAAAGCGTGCGGGTCGGCCTGGTCCACGGCCAGATGGGCAGAGAAAAGGATGAGATTCTCGAAGCATTCTACCGCCATGAACTTGATGTGCTGGTGGCCACCACTGTGATCGAGGTGGGGATGAACATTCCCCGGGCTACCGTGATGGTCATTGAAAACGCAGACCGTTTCGGCTTAGCCCAGCTGCACCAGCTGCGCGGCCGCGTCGGGAGAGGCGACAAGCAGGGCTACTGCTTTCTGATAGCTGATCTCAAGACAGAGACAGTCAGAACGCGCCTCAACGCCATCCGCCGCTCTAATGACGGTTTCCTAATCGCTGAGGCTGACCTCAAACTTAGGGGGCCCGGGGACCTCCTGGGTCTGCGCCAATCGGGCCAGCCCTTGTTTCTCATTGGCGACATCGTCGCTGACCAGGAACTGCTGCAGCTGGCCGCTGAGGAGGCCAGAGCACTGCTCCAGCAAGATCCCCACCTGGCTGAGTACCCCACCCTGCGAAGCGAACTAAATAGACAGCGGCCTGCTGTCTAGGCGGGCCGCTGTCTATGGGAGAGGAGAAACCGGAGGAAGACTGGGAGATACTAAATCCAGTCAGTTCCTGTGCCTTATGGGGAGGTCAATCTCTTCAGTTGCTAGTATGTGGCAGGTCTGCTAATGGTTATGCGCGAAAAACGCTGGTAATAAACACCAATTACTGAGGTGGTACCAATGCGCGTAATTGCCGGCAAGGCCAAAGGCACACGCCTGGGCAGTGTGCCCGGGAGTGGCACCCGTCCAACCCTGGACCGGGTTAAAGAAGCCCTGTTCAATATTCTGCAGACGCGTATCAGCGGTGCAGATTTTCTCGATCTTTTTGCAGGTAATGGAGGGATCGGTATTGAAGCCCTCAGCAGAGGTGCCAGGCAGGCAGTTTTGGTAGACTGCAGCCCAGCCTGTATCAGGATGATTCGGCAGAATCTCAGCGCGGCTGAGTTGGACGGCGCACAGGTTCTAGCCATGCCTGTCCACCGTGCCGTCGAGAAGCTGAGTAGAGCAGGAATCCAGTTCGACATAATCTTTCTTGATCCGCCGTATGGGCAAGGCCTAGTGGAGAAGACTTTGATACAACTATCCCGCACTGCGCTCTTGAGGCAGGGGGGAGTGGTGGTTGCAGAACATGGAGTCAAAGAGGAAATCAATCTGAGCACGTCGAAATTTGAGCGTAATCGCCAGGAGAAATACGGCGATACTGTGCTCGGCTTTTTTACTTTGCGAGAGGATGAGCACGATTGCGAATAAGCGTTTGTCCCGGGACATTTGATCCGGTCACCTATGGCCATGTGGATATTATTGAGCGGGCGAGCAAGCTGTTTGACCATGTCTATGTAGCTGTCATGCGGAATCCCGACAAGAAGCCGCTGTTTTCGGTAGCAGAGCGCGTTGCGATGCTGGACAACCAGCTCAGCCACTTGCCTAACGTGACCGTGGAATCTTTCGCAGGTCTTGCCGTGGAATATGCCCATAAGAAGGGTGCTATCGCCATCGTGCGGGGGCTGCGAGCCGTGACGGACTTCGAATTTGAGTTTAAACTGGCGGCAATGAACCGCAATCTAGCTGCTGATGTGGAGACAGTGTTTATGATGACCAGCAGCGAGTATTCGTTCATCAGTTCCTCGGCAATTAAGGAAGTTGCCAGCCTTGGTGGGGACGTGTCAAAGTGGGTGTCGCCGCCAGTTGCAGCACAGCTCTACGAGAAATTTAGGGAAACGGACGGTGACCGCCATGAATCGGATTAGCCTTGTGGTTCTGCTGGAACAGCTGGAAGAACTTGTAGAGAAAGCCCCGGAAATTCCCCTCACCGGAAGGGTGCTGTTGGACGCCGATGAGCTCCTTGACCTCATCGACCAGATCCGCAGCTCGGTGCCGGAGGAGGTGCGGAGGGCTGAAGCTGTTTCGGTGGAGAAGGACAGGGTAATTGCCGAAGGGCAGCAGAAGGCGGAACGCATCGTGGCTCAGGCCGAAGAGTACGCCGCCAAGCTCATTCGCGAAAGTGAGATCCATCGTCAGGCAGAGCAAGAAGCGCGGCGCATCTTAGACGAAGCCGCGCACCGAGCAGAAGAGATTACCCGCGGGGCAGAAGACTACGCGGATCAAGTGCTCCGCAACCTGCAGGAGGCATTAGAAAAGACGCTGTCTGTGGTGGCAAAGGGCCGCGAGGAGCTTGCCGAAAGGTCTAGCGCTTCCACGAGATAAATACGGTACGCTTCCCCATCCGGGCCAGCGTACTCAAGGCCGCGCACCCAAGGCTGAGCCCAAGGGCCCATTTCGTGGAGACGGCAAGCCGCGCCGCAAAGCTCAGGCTTTCACCAAAGCTTGGCGCAAAGACCGGTATTGCGCCCGCAAGCCAGCTAGCAACTGCACTCGCCGGTCCCAGGAGCAGCCAGGTGAAGGCGGCAGAGGCAGCCCCGTGAACGAGGCGAGCCAAGACGTATGGTACCATGCGGATCTTTGTGCCAAGAACCATGACTGATACTTGGCTGTGGACTGACAAGCCGCTCCAGCCGATCACTAGGCTTGCGACCATAGCTCGCTGAATCAGGGGAGCAGCAGCACGAGCGGCAGATTGTGACCCAAGTGTCGTTTCGAAAAATCCCTGCACCACTGGTATGGTAAGATCATAGTCGATGCCAATAAAGGCAAAAACGCGGCCTAGAGGTACCGTCAAATAGCCCATGGGACCAGCTGCCTCCAAGACCGCGGAGAGGACTGCAAACATCATGATGCATCCTCCGATAAACAGCATGGCCGCAAATGTGCTGCGAATCGTGTCCCCAAAAAGCTGACCAAAAGTGCGCCCGTCCGCGCGCCGCGCCCTGTCAAGCTCGTTTAGTGCCCGCCCGAAGTAACCCCAGGAGTCCTGGGTGTTCTTCTTTATCTGAGGCGGACTGTCGGGCTCATGACGCCCGTAGAAACGCATCCCGAGACCCACAACCACCGCGCCTAGATAGTGTGCAGCAACTAAAGCCGCACCTAGTTCTGGCATACCAAACATGCCGACGGCAACAGCGCCCACAATAAAGAGAGGATCGGCAGTATTGGCAAAGGCGAGCAGACGCTCGGATTCTACGAGGTTGCAGAGGCCTTTGCGGTGGAGCTCCCCCGTAATCCGAGCTCCGATTGGGTAGCCACCAGCTAGCCCCATGGCCACAGCAAAGGCGCCCACACCCGGTATGCGAAACACCGGCCGCATGATGGGCTCTAGGAGAGCTCCCACGAAATGGACCACGCCCAGACCCATGAGAATATCCGCCATGGCGAAAAACGGGAGCAGCGCTGGAAGTACGATTTCAAACCACAGTTTTAGCCCGGCTAGAGAGGCTTTGAAGGATTCATCGGGAAATGCCAGCATGGCAGCTGTGATCAGGAATGCGGTTAGAGCGGTGAGTCGTCCCCTACTCATCTAGTACTCATCCTTCCACAGTGGTGCATTCGCTAATGTATATTGCCAACAGCAGGGGAATATTACGAAGGTGGGGACAGAAAGATCTGCCGCTCTGCGGGGAGGTGACGAATTGCGGCCACGGGTTGGATTAGCTTTAAGCGCCGGCGCGGCTCGAGGAATTGCGCACCTTGGGGTCCTGCAAGTCTTTAAGGAGCACAATGTACCGATCGACGTGATCGCAGGAACCAGCGCCGGCGCCGTTGTGGCAAGCCTGTACGCAGCGGGCTGCGATCTTTACACCCTGGAGAGGTTTATCCAAGAGCTGAATTGGAACAAATTGGTCAACATTACGCTGCCTCGACGCGGCCTTGTCTCTTCCGAACCGCTGTACCAGCTCTTACGGTTGTTTACCCGCGATCAGGACTTCGCCGACCTTGCCATTCCCACTGCCGTGGTAGCCACGGACATCCGCACCGGTGAAGAGGTTGTAATCAAGACGGGGAAGGTGGCAGATGCCGCCCGGGCAAGTCTGAGTATTCCCGGAATCTTCGTCCCGGTGGAACTGGGTGAGCGGCTCCTAGTCGATGGGGCGTTGGTGAATCGGGTACCGGCAGGGGTATGCCGCGAGCTCGGCGCAGACGTGGTTATCGCGGTGGATGTTGGTTTCCCTCCGGTGGGTGGGCGAACCAAGAATCTCGCGGATATCATTATGCGCACGATCGAGATCCTGGACCGCCAGAGTGCCAAGTTCCGTCCCGTTGAGGCCGACATAATCATCAGACCGGAACTGCGCAACATCACTTCTACGCAGCTCAACCGCGCTGCAGAAATCATCGCTGCAGGCCGTTCTGCCGGGGAAGCGCACCTAGACGAAATCAAAGCAGCTGTCTACGGGGCGGGCCTTCAGGCCAAGTGAGTGAAGTACTTGTGGNNTTTGTATAATTTATGAGGTGAACAGGATGCGAATCAAAATCGGCTCTCTCAAAGGGCAGCCTGGCGCTTCGCTGCGGTGGACCCAATCACTGGCAGGCGACTCTCTAGAAGCAGACCTGCCCAGCGGCGTGGAAATCTCGTCGCCCATCGCTGTTGATGTAGTGGTGACGAATACGGGCAAAGGACTGTTAGTGCGGGGAACCCTCGAGTGTAATGTGCAGTATCAATGCACACGCTGCTTGCGGGAGTTTCCCAGTACGCTCACGGGAGACGTGGAAGAGTTCTACCGCACAAGCCCCGAAGCAGTTGTCGTGGATGACGGGGACGACTTTTTCCCGGACGAAGCGGAAACACTGGTGGGCGATGAAATCGACCTCACGGAACCTCTGCGCGAAGCTTTGCTCCTAGCGGTTCCAATGAAGATCCTTTGCTCTGCAGATTGCCGCGGGCTGTGCCCTAAATGCGGTCAACCCCTCGCAGCGCAAACTTGTGACTGCGAAGAGCCTGTTACCGATCTGCGATTTGCACCACTTTTGGACTTATTCAAGAAACAGGAGAAGACACAGGAGAGGGGGAAAGACAATGGCAGTACCAAAGCGGAGACACTCAAAGGCAAGAACTAGCACCCGCCGTTCACAGTGGAAGATTTCCGCTGTCCAAACCCGGCTTTGCCCGCAATGTCATGAGCCCAGACTTCCGCACCGCGCATGTCCAAACTGCGGTACCTATCAAGGACGCGAAGTTATTCAGGTAGAAACCAATTAATTCCTTTCATGCTCAAAGATGTCCGCTGGACATCTTTTTTCTTTACAGCCAGAACGAGATGCTGTATACTGTTAGTATGAATTATGACCAGGTGATATGATGTGGGTCAAACAGGGAGAGGCCTAGCGATGAAGCTGGAACGCAAGGAGCGGAGGCGTTTACTTAAGAAGCGGCTGGAGGAGGACCCGTTTCTCACCGACACACAACTTGCCGATGAGTTCCAAGTGAGTGTGGCCACAATTCGGCTGGACCGGATGGCGTTGAACATTCCAGAACTGAGAGAACGGGCCAAGAGCATTGCAGCAGAAACCTATTCGCAGGTTCGGGCGCTGTCTGGTGAAGAATTGATCGGCGATGCCATCGATATTGAGCTGGGCAAACAGGGGATCTCCATCCTCGCCATTACTGAGAGCATGGTGTTCGAGCGCACGGGCATTGCGCGGGGTCACCTTTTGTTTGCCCAAGGCAACTCGCTGGCAGTCGCGGTAGTCAACTCAGAGCTTGCCCTCACCAAAACGGCAGCGGTGCGTTATCACAAGCCGGTTTACTTGGGGCAGCGGGTGGTAGCCAAGGCCCAGGTACTACAAACCGATGGCCCACAGTACCTTATTCAAGTGGAGAGCAAAGTCCACGACGAATTGGTGTTTAGCGGTGAGTTTACCGTCGTGGACGTGGAGAGCAAAGGAGGGGCTCGGCGTGGTCAAGATCGCAGTTGACACTCTCGGCGGAGACTATGCTCCCGAGGAGATCGTAGAGGGAGCGCTGCAGGCAGCAGAAATGCACGGCATTGCCTCCATCCTCACCGGAGATGAGGCGAAGCTCAAAGCACTTGTGGCCAACCGCCCAGGCGCGGACTTGCTGGAGATCGTACATGCACCGGAGATGATCGGCATGGGCGAGTCGCCAGTCGAAGCAGTTCGCCACAAGAAAAACTCTTCCCTAACGGTTGCCGCCAGACTGGTGAAGGACGGGCAGGCCAAGGCCCTGGTGAGCGCAGGCAGCACTGGTGCCACGCTTGCCGCATCGCTGTTTGTTATCGGGCGGATTAAGGGCGTGGAGCGGCCGGCTATCACATCTCTCATGCCTACACTGCGGGGAGCGGCTCTCATTGCCGATGTTGGGGCTAATGTGGACTGCCGGCCGAGCCACTTGGTGCAGTTTGCCAAGATGGCATCGGTCTATGCACAGCACGTCCTTCAGATCCACCGCCCGAAGGTTGGGCTGCTGAACGTAGGCGAGGAACCGGGTAAGGGCAATGCCCTCGTGAAGGAAGTCTACGAGCAGCTTGCGCAGGGAGACCTGAACTTCGTTGGCAACATCGAAGGCCGGGATATTCCTCGGGGTCATGCTGATGTGGTGATCTGTGACGGCTTTGTGGGGAACGTGGTGCTGAAGTTTGCCGAGGGACTGGCCGGAGCCCTGTTTGATATGATGAAAGAAGAATTCACCAGCACCTTGAGTGCTAGCTTGGGTGCTGTAATGCTGAAACCCAGTTTTCGGCGGATCAAAAAGCGGATGGACTATACGGAATACGGTGGGGCACCGCTCTTGGGTGTGAATGGTGTTGTAATTGTCGCCCACGGCAGCTCCAATGCAAAAGCGATCCGTAATGCCATCCGGGTGGCCCGTGATGCTGTGGAAAACAATATGGTAGCCACCATCGCCGAGATGATGGTCCCAAAATAGAAGTAGGTGAAATAAGTGCTTCAGAAGGCCATAGGAATCCTGGGTACCGGAGCCAAAGCACCGGACAGAGTGCTGACCAATGCAGACCTGGAGCGGATGGTAGAGACTTCAGATGAATGGATCGTCTCTCGCACCGGGATCCGAGAGCGGCGCATCGCCGCGAAAAACGAAGCTGCCTCCGATCTGGCAGCAGAGGCAGCAGCCCGAGCCATCGCCGCGGCGCGCATCGATTCCAGTCAAATTGGGCTCATTATCTGTGCGACGGTTACCCCCGATATGCTCTTTCCTTCCACAGCCTGTCTCATCCAGGCTAAGCTTGGCCTCAGTGAGATCCCAGCTTTTGACCTATCCGCTGGCTGCAGCGGCTTTGCTTATGCTTTGGCTGTAGGTGCCCAACTGGCGCAGGGAGGATATGAATACGTCCTGGTCGTTGGTGTAGATGTGCTGAGCAAAATCACTGACTACACCGATCGGTCGACATGTGTCTTGTTCGGGGATGGAGCGGTAGCCGCGGTGCTTGGCCCTGTACCGGAGGGGTACGGCATTTTAGGCGTGGAACTGGGTGCCGATGGGAGCGGTGCGGAGCTCTTGAAAATGCCCGCCGGCGGTTCCCTCAAGCCTGCCTCGTTAGACACCGTTACCCAACGGGAACACTTTATCAAAATGGCAGGCAATGATGTGTTTAAATTCGCAGTGCGAGTGATGGACAGCGCCACTACAGCTGTGCTGAAAAAGGCGCACCTTAGCCCAGACGATGTTGATTGGTTTGTACCCCACCAGGCGAACGTCCGGATCATCAACGCCGCTGCTGCCCGCTTGGGTGTCTCGGCAGATCGCTTCTACGTCAACGTCGAGCGTTACGGCAACACGTCTTCCGCCAGTATCGCGATTGCCCTAGATGAACTTAACAGCGCAGATATGCTCCGCGACGGCGAAAACGTTGTCCTGGTGGGCTTTGGCGCCGGCCTTACATGGGCTGCCTTGGTTCTGCGCTGGTGGAAGCGGGGTGAAGGACGTGGCTGAAGCCGTGGCATTTCCGGGCCAGGGTGTTCAGGCAGTGGGGATGGAAAAAAGCATCAGGGGTACCCCAGCTTGGGAGCTGTTTGCTGAAGCCAGTGACCTGCTTGGGTACGACCTGGCCAGGATCATCGCCGAAGGACCTGAGGACAGACTCAATCAAACGGACTGCGCCCAGCCGGCTGTGTTTGTGGTGTGCTGTGCCCTCTGGCGGCTGTGCAGCGCTCGGCACAGGCCGCTCCTGTTCTTGGGCCACAGTCTCGGAGAAGTGACAGCCCTTGCTGCCGCAGGAGCCTTTTCCTTTGCCGAGGGCCTCAAGTTGGTGGCAAAGCGGGGCGAACTCATGGCTAAGCAAAAGGGCGGCATGCT
>LSQX01109930.1_pt1 | contig 12873 bp, 14 predicted proteins | sample 654561 | NCBI WGS metagenome assembly LSQX01 (sample SAMN04489861, study PRJNA283612) | anaerobic digester metagenome | isolation source: 4 biogas reactors fed with cattle manure at either 37C or 55C with and... | place: Denmark: Kongens Lyngby | collected 2014 | reverse complement strand
GTATTGAAGGATAAAGATTTACTGACTTATTATGAGGGCGTTTGGATTAAGAAATATGATCAGAGAGACTTAACGATAGCTTATGCTCTTTTTTCCAATGAGTTGTATGAAAGGGCTTTTGAAAAATTTATGGAAGCATATAAAAGTGGATTGTCAGGTGATGAATTACAAAGCATTCTTCTTGCAGCTTATTTATTATGCGGCTATGATTATTCAAGAAAACATAATATCGATGGCTTTAAAGATGAGGATAAAAGATTTTTGGAGTTAGTATTCAATCATGACAACCAAAGAATACCAGAAGAGTTTAACAGTATATACCTTAATGTTTTAAAACAGATGATTAATGTTGCCGATGATGAAGCTTTGAATAAATATTTGGCTATTGCACAGTTTTTTGAAAAACCTGTTTGGAGGGGTATTTTGGACATAATGATTGACAACCAAATGTTCGCTTCTGCGTTCGGATTGTGCGATTATTTATATAGCACTAAAAACCAAGGGGAAGATGTGCAAGTCGAAGAAAACGAATTGATATTCTATATGGGTTTATGCTACTTTAAGATGGAAAAATATTCTGAGGCTAGGGAAATGTTCAGCCTGGCCAAGGATAAAGGATATAAGGAAAATGATTTAAATGAGTTTATGCTGTGGACTGATCTGTATTTACAGAAAATGTTAGTTTGATGGTCTTTAGTTATTATCGCTGTTCTTTTATTTGAGAGGAGTTTTACATTAACTAAAGCATAGGTTCTGTTGGCAAGGCTTGTATAATGAAGCATTACTGGATAGAGTAATAGAACAATATAAAAATGTTAACCGAATAAAATGTAGAATCCGGGATGAAGGCGATATAGGAGGAAATGCCATGCAGATAAATGACGATGTACGGCGTGAGTTTAAACATTATCAGAGTAAGTTTAAGAAAAACATAGAGATATTAATTGAGAAAGGTTTATTGCAGGAAGCAAAAGGCTTGTTGGATAAGTATGAAGAAATAGTACAGGACGATGTGGATATTTATTCCATTAGAGGTGTTATAGCGATAATGGAGGATGATTATGAAGAAGCAGAGCGAGTATTGAACGAAGGAAGATATATAGATTCCTGGAACGGAGATATTCTGTATAATCTGGCATATTTGTATGAAGTATCAGGCAAGGAAGCAATATCGTATTATTTTTATAAACATGCTTATTATGCCTACAAAAATGAAGGAAAAGAAAAAGAATGCAATATTATTATTAACAAACTTAGCGGAGATGTTGAATTTAAAATTCTAATAGGAAGCTGCATAAGACAAAAGCAAGAAATTTTGAATCAATTTCTTAACTCAATCGCAGGATTAGACATCGGAGGATTGCAAGTAAGTTATTATTTTATAGATGATAACGATCAATTAGCTTCCAAAAGAATGCTGCATGAATTTTATCAAAAGAATTCAAACGTTATTGTTTATGAGACCAACGATACAAAGCAATCATATATATGTGATGATAATACGCATCATTGGAAAGAGCAACTAATTTGGAGAGTAGCGGCGTTTAAGGACAGAATTATAAACTATGCCAGACAAAAAAAGTTTGATTATTTGTTTTTGGTTGACAGTGATATAATCCTAAATCCTGCAACTTTAAAACACTTAATAAAAACAGGAAGGGATATTATATCAGAGATATTCTGGACTAAATGGTATCCTAATTCTTTCATGTTACCTCAGGTTTGGCTTAGGGATAGCTATACACAATGTGAAATATCCCGAGAGGAGCGTATCGATACATTTGAATTTATAAAAAGACGAGAAAAATTTCTTAATATGTTAAAAAAACCAGGCATTTACGAAGTTGGCGGTCTCGGAGCTTGTACTCTAATAAGTAAATATGCCATGGATAAAGGAGTAAATTTCAAGGAGATAAAAAATCTATCATTTTGGGGGGAGGACAGGCATTTTTGTATACGAGCGGTGGCTTTAGGGTTGAAGCTTTTTGTAGATACCCATTATCCCGCCTATCACATATATCGAGAAGAAGATTTAGCAGGAGTTGCTGACTTTAAGATAAAAGGGTTTGATGTGAATAAGAAAAAAATTGCACTAGTATATACCAATCTATCAGGCTCGAATGCAGTTGCATTGTACAAGATGATGCCTGAAAGGATAAAGGAAAAGTATGATATTATTATTACTCAATACAACCTTACTGCTGATTTTAGCAATGCAATCCTGAGCAGCGATCTTGCTATTTTTACAGAAGGAAATTATCCGTTCAACCGAAAATTCTACGGGAATAAACCAATAGTAATTGATTTGTGGCATGGTTTTCCAATCAAGGCGATGGGATATGCAGATAAAGGCGAAAAATTCAAAGAACAAACTGGGCAAGTGTGGAAAAATGTTGATTATATTTCCTCTTATTCGAAATTATTTAATGAAATAATGAATAAATGTATTTGTATCGACGAAAAAAAGTATGTAATTACAGGTGCCCAAAGAAATGATTTTTTGTTTTATGCGGACGGCAGACAAAATATACAAAAGATATTTAGAGAAAACTACGAAGGGAAAAATATTATTTTCTATATGCCTACCTACAGGCATACGATAAGGGGAAACAGAACCGAGGGCAATAAAACATGGGACAATCTGTTTGATTTTAATGAATTTTATATTAATGAATTTTGCGAGTTTCTTGAAGATAATAATTGTGTCTTGTTTGTAAAATTACATCCTGCAGAAGAGAAAGCTTTCGTTGATAAGGTACCATCAACCAGGAATATAAAGTTGATTACAAACGATTTGTTGGCTTCCAGGGGAATTGATTTGTATGAAACACTGAATGCGGTTGATATATTGATAACGGATTATTCAAGTGTTTATTTCGACTTGCTGCTTTTAGATACACCTCTAATCTTTACACCTGTGGATTATGAAAAATACGAACACGACAGAGGTTTTTTGCTTCCTTATGAAGAATGGACACCCGGGCCTAAATGCACATCCCAGGAACGGCTGCAGGAAGAAATTCTAATGTATTTAAAGGATAAAAGATACTACATGAGAGAAAGAAAAAGTGTCCTGATTGAGACTCACACTTATCTTGACGGTAATTCATGCAAAAGGACCTGGGAGTTTATTGAAAGTTTATTGGATTAGGTGAATTAATTTATATGCTGATTTGAATAGTGAATCAATTAGTATATGAAAAAGTATGTATTATAGAGATTAAGTGATATCAAATTATTATCCCGGGGAATTGCTGTACTCTATCAAGTTGTTAGGAGGTGGACCGATGATAAAGGTGATAACATATGGCACTTTTGATTTATTGCATTATGGGCACATTAATTTGCTAAAGAGGGCGAAAAGCCTGGGAGACTATTTAATAGTTGGATTATCTACTGATGAGTTTAACATAATTAAAGGTAAGACATGCTATTTTTCATATGATGAACGGAAAAAACTGATTGAAGCCATCAGATATGTAGATCTGGTAATACCTGAAAAAACTTGGGAGCAAAAAATAAGTGACATAAAAGAATATAAGATTGATATCTTAGTTATGGGTGATGACTGGGAAGGAAAATTTGACTATTTAAAGAAGTATTGTAAAGTTATTTACTTTCCACGGACTCCTGAAATCTCAACCAGTCAAATAAAATATGATTTGAGTTTGGTAAAATAAGAGTAATTTACAGGATATGGGAGTCATGAATTATAGCAAGTTAAAATCCAAACTTTTTCAAACATATGGAATGATTGTATAAACATAATGTCATTATGATAAGGTTTAATGAAAAGTTCGTATTTTGTGTTTTTGGCTGACAGATATGAAGAAATTAATAAGAGGGGCGAAAAAAGCAATTTATTAAGAGGTTGGTATTATGAATAACATCAAGGTATTGACTATATTTGGAACAAGACCTGAAGCAATAAAGATGGCACCGCTTATAAAGAAACTGCAGGAAGAACCTGTTATAGAAAGTTATGCCTGCGTTACGGCGCAACATAGGGAAATGCTTGATCAGGTGCTGGAAATATTTGATATAAAACCTGATTATGATTTAAATATCATGCAGCATAATCAGAGTCTTGTCAGTATAACTGTAAAAGCTTTAAAAGGTTTGAATGGAGTTGTTAAGGAACTTAAGCCTGATATTGTGCTGGTACACGGTGATACATCTACCACATTAGCAGGTTCATTGGCTGCGTTTTACAATAAAATCCCTGTCGGACATGTGGAAGCGGGGCTTCGGACATATGATAGATATTCTCCGTACCCCGAAGAGATGAATAGGGTTCTCACTGCGGATATTGCGGAGATGCACTTTGCTCCAACTGTCAGAAATAAACAAAATCTGATAAAAGAAAACATTACACAAGGAATTTATGTGACAGGTAATACAGTTATAGATGCGTTAAAATATACCGTTTGTACTGAATACACATTCAAAGATCCGATCCTTAAGGATATTGATTTTTCAAAGGGAAGGTATATTTTGCTGACTGTTCATAGGAGAGAGAATCTGGGTATGCCGCTTGAGAACATTTGCAGAGCGGTGAAAAAGCTTGTTCAGGAATTTGATGATGTATATTTTATCTATCCTGTTCATTTAAACCCCATCATAAGGAAAACAGTTAATTCGATTCTGGGGGATACCGAGAAGCTTTATCTGATAGATCCAATTGACGTGCAAGACATGCACAATTTAATTGCAAGGTGTTATATGGTTATGACTGATTCAGGAGGTTTACAGGAGGAAGCGCCAGCGTTTGGCAAGCCGGTACTTGTGCTGAGGAACGAGACGGAGAGGCCGGAAGCAATAGAAGCCGGAACTGTGAAACTAGCTGGAATTATTGAAGATAATATATACAATATGGGTCTTGAGATTTTAGCAGATAAAAATATTTATGAGAGAATGGCCAAAGCTATAAATCCGTATGGTGATGGCAGGGCTTCTGAAAGGATAGTTAATGCCATATTATATGAATTTGGGCGCGGAGAAAAGCCGGAGAATTTTGGTATATAGATTTGCTGTTCATAAAGAGGAATTATGTAATGTAAAAAACTGTTTTTTAGTAAAAGGCAAATAAACATGTACAGAGCATGTTTGTTTAAAAGTACGGCAATAACAATCCTTATTACGCAAATATTTACAAAAACCCAAGTGTATCCCCTAAAGATTTTCCCTTATCTATCCGATAATACTACCAGAGGATATTGAATTAAGAAGGGAGAATCCGGATGCGTGTGGAAGGAGTACATGCAGTTACTACCGTAAAATCAGCACCGAAGGTTCAATCTGAAGCCGGACGGGTAGGAACGAAGGAATCTGATGTCAATATCATAAACAGGCAAAACACTGACAAATCGTTGGATAAAAACATAGATCAAAACGATATTATACAGGCCGTAAAGCAAGCCAACAAAGCTCTTGAGGGGACAAACAGACGTTTCGAGTATTTGATTCATGAACGAACGAATACAATAATGATTAAGGTCATTAATTCCGAAACGGACGAAGTTATACGCGAGATCCCCCCTGAAAAGATACTCGATTTAATTGCCAAGCTGTGGGAGCTGGCCGGAATAATTGTAGATGAAAAGGTATGAAAAAGAGAAGTTTATGCTAGCAACGAAAGGCAAACATAACGATTTTTGTGTTCAGCAGGAACATATGGGTAAAAAGGTATACATTAAACGAGTACGGTATGATCGATAGAAAGTAAGCAGGCAAGGTATTGCTTTTTTGATATTGGGGGGTGAAGGTATGCCTGTGAATTCTGATTACAATAGTTACAATACCGGGACGCTACGCATAGGCGGATTGGTTTCCGGCCTTGATGTGGATTCCATCATCAAGGACCTGATACGGATTGAACAGATGAAGGTGGACCGGATTAAGCAGGAAAGACAACTGGTTGAGTGGCGTAAAGAAGCCTACAGGGAGATAACCAACTTTCTCAGGGCGTTTCAGGATGAGCTTTTCAGCATATTGAACACCGATACGTATATGCTGTCAACAAATACTTACAAGACATACAGTGCAACTTCCAGCAATGAAGCATATGTGACGGCAACTGCCAATGCCGGTGCTATGGAAGGTAATTATATTATTACTAAAATTGAGAGCTTGGCTGCCCCTACTATCATAAAGGGGTTAACCTGGATATTTCCCGAGGACAAGGCTATCGACAGCACGCTAGAACAACTCGACCTGGTTGCGGAAGATAGCAGGGCAGAGTTTTCGATCAACGGAGTCAGGTTTTTAATAGGTACTCCAACGGAAGGGGAGGAACTGCCGGACGACACCGTGGTTGTAGATCCAACCAAGACTACCATGCATCAACTCATGAACCTTATAAACACGAACGACAAAGCGGGAGTCAACATATTTTATTCCAGTATAGAAAAGGGGTTTATACTTCAGTCCAAGGCTACCGGTGCGTCTACTGATATTACACTCAACGATATTTCGGGATCCTTTCTGCAGGATATAGGTTTAGCGGCTTATGGGGCGGAAAAGATATCCGGCACCGATGCCAGAGTGTATTTCGCTAAAATAGGTAGCAGCGATCCTGGCGATCCTGGTAACAATATACTCTGGCAAAGTCCCACCAACACCTTTACCATCGATGGTGTTACTTACACGCTTAAAAATACCACACCGGATGGAACGGTGCCTATTACCATAACAGTTGCACAGGATGTGGATAAGGCATATAACGCCATAAATAATTTTGTGGACAAGTACAACCAGCTTATTGACAGGATAAACGGCAAGCTTAATGAGGAGAGGTTCCGGGATTATCTGCCACTGACCGATGCTCAGAGGAAGGAGATGAGCGAGAAGGAGATAGAGCTGTGGGAAGAAAAGGCAAAGAGCGGGCTGCTTAGAAGCGATTCCATACTTCAGAACATAATATATAATATGCGGCGGGCCTTGAGTGATGCCGTGGAAGAGGTGTGTATAAGTCTGTCGTCTATTGGGATTACCACCGGCTTGTATTTTGAGAGAGGCAAGCTTCATATTGATGAAAGTAAGCTGAAAGAAGCATTGAGAAATGACCTTGAACGGGTAATCGATCTTTTTATAAAAAAATCCGACATCAATTATTCTCCAGACTTGGATTCTGAGTCGCGAACCCAGAGGTATAACCAATCGGGACTTATGTATAGGATTTCTGATATACTCATGGACACCATCCGTACCACCAGGGACAGCAGGGGTAAAAAGGGAATTCTGCTTGAAAAAGCCGGTATAGTGGGGGATATTACCGAGTTTCAGAATTTGATGGATGATGAGCTTAAAAGGCTTGACAGACGGATAGATGCGGCAGTGGAAGCCATGATAAGGCAGGAAAACAGATACTGGGCTCAGTTTACCGCCCTGGAGAGGGCTATTCAGCAGATGAATGCCCAGAGCATGTGGCTTATGCAGCAACTGGGACTTTATCGGTATTAGACAGAGGAGTTTTCAATATAGTCCAGGTTGATATAGCATGGGTCAGGTTAAACTGAGGCGGTTTTGATTAGAGGGCGGCACTTCAGATATCGGTTCTATATAGCGGAAATAAGTCAGTTTTACGGTTTAGCCTGGTAGTACAGGTTGGCTTGGGTAAAAACCCAGCCCACCAAAAAGCGAGTTCCAGGGATATTATTGGAGAAAACATGATTGCCAGAAGTACAATTAAACCTTTGTGCTACAGGGAGGTAATATCACATGGCACTTAACAATCCATATCTGCAGTATCAGCAGCAGAACGTTAATACTGCAAGCCCGGGTGAGCTTGTGGTTATGCTTTATGATGGCTGCATACGTTTTATAAAGCAGGCTATAGAGCACATAAACAATAAAGATCCGCAAGGTGCGCATAATGCCATAATAAGAGTTCAGGACATAGTGCTTGAGTTTATGTCCACTCTGGATATGAATTATGAGATATCGAAGAATTTGTTGGCATTATACGACTACATGTACGGACGCCTTGTAGAAGCAAATATGCAGAAGGATGTGAATATACTTCAGGAGGTGCTGGAGTTTGTGACCGAACTTCGGGATACCTGGGCCGAGGCTGTTAAGCTTACGCGGAAGCAGCTATACAAGCGTACGTATAATGGAGGAATAGGTGGCTGATAATGGTTGATGAATGTGATCTAAGTAGAGCTCTGGCTCTTGCCCGATCAAAGAGAAAACGCCTGGAGGAAATCTTAAATATAACCCGAAAGCAAGCCGAGGTTTTATCGGCGGATAAGGCTGAACAACTTTTGGCATATATAGGCGATAAACAAAGGCTCATTGAGGAAATAGACGCGCTAGACCGGCAGTTTATGGATATATTTGCTCAGATAAGGGAACAGCTGTCTTCAAACGAATATGATGCTAAACGGGCTGATGATAATTTTAAAGAAAACGATTTATACCTTCAATTGCTGGACATGATGGATGAACAAAAGGAACTGCTTAAGACCATCTACGAGCTGGAACAGGAAAATCAAAAACGAGCGATTTCAGCCATTGAAGGGGTAAAGACCAAGCTGAGCGGTATAAACATGGCAAGAAGGGGATATAAGGCCTATAAACAGCCAAATCGCCAGATCGAAGGAATTTTTATAGACAAAAGGGAATAAGTAAAAGCCTTGGCAAAAAAAATATAAGTTAATGGTTGTTTTTTGAAGGCATAGAGTATATAATGTAAGTACATGCTCAATATTTGGTTGTTGGCTTAACCTGGGTCTAAGTCATCTGCTGTAATCCGGCGGATATTTGGTTTGAGTTGCACTTAATTCCGATGGATTATGCAGACCATGGTAGTGCAGGCAGTAGAACCCGATGGTGATATAGCGTTTTTGTTTTGTACCGATCCCGGATTTCCCATAGGAAATAATCCCTGTGGACACATCTCACAAGACATAAACGGTATCCTTGGTCACTTATCCTGTTTCTCTACCCTGCGATTTACCATAGGTCGCAAGGACGTTACTTCTTAATAGGGTATGGACGCGGGGAAAGACCAGTATACCGAATAATGGGCAAGGTAAAATAATATCAAAGTGAGGGATTATTTCCATGTATCAAGACAAAGAGTTAGTTTGTAAAGATTGCGGTGAGACTTTTGTATTTACCGCCGGAGAACAGGAATTCTATGCAGAGAAGGGCTTCCAGAATGAACCTGCCCGATGCAAGCCATGCCGCGATGCGAGAAAGGCAAATGGTAGGAGAGGAAATGGAACCAGAAGAGAGATGTATGACGCCGTGTGTGCAGACTGCGGTGCTCCTGCTAAAGTTCCTTTCGTTCCGAGAGATGACAGACCAGTCTATTGCAGCGATTGCTATCAAAATCGAAGACAGTTCTGAAAATATAATAAAGCATAATTAGGTCATTGAGAAAAAATAAATTGACCGGTTCGAACCCTGGTGATAAAAAACCGGGGTTTTTATTTTTGTATTTGTCGAAAAATGTAATGGATAATAATGGATATTAAGAGTTATTAATGGTTTATCCACAAAAAAAATAGCCAAAAGTCATGTTATGCACAGGGTTATCCACATTATCCACAATAATTTTATTCACATATACACAGTTTGAGAAAAATGTATTAGAAAAATTTGCTATTATATGTCAGACTATCAGGAATTATTTGGTACATAAATATGCATTGATTTTTAGTAAATATTCGTTTATAATTAACAGTAAACAATACAAAATAAGATAAACAATGTAATATGATGGTGGAGAAGTTGGGAGGAGATGTTTTTATGAAACGGATACTTATTTGCTTGCTGGCAGTGGTCCTGGTACTTTCATTTATAGGCTGTTCAAACATAAACACCATGAAAAGAATAAAAGATACCAATAAAATAATATGGGGTACCAATGCTGCTTTTGCTCCTTTTGAGATGAGACAGGGTGATAAGGTAATCGGCATTGATGCCGAAATTGCACAACGAATTGCTGATAAGCTGGGGGTAGAGCTGGTAGTTGAGGATATGGAGTTTGAAGCCCTCATGTCAGCTTTAAAATCCGGAAAGATCGACTTTATAGCGGCAGGTTTTACGGTCAAACCCGATAGGGCCGAGCAGGTATTATTTACCGATACCTATTTCACAGCCGTACAGGTTATAATTGTAATGCAGGATAATGAAGATATAAAGGGTCCTGATGATTTGGTGGGTAAACGGATTGGCGTGCAGAATGCTACTACTGGAGATTTTGTTGCCTCTGAGATCGAAGGTGCTCAGGTTGAGCGTTATAATAACGGCATGGAAGCCGTAATGGATCTTAAGAACGGAAATATCGATGCTGTGATCATTGATAATCTTCCGGCTCAATTGTTAGCAGAGAAGAATCCGGAAGTGAAAATACTGGACGAGAAACCTGCGGAAAATGAGGAATATGCTCTGGCGGTACGCAAGGGCGATACCGAGCTGCAGAAGGTTATAAATGAAGTGCTTAAAGAGATGAAGGAGAGCGGAGAAATAGAAGAGCTGGTAAACAAGTATTCCATTGGTGAATAACAATAGCCAGGGATGGAGCCGGCATAAGCTAGCATTGGGTGAAGCCGATGCTAGCTTATTTCGTTTACCATCGTTGAGAATGTCATGTATTGTTTAGTGGGGAGGGATCAAATACATTGCTGGAGGGAATTTATAAAGTCTTATCTGATGCAATTTTCTTTAACCTTATTCGAGAAGACAGGTATCTTTTGTTTGTAAACGGTTTAAAGGTGTCCATACAGCTTACCGTTATTGCGGCATTATTGGGGGTTATTATAGGCCTTCTCATGGCAGTGGCAAAACTTACGAATAACAGGATACTGAACAGGATAGCAACCGTTTATACTGATGTGATACGAGGTACACCGTCGGTGGTTCAGTTAATAATAATATACTATGCCATTCTGGGGAGCAGCCATCTGCCCAAGCTTTTGGTTGCTTCCATAGCGTTTGGTGTAAATAGCGGCGCCTATGTTACCGAGCTTATACGTGCCGGGATACTGGCCGTCGATAAGGGTCAGATGGAGGCTGCCAGATCTCTGGGCCTTTCATATTACCAGGCCATGCGCTACGTTATTGTGCCCCAGGCCATAAAGAATATACTTCCGGCTCTGGTCAGCGAATTTATCGTACTTCTTAAAGAGACGGCCATTGCTGGATACATCGCTTTGGATGATTTAACCCGGGCAGGAACGATTGTCAGAGGAAGGACCTTTGATCCCTATACGCCTTTTATACTGGTAGCGCTTATCTACCTGTATATTACTTCGATCTTGACAGCTTTCATGGGCAAGCTGGAGAGGAGGCTGAGGCAGAGTGATTAAGGTAGTCGATCTTCATAAATACTTTGGCGATCTTCAGGTTTTAAAAGGTGTCAGCAATGAGATTCATAAAGGTGAAGTGGTGTGTATAATAGGGGCCAGCGGTTCGGGAAAAAGTACCTTTCTACGCTGTTTGAATTTGTTAGAGGAACCAACCAAAGGTGAAATCTATATCGACGGTGTTTCGATTACAGAGCATAAGAAGGATATAAATAAACTGCGGCAAAAGGTGGGTATGGTGTTTCAACAGTTTAACCTGTTCCCACATATGACTGCAATTGAGAATATAATGCTTGCCCCGGTCAGGGTAAAGGGGATGTCGCCGGATGAAGCGAAGAAAAAAGCTATTGAACTTCTGAGAAAAGTTGGTCTGCCGGATAAGGACTATGTTTATCCCAGTCAGCTTTCAGGCGGTCAGAAGCAGAGGGTAGCCATTGCACGGGCGTTGGCAATGGATCCGGAAATCATACTTTTTGATGAACCGACATCCGCCCTGGATCCCGAGATGGTGGGAGAAGTATTGGCCGTAATGAAGCAGCTGGCGCTTGAGGGAATGACAATGGTAGTGGTAACCCACGAGATGGGTTTTGCAAGGGAAGTGGGCAATAGAATTCTGTTTATGGATGAAGGCATTATCGCGGAAGAAGGAACGCCGGAGGAATTGTTTAGCAATCCTAAAAAGGAGCGAACCAAGGCTTTTTTGAGCAAGGTTTTGTAGGAGGAGGAATGGAATTTGAGATCTACCAGGATCGTTTTTATACTTATCGGCATATTGGTCTATGCGCCTATTGTTTTGCTGCAGGGAAAGGCAGTGTACCGACAGTGGAAGGAAGGCCAGAGGCGAAAGGCCTGGTTTAGATCAGGAGCTACCATAGCCATGTGTGTGGTGCTCTTATTGTTCATTATATCACTATATCAATTTACTCTTGGATACCAGGTTCCGCTTGTGATGGAGCGGGTGATGGTAGCTTTTACCCAGAAGCTGGAACAAAATATGGATATGGATCAATACAGGCAGCTGCTGCTTGAAAGCGATGTAATAGATACAGAGTTTCAGGCCATAGATGAAAACGATTTGGAACAGGCAGGGTTTAAAAAAGGTCAGAAGTATACCATATCGATAGGGGAACAGGCATTCGACAGCGACAATGGGGATAGCGTTGTAATGTACGCATTGCATAAGAGTGGGGAAAGCAGTATATATACAGCTGTGGAATTCAAATTGTATCAGAATAAGTGGAGAGCCGTGAAGCATTGGATTGTCGATGAAGAAAAACAAAATGAGATCTCGAGTATGAAATATTTTGCAATAAAACGTTAAATGTCTGTTTTTTTATCCATCATACATTGAAGGTATTGAAGTATTAGATTGTCTAGTTCTTTGTTGAGCTGTTGAACCTTTTGATCGCTAAAATTGAAACAGGTTAACAGGAGAATGTTGTTTAATTCCTCCTGTTTGGTTTTAATTTCATGAATAAGATGGTCTCCTTCCATATTTCTTGTTTTCCTTCCTTTTATCGTCACATATTTTTCTTATGGTTCGTTGTAAAATTAAATG
>LSQX01313388.1_pt1 | contig 12875 bp, 2 predicted proteins | sample 654561 | NCBI WGS metagenome assembly LSQX01 (sample SAMN04489861, study PRJNA283612) | anaerobic digester metagenome | isolation source: 4 biogas reactors fed with cattle manure at either 37C or 55C with and... | place: Denmark: Kongens Lyngby | collected 2014 | reverse complement strand
GCCGGGTTCGGGTAAATATCACCCAATGCTGTCAGTTGTTGCAACTCCATCTCTGAGTCTGTTACCAGGGCCATCTCCAGCGTAACCATTGCAGTCCCCAAGGGCTCAAAGAGGTCATTACCGCCGGGTTGGAATAGTATATCATTGATCAGCAATTCTCTGTTTTCCGAAGGCCTCCATACCTTAAAAATCAGTCTGTTTCCTTTGTCGAATCCATCTTTTTCCTTTGTTGTGGGATCGTTCACCGAAGCCACCAGAGAATAAAACTCTTCTTCCGGGTATGTTATCAGTCCCGATCCGACACAAACAGTGCCATCGAAGATACCTATCTCGTCACCGGGTATTAATCCTTTATGTTCTCCGGATATATATATATTCATATGATCCAGACCGTTACCTTCCCATGCGGGTTCATAATGAACCCCTTTACTGCAAATTGTTCCTGTTCTGAACGTCCTTGCCGTTTTTGTTGTTGACGGCCGGGGAATTGTTAATTGCACGTTTTGGGTAACCTTAACATTATAACCTTTCCCTGGATCAAGATCACCAATATTATTGATCCATGATGATGTCACAGGGTGTGGTTCTATCGCTGCCCCTGTCTCATCCTGGACTTTCAAGAGTAACCCTGAGTCCATAATCTCCGCAAGCACACCGGATGCATCCTGAGGATAAGCCACAGGATAACTTATAACGTTCCATCCGGCTGTCAGTCCGATAGTTACAGGACTTGTAACAGGCATACCTGTTACCAGAAGCACTGCCGGGTCATTAGTTTTTATTTTATATCCTTCGGTAACTTCCCAGTCACCGATGTTATTAATCCAGTTGGATGTCACCGGATGTCTGTCGATTGGCAGCCCTCTCTCGTCCTGTACCTTAACAAGCAGTCCATCGTCATTGAGAGGCTGGACAACATTCAACATGTCTGTATTTTCCGGTTCCACATACAGCGAGAATATATTCCAGCCCCGGCTAAGTAGTATCTCCTGCGTAACAGTGCTATTGGCTTCAAGATAGACCCATGAAGAGCCTCCCGGTTCAAAAATTCCGTTAAAACCTTCGAAATAAGTAGCTTCAACCATGGATATCTCTTTTTCTGCACTGGCATCCCATATCCTGAAAGAAGCGGTATTATCCGGTGTGAATCCATCAGCCTCTGATGTTGTGGGGTCATTCATTGACACGATGATATTAAGTTCATTAGTACTGTTAAGTACTTCTCTTAGCACTCCCGCCCCTACACAAATATCGCCATCGAATATAGCAATCTCGTCTCCCGGTTGCAGGTCATTGTTATCCAGCCGAGCTGTCAGTGCATAGAAATTCATTTGAGAGAAACCGTTACCGTCCCATACAGGAGTGAAGTGTTGAGGACCGGTGATTGTATCGAACAATGCCGAGACAGACATATCACCATCGACAGTAAGGGATGTATTCTCCAGACCTGGATTATCAACATCGCCTGTCCATCCTTTAAACATAAAACCCGCTGATGGTAAAGCTGTCAGGTCAACCACCGTGCCCTCGGTAAATGTATGTGTTCCTGACTCAGGCACTGTTATTCCTCCCTCTTCGGGGCTCGCTACTATTGTAAGGTCGTAATTAAGGAGTACATGATAAACGGTAATTGAAAAATTACAGTAGTTTTCGCATCCTGTCTGGCTGTCCGTTACCGTATAAGTTATCTCATAAGTTGCCGGTCCGGCTGCAGGATCAACAGACACTATGTCAGCCGGTTCACCTTGTTGCATTACTGTAAACACCCCGTTTCCGGGTGATACACCCTGCAGGTCTGTCAGGATCAGTACTCCGGAGGTGTCCGGCACAGTAAGGTCGTCGGGACAGGTAACTTCAGGAATAGGGTTAACAATAATGGTAACATCATTGTCAGCCGTGTTCTCACCATCATTGACATTGACAGTATAAACTGTTGTCACTGCCGGTGCCGCCTGAGGATTAGCTTCTGTTGAAGTAAACCCTGCGGGGTCTGACGACCAGCTGAAAGTATAGTCTCCCGTGCCCCCTGCAGCATTGGACGACAGTTGTATTGTGCTGCTGCTGCATACAGTATCTGAGCTTGCTGCCGGGCTCACCGTTAGTGGCGGATTAGCCACTGAAATTGTCACCTGGCTGGCTGCTGTACAACCGTTGCCGTCTGTGACGGTAAGTGTGAAGACTGTTGTTGATAGTAATTCAACCGTTGACGGATTGATTACAGAATGATCATCCAGAAGCTCTGCCGGTTCCCAGGCATATGTCAGGGCTCCGCTACCCGTTGCTGTAGCATCACTTAGTATGGCACTTCCTCCATAATCTATTAACCTGTCCTGTCCCGCACTCACTAATGGAGGCTCATGTACTACTATAGAGAAAATACACGAGTTACTGCAGCCTGTAGTGGTGTCTGTGACAGTATAACTGATGTCGAACTCTCCCGCCAGAGAGGGGTCCCAGCCGGTGATAACATTATCCTGATAAGAGAAGACACCATTTTCTGTAAATGTAACGGCATCACTCTCTTTGCATAACGGCCCATAATACGGACAGGTAACCTCGGGCAATGGATTGACAGTTACTGTAACTTCACCGCTGGCAATAGTTGTTCCATCATTGACAGCAACAGTAAATAATGTTGTTTCTGTTGGTTCCACTATTGGGTTTGCCTCTGTGGAGGCAAATCCGGCAGGATCTGACGACCAGCTATAAGAATAATCACCTGATCCGCCTTCAGCATTAGCTAACAACTGCGATGACTCTCCCACACATAAGGATGACGGTGCGGCAGCGGGCATTACTCTCATGCCGGTACTTGCCTCCTCCTGCAGCATGAATACTCCGAAAGAATATGTGCGTGGTGCGTCAGGATTTTGCGGTTGAGCGCGTACCGTGAAGGTGCCGTCACTGCCCGGATTAATATTCTCCCAGCGTGCAACATAGCCATTGGTGGTGTTATCACCGGTACAGAAATAGATTGAATAACCATTATCATCATACACCTGTGTACCACTCGAACTGGCATTATCAGCGGCATCCATACCTGATATGGTATATCGTGTGAACCGCTCGTTGTATGGAGGATCAGCGCTTTCTGTACCTGCTCTGTTGGCTGTAGTGACGAATGTATATGTTTTAGATGCATCCAGGTTGTTAAAGGTAATGTCAACATAGTAGTCGACCGGATCAGAGGTAGCCGACATGATCACACCCTGCAGGTCGGTCTTGCCGTTGAAAATCTCACAGGCATCAGTGCCGACATCAGGCATCTGGCCTCCATCGGTATAGTTGTAAGGCTCTCCCGCCGAGGTCACAGTCACCGTGATCCCTGTCTCCTCGCCGCTTTCGAAGTCCAGCAACATTCCATTAGAGCTATCGAGCGTGTGTTCTGTGGTGTTAGCTGGTGTGCTGGTTCCCGACATGTCGTTATAGGCAGTCCAGGGAGGTGTGACTGCTGCGTTACCTGTGACGGCAACCGATTTTGTTTGTGCCGGTATGCTTACATGACTGATCACTCCTGATGAGGCCCCTTCTGTTGCACGAAGGAAACGCACATAGATCGTCGTCTCTGCGATAGCCCCATTCTCGGGAACAAGAGTAACGGATGTTCCAAACCCCGTTGAGGAAGAAGTCGAAATTTGAAAATCAGATGGAGAAGTGATCACCATGTTTTGCTCCAGGTTCATCGCCCTGACAGTGTAACTGGTTACCTCTGAGGTAGTAGCCGGTTGAGATTGGAATGCCGGCAGGCTGCTGACAGATGTAATAATAACCGGGTCGCTCGTAGGAACAGAGTAGGTGAGTGTCAGTTTAGGACGGTTAGCTATTGTAGCTCCCTCACCTGATGATATATCCATCCCGTTCGTCTCCGTTCCCGCATGTATCATGAACCCATTGTTCGATTCAGGCAGGTCAATCCACTGTTGGATTGCAGCTATTCCGCTGCTGTTAATGTTTACGGTATATGTGCCGGTAGTTGATGGAGTAAAGCTGGCAAGCACATTATCTTCCATGTCACCTGCCCCTCCGGCTCCTCCCGGCCAGGCGTTAATGCCATCGTAAGTATTCCAGGTTACTCCATTTTCTGTGACCGCTCCGTCACCTGTCCCTTCTGTCCAGCTTTGAATTATGGCATACATGTCAAACCCCTCACTTCCTGAGGCTGTCTCATCCTCCACATAAACAGTTATTGAAGCCGACTCAAGAATGCTTCCGGCAGGAACAGATGACAAGTCCCAGCTAAGTAAAGCAGAGACATCATTATCACTGTTGTATGGATCATCGCTGTCGACTATCAGGGGAGATGAGTTCCCATAGTTATATGTTGGATTTTCCTGATGAATATATGCATCTTTCATACCCGAATACCCGTCAGAACCTTCCTGCAAACCGACTGTTACAAACAGGCCTGATGTACCGCTGACAGCTAAATTCCTCAGTGCTGCCCCGCTGCTTATATGTGTTATATTTCCTTCGAAACTGCCATCCTCCCCGGTCATACGCACATAGATGGCAGTGCTGTTAACCACTCCTCCGGACTGCGTTAAACTAAGCGTTTTACTGAAATTGATATCGTCAGTTGAAACCTCAAATCCATCAGGAGCAGTAATAAGAATCCTTTCTGACAGGTTTCTTCCTGATACTGAATATGACTTTGAAGAAGAAGGTGATCCTGTAAGAGTACCAAAAGACTCAAGTGTATTTACTGACGTAATAACAGCAGGCGCTGCAGAGAGTTCCATTGTATAGGTATCCCTGATTGTTTCCAGGGTACCGGAAGAGTTGAGTGTAATATACTGAAAGGTAATACTTGCATCCGTGGCATTCACTTTCATAGCTCCTGATTCGTCACCGAAGTAGTATGCTTCCAGGCCGTCAAAGGAAGAGCTGCCGGTGCGTGTATCGCTTCCCGAAGCGCCAGCAGTTATATAGCGAAGTTCGCCTTCTCCTTTGAAAATACGTTCATAAATATGATTATGCCCTGTGATCACAATGTCTGCGCCCCATTCTTCAAAAGGCCATTGCAGGTTAGGATCACTTTGGTGGTAGGTGCCGCTGGTATATGGAGGACGGTGAAAGACAACGACCTTCCATGCAGCTGTGGAGTTAGCCAGTCCGTTCTGCAGAAATGACATCTGCAGGGCTTCATCAGGCATCGGCTGGTTATCGTTCTGTCCGCTGTTAAGCATAAAGAAATGCACCGGCCCGCGTACAAAATCATAATATAGTTCTGACGCCCCTTCGGATGTTCCTTCCGGGGGAATATAATTGAAATATTCCAGATAGTTCGTTGTAGGCGACATATGGTCGTGGTTCCCTGGTACCGGCCAGAAGTTGCCAGAGCTTATAAAGTCAGTGCGCCCTGCTGCCACAGCCTCCGGGCCGTAATATGCACCGACCACACCGTCGTAGCATCCTGTATTGCATGTCGTTCCCTGGTTATTATCTCCTGCTGTTATGATAAACTCAGGATCCCAGGAGTTGACCATGTCGGCAATATTGGCGACAGTGGTGTTATTGGAGTATCCGAAGTCAGTGACAACGGCAAATGTTGTTTCCTGCAGGGGAAGATCTTGCACCCTGATCTCAAAAGTGCAGAAGTTCTCACAACCTTCACCGTCAGTATAGGTGTATGCAACAATATGAGTACCGGCACCTGCTATTTCCGGATAGAACACTCCGTCAGTGATGCCGTTGCCGGTATATGTACCTCCATCGGGAAGTGCTCCGGCAAGAGTGAGAGGCCCTTCATTAATAATTAACTCAATATCAGCAGGGCACTCCATCACGGGCAGCTCACTGACCATAATTGTGAATGTACAGGAGTTTTCACAGCCTGTATCATCATCTGTTACAGTATAAACGATATCGAAGTCACCTGCCTCTGCCGGGTCCCATCCGGTGATCACGTCGCCATCACTGGTGAACACTCCCACTTCGGTGAATGTTACAGGGTCGTCATTAACACAGAAAGGGCCGTATGAGGGGCATTCAATGATCTCAGGCAGCTCATGTACCACGACAGTCACTTCGCCGGTATCTTTATTAAAGCCATCATCGGCAACGACAGTATATATTGTTGTCTCCGCAGGTGTGACCTCAGGGTTCTCTGCGACAGACACAAATCCTGCGGGAACAGACGACCAGCTGAATGTGTAGTTTCCTGAGCCGCCTTCAGCATTAGCAGTGAGCTGTGTGGTCTCACCGAGGCATATTGCAGGATCATCAGCTGCGGGGTTCGTTGACAGGAAGCCTCCCGTGACGGAGACAATAATATTATCGCTGGCAGAACAGCCATTATCATCAGTAACTGTTAGTGTGAAAGTGGTTTCTGATTCAGGAGACAGGAAAACAGGGTTGAGCAGTGTTGCGTCATCAAGCATATCAGCCGGTTCCCAGCTGAAGGAGAGTGGTTCTGCTCCGGATGCTGCAGCATCGCTGATTTGAATACTAGTTCCATAAGGTGTCTCTTTGTCAGCACCTGCAAAAACTGTTGGTAAGGCATTCACTGTGACAGTCATATAATAAATCTCCTCCGGATCACTGACAGTGCAGCCGTTGCCATCTTCGACAGAGGTGACCTGTACCAGGTATTCTCCCGTCGCCAGCTCATCAGAAGAGAATAGTTGATATCCGTTTTCCACGCTTATGACAACATCACTTTTACTAAGTGTCGGGTCAGCTTCTTCGGTACCGTTGATAAACACCTCATAGCTTACCGTAAGAGGTAATATGCCTGCGTCCTCCTGAAAGCGAGTGAAAGCAATGTTAATATTTTCACCTTTACAGAATCCGCCGGCATATCCGGTTTCTATCTCTTCCCCGTTCACAGCAAAGAGAGGTGCAGGCAGTTTGTTGACAGTAACCTGAGTTTCTTCAGTAAGAACTACGTTCCCACAGGTTTCGTCGGTTTGCTTAAGTCTGTATTTTGCTGATACTGAAGGTGGGTTGAATGTCAGTTCGACAGCGGCATCAATATCTGTCCATTCACCATCATCGCCCGCCTCCGCGTTCCATCGCTGCCACTGATAAGTAAATGTTCCGCTTCCTCCCGCAGGCTCTCCGCCTACGAGTGCAACAGGTGAATCTCCGAAGCAGAGTGACTGGCTTTCGGAGACAGTTCCTGCTACCGGCTCTTTAAGAACAGTGATGGACACCACGTTGGAAATTGCAGGTGTACTATCCTCTTTTTTCAGCATAAGCCGGAACCAGGTGTCAGCAATGAGTTTTTCTGTATGGTTCCAGGTATCACTAACAGCTCCCTGGATGTCAGACCAGGATGAATTATCAGGTGATATCTGCCACTGGTAAGTATAGCCTTCAGCGCTTCCTTCGGTAACAGAAGAGTTAAGCTCAGCCGGTATTGAATTATAACAAATAGTCTGATCACTGCTTGTCACGACAGTCACCTCCGGTTCAGGGAGGCAATAAGAGATGTTAAGGGTTGCACCGGGATGATCAGTGTTTTCTTTTGATGCCACGATCCAGTAATCCTGTTCAGACCCCCCTGAATAGTTCTGGACAGTAACGCCAAAATTTATTTCCGGGCTTTCTGTCCAGCCCTGGATAACTTCAACGCCTGCACTGTTCAGGGGTATAGTTACCATTCCTTCGGTTTCGAACTCCACTGCTGATGCATTCCAGAGGTTTATGTCATTACGGTCGGCTGTCACATCTGCTGCACCACCGGTGCTCCAGTTGTTAACACCGTCATATGAGTCCCATGTTGCTGTTGTTTCATTCCACTCCCTGAGGAGGTTATAGAGGTTGAATACCAATTCAGAACCATCAGTCACATAGAACGATATACTTGCATCATTAACAATAGCGCCGACAGGGAGAGAAGATATGTTCCACTTGAATAGGCCTCCCTGGGGTGATGTTGTGAAGGGGCTGATTGTGACTGTTGTTTCGGTACCGTAGTTAGTTGCAGCCTGTGATTTTCTCATTCTTGTGTCTGCACTGTTAGTGAGTGAAACAGTATTACAGTATGAGATACTGAAGCTGGCAGTGACCGTTTTATCTCCATCCATTATGAGAGTCCATGTTCCGTTGCCCATGTCTGTCAGGCTACCTGCATCAGGGCCTGACCAGGAGCTGAACTGAAATCCGTTGTTAGCTTCCGGAGTGAGAGTAACAGTAGTACCATCATAATAGCTGCCTCCCTCAGGGCTCATTTGTACCGTTCCGTTGCCGTCATCAGTAATTGTAAGGGTATAAATCAGGCTTACACTTCCTGAGACAGCTATATTTTTTGTTTCAGCGCCGGTACTTGTATGGCTTATCTCTCCGTTGTACTGGCCTGAAGCTTCAGACGATAGCCTGACATATACAGTAACGGGAGAGACCGTACCGGAATTGTGAGGCAATGACAGATTAGTGTTAAAAGATTCATTATCAGCAGAAATTTCAAAGCCTGCCGGTGCAGAAATTTCAATATCCCCTTCAAGGTTTAGTCCGTTAACACTATATGTTTGAGCCACAGAGGGCACACCCGGTTGAGTTATGAAAGGCTCCAGAGAGCCTGTAGTCTTGATCACCGGCCCGGCAGGTGATTCCTCTCGGAGCATAAAAACGCTTGGTCCGTAAGCTCTGTTTTCTGAGGTACCCTGTTCGGCGCGTATGATGAAGCTGCCATCTGACCCAGTCTCTATGCCTGTCCACCTGGCCACATAGCCATTAGTAGTGTTATTGCCGGTGCTGAACTGCACCGACTGTCCGTTGTTAACAGTTACGCCATCAGTGGCTGCATTTGTTGATGCATCAGCACCGGACAGAGTAAACTTTGTTATCCTGTCGTCATAGGTATCGTCATTACGGTTGGCTGTTGTAGCGAAGGTATATGTTTTCAGAGGATTAAGACCTGTAAATTCCAGTTCTACCCACCAGCCGGAGGAAGATGATGAATATTGGATAAGACCTTTACTGTGCACTATCCCGTGGAATGTCTCGTATGCATCCGTTCCTTCGTCAGCTTCGTCGCCCGAATAATCGCCGCTGTCATCCTGGTAGTTGGTGTTATTTGAGGTTATAGCCACCCTTACTTCCGTCTCATTACCAGTTGCAAAATCCACCAATGCACCTTCACTCACACGGCTGCTTCCGCTAATAGAGAAAGATGTAATATTTTCAGATGGTTGCCCTGTCATAAGCACAAGATCGTTATAGGCGGTCCATGGTGGTGCTTTAGTGAAGTTAGCCGTAACGGTCATCTCTCCGTCGATTGTGATGACAGCCGGATTCTGGTCATTCTCCAGGCCACCTGACCAATTGCTGAACAGGTATCCGTTTTCAGAGAGGGCTGATATTTCAACCTCAGTCCCTGAAGGATACCTTCCTCCTGCTGGATTGAGAGTTATGGTGCCGGCATCTTGTGGCGCTACGAAAACATTGAGGGTATAAAAGTTTACTATTGTGCCGTTCACTGGCATAAATTTTATTTCAGCGCCTGAGCTGGCATGTTCTATATTGCCGCTGTAGTTTCCTGTTGTTCCGCTTTTCATTCTCACATTCACTGTAGCAGTGCTAACGATTCCGTTCTCCGGTGTTAGTGTGAGGATATCCGCGAACGTCCCTCCGTCAGTTGACAGTTCATATCCGGCAGGAGCTGTGATAGTTATGTTCCCGGCCAGGTTCATTCCTGACACCTGGTAAGACTGTGCATTTGATTCCTTTTCCGGTTCAGTAATAAAATCGTTGATGCTTCCGCTGACCAGGATAATTGGATCAGTTGGCAGCTGATAGCCGATTACCAGCTGTGGCGCTTTTGCTGATGAGCCATCAAAGGAATGAGCGTTCCGTGTACCCGAACCTTCAATGATAAAAGTCATGGCATTGCCGGCATCCCATTCACTTTTGCTGATAACAGATGTTATTATTTCAGATAAGTCAGGTGTCTGATATATATTTTCTGCAGTCCATGTTCCCGGTGTCCAATTCGTCATTTGAGAAGTTTTATCTCGGCCGGAAATATTTGTTGAAGAAGATGTAAAGGATTCAGGGTTAACATCATCCTGACAGTATATTTGTAGTTGTGCGTCAGCAGAGCCTGCATCTTTTGCAGTGAATTCGATAAAGGCATACTGTATAACAGCCCCTTTCGGCAGTTCCAAATTTTGAAAGCGGACACCTACAGCCTGGTCATTCGATCCATCTCTTATCATCTCCAGGTCGGAGCTGGTCAGGTCCACAGATCCGGAGGAGAGGCGTTCTTCTGCATCGTCGGAGCTTTGGCTCACCAGGATATTAACTGTTTGGGTCAACGATACTACACCGCTCACAGCGACAGCCTTGCTCACGCTTTCTCCGCTGGCATGAATTATTTCTTCACCGGTAAAGGTCATTTCGCTGTCGCTGAACATACGCACAAAAATCATAGTTGCCGGTACAGATCCGTCAATCTGTTGCAGTGTCAATGCAGGAACTGATGTATCAGTAAACCATGTTTCGCCGTCAGTAGAGATTTCAAAACCTTCCGGTGGGGTAATAAGGATATCCTCTTCGAGGTTATATCCTGCAACTGTATAGTTTTGTATTTCCGAGTAGTTTTCCGGGGAACTGTTGAAAGGAGGCAATTCATTCACGGAAGTATTAACAGACGGGTTAGTACCTGTTTCCTCAGCAAGCATAAAAACACTGAAAGCATAAGCTTCTGTTTCGCTGTTGGCCTCGGCACGCACTTTAAAGGATCCGTCATCACCCGTGATTATACCCGACCATCTGGCTACATATCCTGTTATTGTGTTATATCCGGTATTAAAGTATACCTCTTCGTTGTTATTTGCACTCACGCCCGGGGTACTGGCATTCGTGGCTGCAGCAGCTCCGGAGATCGTAAATTTTGTCTCTCGGATATAAGAGCTGCCCCCTCTGTTGGCAGAAGTTGCAAAAGTATAACTCTTCGCCGGGTCAAGGCCTGAAAAGGTAAGCTCAACATACCATCCTGAAGATCCGTATTGCACGACCCCGGCCATATCAGCTTTACCATGAAAGGTATCATATGCATCGGTGCCGGCATCTGTTTCATTGCCACCATAGTCGCCGGTACGGACAGTAGGTGTGCCTCCGGATGTGAATGAAGCAGTTATAGTCGTCTCGTCGCCCGTGGAGAAATTTTTTAACGTTCCTGTTTCTGAGATACCCTCAATATTTGTGGTATTGCTTATATTATTTGTACCTGCACAATCGTTATAAGCTTCCCACGAATAATTCTGATTAGTTGTTTGTGAGGATAGCGCTCCTGAAAAGAACAGTAATGATAAAAATAATACAAAGGAAAACATCAGTTTAGAAGTAAAATTCATTTTCATCTGGATGTAGCGTTGTTAATTGTTTATAAATAAAATGATTACCTTCATACTATTCTTCAATAGACTATGATAATGAGAATTAACGACCTCACTTGATAATTGTCAAAATAATTAACAAATATTATCTGTAGGCAAAGATTAAACAAAATCAATAATGGTTTTGGAAATAGCATGAATTCATCTTCCCTAAATTCAATATCAAAACTAAGTTAAGAATGACAAATAACAAATAAGTAATTTCCGTATCCTTAATATTATGTTACGTGATATTACTTACAAATCATAATCAAATTATTCTATGGGCCTCTGTTCACAAGGCTTTCTCATTTCGGGAAAATTTATTTTTGAAACAAATAAATAGCTTCGATGATATTAGTTGTGTTTGTTTTAAGCATTATGTTAGATCGATGTTTTTCGACAGTACGTGCCGAAATATGCATTTCGTAAGCTATCTGTTTAATAGGCAGGCCTCTGGCTGATAATTCCAATATTTCCCTCTCTCGTTTAGTCAGGATATCAACATCTGAGAGGTTAATTTTTTTTTCATCAAGCTTTTCCACTGTTTGTTCAGGAGATACATTTTGCCCGGGTATTACTTCTCCGATAAAGATATTATCTCCCAGATAATCATTATTAACCAAGTGTATATAGAATTTTAACGATGGATTTGAGCGTAAAGGAATTGATTTCATCAGGCAATAATTTTTCAATCCATTCATACATTTTTCTAAATCATATTTAGCTGTTTCATTTTTATCTAAGCTGAACAGTTCAGGTATTCCAGGTAGATTATCTGCCATTTCATTCAAGCCGGTTAGTTGTGCAAATGCTCTATTTACCCTGATGATCTTCTCATTTTCAGATATAAATTTTGCAATTGGGGTGATTTCAAATATATATTTAAACTGGTCTGATCCTATAATAAAACTTTTTTTCCTTTTAAGTATTAGTTTTTCGATCTTATTGAGGACAGACAATTCATCGAAAGGATAGATAATAAAATTGTTAATTCCCATTTCCAATCCCATTAGTAAATCTTCTTTGTGGTATTTATCAAAAAACAGAAAAAAGGGGAGCCCTCTTTTAAGAAGTTTGGGCTGAAGTGTTTTAAATACTCTGAATCCGGTTATTCCGTCCACTTCATGGTTGCAGACAACCAGTAACAGAGAGGATTCTTTTACCTTTTGGATAGCTGTTTTAGTACATGTAGCCTGACAGACATCAAAACCTCTGTCCGTAAGTATATTACGTAAGGAGGCCATTTGATTATTCCTATCCGGCATGATCATTAAAATATGACATTTGGCGGTTTCAATAATAGTTGGCATATGATCAAAAAAAAATATTGTAAAGTTAAAAACATCCCCCTAAAAAGTCTATACGTAATTTTACCTATTTTGCAATTTGTTTTAAACAATTACATTTCAGAAAGAAATCTCAGAAAGTAATTTAACAATGTTTAGACTATATAAAATATAAAAAGTTAAAGTATTCCATTCAAATTTTTTGAAAAAATTGATCAAAACAGCCTGTGGCATCAGAGTGCTATCCTTTGCCGTTCACTTCAGT
>LSQX01342743.1_pt1 | contig 12877 bp, 19 predicted proteins | sample 654561 | NCBI WGS metagenome assembly LSQX01 (sample SAMN04489861, study PRJNA283612) | anaerobic digester metagenome | isolation source: 4 biogas reactors fed with cattle manure at either 37C or 55C with and... | place: Denmark: Kongens Lyngby | collected 2014 | reverse complement strand
CCGCCGGAGACGATCTCCAGTTTTCTCCCGATGGATTTTTCAATGGCACGTGCTCTTTCTACCAGAAGACTGAGATTGGTGACATCCGGCACGATTGAGCCGTAGCATCCGAGATTGGTTCCAATGCCTAGAAGGTGGAGATGGGGGAGTTCTCTCTCGATCCAGACGGCCGTTTCGTGGAATACATCCGGGTCAAAGATTCCTTCCCTGAGATCTCCCAGATCGGTCATCAGGATCACGCCGTGTGTTTTCTCTTGGGCAGCCGCTTCTTCTTCCAACGCGGCAAGCGTGCCGGGATCAGATTGCAAGCTCGCATCGGCAAACTCTACCACTTTGGGCAGCTCCCACATCTGAGGAATACGAAGGAGAAGAATATGATCTTCTACTCCGAGATCTCGCATGCGCTCGATCGTCTTCATGCGAGAATCGGCAAGAGAAGCGACGCCGCCCCTCTTCATCGCTTCAGCAATGGCCTTATAAGAGTTGGAATAGTTGTCGCTGCTTTTGACAACACCGGTGATGCGGACTCCGTTTTCGGCTGCCAGCTCACAGACGTAGCGCGCATTGTCTTCTATTCGGTTTAGGTAGACAGTCATTTTCGGATACATAACACTCTCCTATCTTAGATTATTGTATCATGTTTTCTTGAGAGCAGAGGGGACCTTTGCTACAATAGACACAGGTAAAAATATGAAAACAATAATCAAAGGATTGGTCGTTCTCATCCTACTGGGCGTATTCCTTATGCAGGGACTGATCGCCTCAGGTTGGATGTTGGCTCCGGAGGGAGATGCAAAATATGTCCTCGTTCTAGGGGCAAAGATAGAAGGCGAGGAACCATCGCCTCTTCTTAATAATCGTATTTTAAAGGCGCAGGAGTATTTGTTAGCGCATCCGAACACGATCGCTGTCCTCTGCGGCGGCATCGGGACGGGGGAGATAGTCAGTGAAGCGCAAGTGATGAAGAACGTTTTATTGCGTAATGGCATCGATGAGGGGCGGATGCTTCTTGAGGAAACATCGACTAGCACATGGACAAACTTAAAAAACGCCCTTGCATTAATTGAAGAGGTGACGGGGGAGAAACCTGAGAAGATCATGGTTTCGACCAGCAACTATCATGCCTTTCGAGTAGGTTTTCTTGCTAAAAGACTCGGCGTGAGCGCCTATCCCCTGACGTCGAGCACCCCTGCATCTACCGTTCTTCACGACTTTACCAGGGAGATGTTGGCGATCGTCAAATCATTCTTGTTAGATCGGGAATAGAGATGAAAACATATGTATTGTATGTGTTGGGATTTATCATCGCAGCACTCATCCTCGCTTTTCCGGGCCTTCTGATCTCAGGGTTTGTCGCCGTCGTTTCCTCGAAATCGTTTTCTCATCTTCTTGATATCGCAGGTTCCATCTACCTAGTTGTGAGTCTCTTGATTCTGATACTGGGCAAAAAGGTAAGAAAACAGATCAGAGAAAACTCTCTTAATAAAGCAGCCTCTGCCGCCGGTGTGAACCGCCTTTTGCGTCACCTTTTGATGAGCTATAACGGCATGGTTGTCACGGCGGTCGCAGGGATCTTGTTGATGCTGATACCTGTCATCTTACACTAGGAGGAGGGATGGAAAAATCCTACACGTATGTAAAATCGGGTGAGCCAAATATTCGAAAGAGCTGGGATCACTACTTTATGGAACTAGCTCACTTGGCCGCCTCCCGAAGCACCTGTTCGCGCGCACATGTCGGAGCGATCGTGGTCAACCGAGAGCACCGGATCGTTGCGACCGGCTATAATGGCAGCGTGGGAAAGAAGACGCCACACTGTGATGAGATCGGTCACGCCATGCGCGACGGGCATTGCATTGCTACGCAGCACGCCGAACTGAACTGTATCAGTTATTGTGCTAAAGAGGGCATTGCGATGGGAGGAGCCAGTATCTATGTGACGCATTTTCCCTGTCTGCACTGCACAAAAGCGCTGATTCAGTCGGGCATTACGTCTATTTACTACGACGAAGCGTATCGAGTCGATGACTTTGCGCTACATCTTTTGGAGATCAACGGGATTGAGTGCATTCAGATCTCTCTGGAGGAACGCCGTGGGTGATTCAATTCTCTCCACGATCTCTTTTAGTTTCTGGGTACTTTGGGGCATCGTTTTTATCGTGCTTCTGACGCTGGTGATCTCAGTTATTCGAAGAAATCTTCGCACGCAGAGAGCGCCGGTGAGAAAGATTCAGGCGCAAGTGATCAAGCTTGAGCAGGCGAAGGGACCGCTTTCACCGCTTCGCGGGACATTTAAAACAGTAGAGGGGGAGCGGCTGCTCCTCTTCATCGATCGAAGTCGATCGACATCTCTTTTTGAAGGCCAGAGCGGGGAGCTGAGTTACAAAGGGAATACGTTCATTTCTTTCGATCGTACAGACTCACAGGTTTGAGCAAGCATTTGAAGGGCATAAGACAGTGAGGTGATATAATGAATTGGACTATGGTTCCCTTTGAAGAGATGAGCGCAGAGGACCTATATGATGCGATGAAGCTTCGGTTCGATGTCTTTGTCTTAGAACAGCAATGCCTGTACCAGGAGTTTGATGGAAGAGACAAAACAGCCGTCCATTTGCTGCTTCGCGACGAAGAGGAATTGATAGGTACCGTGCGAGTTCTTGAAGAACCGGAACGTATTTTCATGGGCAGAATCGTATTAGCTCCGAAGTACCGATCCAAAGGGTTGGGAAAAGAGATGATGGAGTATGCACTCCATTACATAATCGAGCATCTGCCAAAAAAAGACGTTGAGCTGCAAGCGCAGTCGTATGCGCAAGGGTTTTATGAATCCCTCGGCTTTGAAGCCACGTCACCTTACTACATTGAAGACGGGATTGAACACGTAGACATGAAGTGGAGGAGAAAATGAAAAAAGAGCATATTGCTCCGTCAGTGGATGTTGTCGATCATGAGGAGAAAAATATCCAAGACTCGGAAGATTTCGTCACTCACGAAGGCAATCTCAAAGAACAAAGCGAAGAAGTCAGCGATACGATGAAGCAACAAAAGAAACAAGTATCGGCCGAAATCCATCGCAGCGATTTTTCAGATCAACTCAAGGATAAGGGCTGCTAAAGCCCTTTTTTTTGAGCGGAGTGCGATACAAAAAACGCCTTTGCGTTTCTACCATCTCACTTAGGAGAACACGTGAAAAAACTTATCATCCTATGCACCCTTATTGCCTGTTTCGCCTCAACGGCGTTTTCTGCCACCCCTCAAAACATCTTGTTAATCGACCCGAAGATTTCTCAGGAAGCTGAACAACAGCTTCTGGAGGCGATGCGCATAGAGTCGACGGTGCGCACTGAGGTGCTGGAGGCAAAACACATCGAAGCCTTTTATATGGAAAAGAGAACTAGCGGACGCCTTATCGTCCAGATGGTCGGCTCAAGCACCTTTGAAACGGCGAATATAAAACGCTTATTAGAGCGAGCGGGAGTAAAGGACTATCTCGTGCGACTTGTCGCCACGGAAGAGTTCACAGAACTCGATGCGCTCGATGCTGTCATACAGGCGAGCGAGCGGCTGGGAGAGCCCTTGAACGAGGACAGAGTGGCCTTGGCAAGAGAAGAGTTTGACATGCGATCCTTCTCAAAGGATTCAGCCGATATAGTTGAAACGCTTGAAGAAAGGGTACTAAAAAGAGCACAGGAACTAAAAAGAGATTTATTGCCTGAAGAGATAGAAGAACTTTATGATGAGCTGGTGCGACGCGGCGAGCGACTACTGCCGGAAGAATGGCGCCATCAGCTGATCGACTGGATGGAGCGCGCACAGAGCTCTATGCACGAAGGAGAAGACGGACTAAAAGAGAAAGTAGTCAATTGGTTTAACAAGCTTATAGAAGGAGACTGGATACAAAAGATCAAGGACTTTTTTGATCAACTTATGCAACGGATGAGGGGGCAACATGGATTGGAGAGGACGTAGAACGAGTTCAAATGTCGATGACAGACGTTCCCGGCGTACCACGCGAAGCCCGGGAGGTTTCGGCGGCGGTGTCCCGCGGGGCGGAATGGGTCTACCATTTCCTATGTCGGGAAGAATGCTGGTGATCATCGTCTTGATCGCCGTACTTTATGGAATCTTTGGCGGAGGTCTCTCGAATATGTTCAGCGCAGATCAGCCTGCGCCAACGACACCCGCCAGTGACGAAGACGCACTTTTTGCAAGCACCGTACTTGCCATGACTGAGGACGTCTGGGGGGAGATCTTTGCCGCGTCGAATTCGCGCTATATCGAGCCGCAGATGGTCATCTTCAGCGGTCAGACAGAGTCGGGATGTGGATTTGCCAGCGCGCAGATGGGGCCGTTCTACTGCCCCGCTGATTCGACGATCTACATTGATCTGACATTTTTCCAGGAACTCTCAGAGCGCTTTGGAGCGCCGGGTGAATATGCCAGAGCCTATGTCATCGCCCACGAGGTCGGGCATCATGTCCAAAACCTCTTAGGGATTACCGATGAGATGGCCAGACTCAGAGATCGGGTATCGCAACAGGAATATAATCAGTATTCTGTCCGACTTGAACTCCAAGCGGATTACCTGGCTGGTGTTTTCACTCATTATATTCAGAACGAAGGAATTCTTGAAGAAGGCGACGTAGAAGCCGCGATGAGAGCCGCCAACCAGATTGGCGATGATCGCATCCAACGTGAGACGCAGGGAAGAGTTTCTCCCGATTCTTTCACGCACGGGACGAGTGAACAGCGCATGCGCTGGTTCTTAAAAGGCTTTGAATCAGGAGACTTGAGCGACGGCGATACCTTCTCGATTCCCTTTGACGACTTATAAATCCAATAACATCTTTACAGAACGAAAAGCGCTTGCTACGGGTAAATCCGCCAAGCGTTTTTTTTCAAACCACTCAAAGTGCTCCGTGCTGTTATCAACCATTACGTGGTACAGACGCATCTGCCAGATGCGATGAGAAAAGACATGGGACGCTTCCCCTTGATCAAAAATATCTCTGACGACAAAGCCTTCTTTCTGCAGTGTTTTCCTCACTTCTTCGGTTGAGAGATGTCCCTTTAGCATGGGAAAATGATAGAGACCTTTGAGAAGTCCTTTCTCTTTTCTCTCCACAGCAAAGGCCGCATTGCATTCGAGGAGAAGAACAGTGTGGTGTTCTCTTCTCGGAGGCGACTTTTTCTTTCTCCTTGGAAACTCCGCGACGTCTTCTGCCTCTGCGCTTTGGCAAAATGCCCGCACAGGGCAAGTAGAGCAGGCAGGAGAGGTGGGCTTACAGATGAGAGCGCCGAGCTCCATCAGCGCCTGATTAAAGTCACCAGGAGCCTCGGCGGGGATCAACTCTAAGACCTTTTCTCTGACAGCTCTCGTTAAGGCGGCGCTGGGGAGTGTTTCCTCGAGCCGATAGAGACGGCTAAAGACACGAAGGACATTGCCATCCACCGCGCTGACAGGTTTTTGATAGAGGGTCGAGGCGATGGCGCCTGCGCTATAAGGGCCGATGCCGGGAATCTTCTGAAGTTCTTTTGGGTCACTGGGAAGGATGCCATCGAATTCTTCCATGATGTAAATGGCTCCCTTCTTTAGGTTGCGCGCTCTAGAATAATAACCGAGTCCTTCCCAGAGTTTCATCAGCCGATCATCGTCGACCATGGAAAGATCTTTTAGCGTGGGCAACTCACGTATAAAGGTTTCAAAATACGGAAGAGCACTCTCCATACGTGTCTGCTGCAACATGATCTCACTCAAATAGATCCAATAGGGATCAGGGTTTTCCCGCCAGGGAAGGGGTCTTTTTGCCGTTTTATACCAATCTAACAGGTGTTTTGCGAAGTCATTCATAAAGTCAGTATAGCAGAGAGCAGTTTTCAAGGGTACAATAAAATAAGGAGGTCGTCATTGCTATTTGTTTACATTCTGATCAGTTTTGCGGCAACTTTATTAGGCTCCATAACAGGGTTGGGCGGGGGAATCATCATAAAGCCGGCTCTTGATGTCGTCGGAGATCTGCCTCTTAAGACGATCGGTATTCTTTCGGCTATCACGGTCTTTACTATGAGTCTGTATTCGATTCTGCGCTTTATCCGCATGGGCGTGAGAATTCCTCAAAAGATCGTTGTACTGGTTGCAACGGGCTCTCTTTTTGGGGGAATGATCGGTCAGAGAATCTTCGAATCGGCTACAGTGAATATCCCTATGAAACAAGTAAAGGTGATTCAAAACAGTCTCCTTGCGGTTCTTCTGATCGGTGTCTTTTGGTATATGAAATACCAGCCCCTAGGCCATCGGATTCGGCGCAAGGAACTGGTATCTTTGATCACAGGGCTGGTACTAGGTATGCTCTCATCCTTTTTAGGAGTGGGGGGTGGGCCCTTTAATATCGTAGCCTTTTTATATCTGTTTAAGTTTGACATTAAAATCGCCGGAATCAGCTCGCTTGTGAGCATCCTCTTTTCTCAAAGTGCCAAGCTCCTGACGATTACATTTACAGGCGGCTTTCAAGGATATGATCTGAGCGCACTGCCCTACATGGTAGTGGCGGCAATCCTCGGAGCGCAGTTGGGCGTCATGCTCAACAAACATCTCTCCGGCAAGGGAGTAGAGAGGCTCTTTGTCGGAACACAGTGGCTGATTTTTATCATCGCTGTGGTCAATGTCATTTTTCCTTAAGAAAGATCTTCGTAAAGTTCAATTCCATTCATCTGCAGATTGTAGAGTGTGAACAGATTCATCAGCGTGGCATCATGAAGCGTGGCGGTGAGGTCAAATGTTTCGACTCCTTTTGTCAAAAGGATGAGACGCTTATTTTGCTGTGCCTGATTGAAATACGTCTTTAAGGTCAACGCGCCCTGAAGTACACAGATGTCGCTGACGTCGCCGACGATCAAATAGGTATCCCACTCCGGATGATCCTCTATGAGATCGAGAAATCCTGGTGCATGAAACAAATTGGTAGAGTTTTTGGTAAAGGTATGCTCTTTCTTTGCAAAAGGCTTGAGCGCTTCCACGAGCTCGCTCTCACCTGTGCCCACGACACAATGGGGCGGATAGGCACCGAACTCCTCTGCTTCTTCACCGTGTTCATCGAGGATAAAGATTTTTGAAAAGTCAGCCAGTCGTTCATTTAGATCCACGACGTACGGCAGCATATCTGCCACACGCGGAGAACTCAGAGCGCCCTTATGCAAGAAACCTTCCACAATATCGATATGCAAGAGCACAGTTTTCTGCGGGTCTAGTGACTTAAGAGGGAGAGTGGGCAGGGTAGAAAGCTCCTGTCCTATTTTTTTTAGTGTTTGAACGGCCTCTGTAAGATCTTGAAATAGTGATAGATCCATCAATGGTTCCTTTCTCGAATGGTTGCGCATATTTCTCATCCTATGGTATAGTCAAAGGGCTAGGGGTGCTTAATTGCTGAGAAACTACCCTCGTACCTGATCCGGACAATGCCGGCGTAGGGAAGCGACCCCGGTTTGGGGTTTTTTTATTTAGGAGGAATAATGTTCGCCGTAACTCAGATTTGGACCGATTTTGTTGGTAAGATCAGCGAGATACCGCAGAGCTTCTCAGAGGCTCTTCAGGAAATTGCCGCTAATCCCCTCAGCTTGGCGGTCCTCGTCCTATTGTTTATCGGGCTGATCATGATGGTGCGTTTCGGAAAGATACGCTTTACCCCCCGTCTCATCGCGCACATGGCCCTCGCTGTGGCCATGGCTGTGATTCTCGACATGATCGTGCTCTTTCGTATGCCACAGGGAGGGAGCGTCACTCCCGGCTCCATGGTGCCCTTGATTCTATTGGCTCTGGCCTATGGGCCTTCTGTCGGCCTACTGGCAGGATTTGTCTTTGGCCTGTTGAATCTTCTTCTTGGCGCTTATATCCTGCAACCATTGCAGGTGCTGTTAGACTACCCGCTGCCGTTTATGTTTATCGGCTTGGCGGGGGCCTTCCCGCGCCACATGAATCTGGGAACGATCTTGGCGTTTTTCCTTCGCCTGATCTCCCATGTCGTTTCAGGAGTGGTGTTCTTCTACATGTACACTCCCGAGGGCATGAGTCCTCTGTGGTATTCGATCACCTATAATGGAACGTTTTTACTGGCGGAGCTTGCGATCACGCTCGTGTTGTTAAACTTGATGCCGGTGCCCAGATTGGTGCGCACCATGAATCCCCAAGCTCCAGAGATATCCCGCTAGCTAGAGAGCCCGCATCCACTCGCTTCGACTTTCAAGAAGCCCGGATCGGGCTTTTTCTACTTCTAGGAGAAGCTTTTCTTTGTCCTGCGGCAAGGTGCCTGCAAGCGCCCAGTAATTGGATGCGTGATTGCTGCGAAAAATGGTGTTGGATACGTTTAGATGGTTGATCAGTATATCGAGCTCCTCAAGCACCTCCATGGGGGAGAGCAGAGTCAGAGAACCATCCGTAACTTGCTTATAGATCGGTGTGCTTGCTTCGATGTGCAGCGTCAAAAGTCCAAGATAATCCGGATCCATCTCAGAGAGTACCTGGGCACTATGGAGCGCATGCTCTTTCAGACGCTCTTTTCCGCCAAGACCGCTGATGAGAGTGACGGACAGAAGAATTCCGGCATCTTTTAGCCGCTGTGCACCTCGGAGGATCTCCTGTGAAGTCGACCCTTTACAGACGTTTTCCAGTACCACGTCATCTCCGCTTTCAAGCCCTAAGTAAGCGATATCGAGTCCGTGTTTTTTGAGCAGTTTAAGATCTTCGTCCGATTTTATACGGATACTCGTCGGTGACGCGTAGATTCCTATGCGCTCTAGATAAGGGAGGACTTCTTTCGCCTTTTCTATGATCGCAATGAGCGTATTCGTCGGAAGAACGAGCGCATCGCCGTCTGCGATAAAGAGTCTTTTATAGGGATAGCGAAGCTTTGCCATCTCTTCAAGATCTGCGAGAATGTCAGGAAGTTTTCGGATGCGAAAATCATCATCCTTGTACATGTGGCAGAACGTGCATTTGTTATGCGAACAGCCGACGGTTGCCTGAAGGATTAAACTTCGCGCCTCCGAAGGCGGACGGTATACTTTTCCAATATAGTTCATGAAATCTCCTTTAATGTTTTGTACTCATCTTCGAGGAGGGAGTAGACAAGTTGGGAGCGAAACACCCCGTCAGAGTGGACGGTGTCTCTCAGTCGGCCTTCATAGACATAGCCCATCGATTCATAGAGATGGATGGCTCGTCTATTGTCTTCGAAGGCGTCGAGCCAGAGGCGATGAATGCCCAGTTCTTCAAAAGCCCAGCTCTGAATACCGTGCATCAGTTCCCTTCCATAACCAAGCCCCGTGTGAGAAAGGGCAATGCGGCGAAGCTCGAGAGAGCGGTTTTTCTCATCCGTAGTAATCAGGGCATATCCCAAGAGCTCTTCGCCCATGTAAAACAACAGAGTCACATGCCCAGGGGTCTGCATGAAAGCCTGATGTTCTTTCTCAGAGTACTGAAAGACAAAGTCGCGATTTTCTGGCATGGATTCTATACGCCGGATGGCGGGAATATCCTTTTCTGTGGCCTTTACAGCGTGAAATTGACGAGTGCGAAATATCATGTAGGCCTCCTCTTTAATAGAAAGTATACCACTTTAGGGGGAAATAATGCCTAGTAAACAATAGGGATTGGATTTTTGGGGTATATCTGATAAAATGAATTTTATCTAAAAGAGCGAAAGGAGTCACCATGCTCATTAATACAACAAAAGAAACAGTCGATGAAATCAAAAAAGTGATTGAAGCGAATCCTGAAGAAGGCACATGCGTGCGCATCTTTTTAGCAGGTATGGGTTGTTCAGGTCCTGCATTTGGTCTGGCACTCGATGAAAAAGGCGAAAGCGATCTCTACTGTGAGAGCGAAGGCCAGGGATTCCTGATGGAGCCTGAGTTCCACGAACAGTTCGGTGATTTCAATCTTGAATTCACAGATGGCGGCTACCTTGTGACCCCCGTGAATGCGCCGGAAGGATATGGCGGCTGCGAAGGGTGTGCAAGCGGTTGCAACTAAAAAAAACGACTGGATAACAGGGGCAACCCTGTTTTTTCTTTTGGCTTAGGTTACAATAGAGAAAAATGGAGGGCAGATGAAACCGAAGATTATCGGCATTGCCGGAGGAAGTGCGTCCGGAAAATCGACCATTGTTAAGAAGATGCTTGAGCATCTCGGAGAACATGCAAAAGTCATCAAACAAGATGCCTATTACCATTCATTCAGCCATTTGCCTTTGGAAGAGCGAAAGAAACTGAATTACGATCATCCCGATGCGTTTGATTTTGAAGTGATGCTCAAGGATATGGCTGCTCTGAAAAGGGGAGAGTCGATAGATATGCCCGTCTATGACTATGTCTGCTATACGAGAAAAGAAGAGACAGCGCATATCGCCGCATCTCCGATTATTTTAATTGAAGGTCTATTGACACTCTGGTATGAGCCTCTTCGGGACTTGATGGACCTGAAGCTCTTTGTCGACACTGATTCTGACGAACGATTGATTCGACGTATTCACCGTGATATGAACAAGCGTGGCCGATCTCTGGAGTCAATTATCGAGCAGTATAAACAGACGGTGAAGCCGATGCATGAACAGTTTATTCTCCCTACAAAAAAATATGCAGATCTGATTATTCCCGAAGGGGCACAGAATGAACGGGCATTGCAGATTGTCAGAGAGCATCTACTGGGTCTTCTGGAAAAGAAGTGATGGTCTAAGACGCTAAGGTCTTGTGTAAAGGGAGCGGCTTTTTGACAGAATACTCTTTGACCCCTATTTTGTTTGTATAACTACATGTAATAGGAGGATGCGTTGAAAGTAGCGGCAGTTACCGGTGCGAGCCGAGGATTGGGCTATGCCATTCAAAAAGAGCTGGTACGACTCGGATACAAAGTGATTTCGATGAGTCGGACAGATCCCGGTGATGAGCAACACGTTTTTTATGCACTTGATTTGGCTGATCAAGCCAGTATCCTAGAAGCAGCTTCGCAGGTCGAAAAAAACTGGGGAGAGGGAATCGATCTGTTAGTGAACTGCGCCGGGTTTGGCATCAGCGGACCGTTTGAAGAAACATCTTTACGAGATATACGAGAGCAGTTTGATGTCAATGTCTTTGGCGCTTGGGAATTGACAAGGCAGCTGATACCTCTTTTGGAAAAGAAAAGAGGTAGGATTCTTTTTGTCAGCTCCGTCGCCGCCACCATTCCCATTCCCTTTCAGAGCTTTTATTCCGTCAGTAAAGCCGCTATCACGCATATGAGCCTCTGTCTTGACAATGAACTTATTCCGCTGGGCATGAGAAGTCTTTGCGTAGAGCTCGGTGATATTTCCACGACGTTTACAGATCATCGGCTAAAAATGATCTGTAGCGAAAAATACAAAGAGAGATGTGAGCGCTCTGTCTTAATGATGGAAAAGGATGAGCGTACCGGTGAACGGCCCGAAGAGGTGGCTCCGAAAATTCTCAAGAAAGCTCTCTCTACTAATCCCCCGCCCAAATGGACGCACGGCATCAAGTACTCCTTCCTCAGTAGTCTCTATCGTCTGCTCTCACCGAGAATTTCGAACAGCATTTTGCGAAGACTATATGGATGAGTGCTATCTGCATATTGATAGAAACAGATTCTGGATGCTATAATATTCTGACAAGCACCCACCTGTTTTTCCGGGCGTAAAATCGCACTTGCACGAAGATTATCCTTAGGGTACAATAGCATATGTCACTTCGGGGTGTAGCTCAGTTTGGTAGAGTGCTTGAATGGGGTTCAAGAGGCCGCAGGTTCGACTCCTGTCACTCCGACCACAATAAGTTGGTGTAGCTCAGCCGGTTAGAGTACCTGCTTGACATGCAGGGGGTCGGTGGTTCGAGTCCACTCACCAACACCAAGAAAAGCGTTGATATTTCAACGCTTTTTGTTTTATTCATATAATTTGTTCTTCGCTGAAAATGAGTTGATATATCGGCGGTAAGCGACAAAAGAATTAACTGCGATACATTTTTGTCCATCTATCTTTTATCTCACGCGATCTGCATACCATAGCATGGTGAAAGTGTTTTATCTGGACTCATCAGAGTGCACGAACTTCTCTATCCAACATCATTACAGGAGCCAATTTGTTTGCCTCGACGTATTTGACATGTTAATATGAAAATAGGAATCATTATCATATTGGAGTGGAGATGAGAAACAATAGGATATACAAAACCAGACAAAGAGAAGCTATTATGGAGTACTTACTATCGCTAAAAGGCGAACATGTAACAGCAGATGAAATCTACCAGTACTTTCAACAACGCAGAATTTCTGTCGGTCTGACGACGATCTACAGAAACCTTGACAGGATGGTTGATGAAGGTTTAGTAAAGAAGTTTAACATAGAAGGAATCAGTAAGGCGTGTTTTCAGTTTTTAGATAAAGAGATGAATAGAGATGAACACCTTCATTTCATTTGTGAGAACTGTGGAGAATTGATACATCTGGAATGCCGTTTTGTAGAGAAACTAAGTCAACATATGGCTAGTGAACACTCGTTTATACTTAAACCTGAAAAGTCGATTTTTTATGGCCTGTGTGAATCCTGCATAAAGACGGCTAAAAAATGAAAACTATTTTACGTTTTCTTGCTCTTGTTACTGCACTTATTATTTGTGTCGTCATGATACTCACCTCATATCAGATGATTTCACATATACATGCCAATCACTGTGATGCAAAAAACTGTCATGTATGTGAGGGATTTCAGCTGTTTTTTTCGTTGTTTAAGAGTTGCATGGCGCTTCTTTTTATACGTGTCACCTATTTCATCATGAGGGAAAATGACGGTTTTGTTCCGGCTTTTTTGAGCATATTCTATCCTTTTTCTCT
>LSQX01277839.1_pt1 | contig 12878 bp, 10 predicted proteins | sample 654561 | NCBI WGS metagenome assembly LSQX01 (sample SAMN04489861, study PRJNA283612) | anaerobic digester metagenome | isolation source: 4 biogas reactors fed with cattle manure at either 37C or 55C with and... | place: Denmark: Kongens Lyngby | collected 2014 | reverse complement strand
GCTTAATCCTTCTTCGGAACCGTCAGATGTGTATAAGAGACAGGGCGGTTTCACAAGCCTGTTTTTTAAAGGAATTGGCGTAAGCAGAAAGTTCCAGGGACAGCTGTTTTTTTCGCTGCCAGGAGTGATAAAGTTCGCCGAGCAAGTTTGCTCGCGACAGGTTGTCCGCTTCCCCGGCGACGGGAAGTGAAATTTGTTCCATATAGTAATTTATTTTAGGGTCATAGCTGAGAGCAACGGGCACAGTGCCTGCAACAGTAGCAAAAATTAAAGCGTGCAGCCGCATGGCCAGTACCAATTCCACTTGTTGCAGCAGGGCTATAATTTCTGCAGGTTCCAGTTCTTCCCGCACTACCAGGTTGGGACACGTTAACATTTTAGCAATTTCCCGGCTGAGGGGCAAATCAGTCTGGGGCAGAAAAGGAATTATAACTGCCGCTGCCCCTGTTTCCTGGCAAAAGACATTGATGGTAGTTGCAATTTCTTCCAGGCAAAGCCCCGGCCAGGGCCTTAAGCAGACAGCAATCGCTGGCTTAGCAGGTAAATTTTCTATTATTTTTTGAGTGGTAGCGCTGTGCCGTGGTTCCAGGCAAAAAGCAGGGTCGGCGGTTAAGGCTATATTTTTTTTGACACCAATTTCCTGCAAGAGCTGACGAGATTTTTCATCTCGCACGCTAATAAAGGCAGCTTTATTTAAAACCAGCCTTGATAAGAGGCGGTTTATTTTTCCCCGCAAAGGGCCGATGCCATGGGCATATATAATGAACGGCTTCCTCATCAGGTAAGCCAGCAAGCAGGGTGCCAGGTAATAGGCTACAGTGAACCTGCCGGTAACATCCTGTAAAAGCCCGCCCCCGCCGCTAACCACCGCCTTACTTTTCCAGATAGCCTTTATGAGGGTAAAAGGATTTGTCCTTTGAATGGAGTCCACCCTGTAGCGCTTACTGGTCTTTTCCGGACTGGCTGAAAGGACTGTGAAGTGCCATTTATGATTATTTTCCTTAGCGACAGCGCGCAGTTCCTGCAGCAGCACTTCCAGGATGGCTTCATCACCTGCGTTATCAAAGCCGTGGTAGCCTGAAATAACTATGCGCCTCATTGCTCTTTTTTCTCCTGCAGTGATGCTGCCAGGCCGCTGTGCAGGTAAATCTTCTCCGCTATGACAAGGGCCAGGATTATCAAGAGCCCTATCAGGCTGCCCAGCAAAAAGCCGTTAATGGTGCGTATTAAAGAGGTAACAAAAGGGCTGCTGAAGTGGGAAAATGTATTGACCAGGGATACCTGAGCTATAGCGCCAGCTGTGAGCAGGCCGGCCGTAAGGGCTGACCTGTGCCCGCGGTAAAGTAGATATAACCCGGTCCAGGTCAATGGGTAGCCGACAAGGAATTCTTTAAAACGTGGCCTTACTAAAAGTACTTCGTCCAGCAGCAGCCGCAGTTGAACTTCCAACTGGGGAACGGGCAGGCCCATATCATGTCCCGTTCGGCCCAAATAAAGGTAGGCTGCCCCAAGCAGGAGAAGCAGCCCTACGAGGCCGCCTGATACCACCGGCTCTTTCCACAGTTTGCGTATGGTAGTTACCACTGCTTTTAGAGTCCAGCGCTCCTGCCTGTAAACTACAGCAGCCAGGGCCCAGATACCAATAAAGATGAGAGGTGCAGTATGAAGAATTTTTACGCCCCGGTAGAGCGAGAGCCCTCCTACAAAGAAGGGGTTGCTTAAAAGAGCCAGCACCAGGGTTCCACCAGCGATAGAGATCAGGGTGGTCAGGGTTATGGTTTTGGCAGCCAATAAGACGGGCCTTTTGATTTCTTTTGGTATATTGCGCAGCTGCTGGCTGATAACAGCCAGAGAGGGAAAAGTAATCCCGGTCAGGATAGCTAAGTACTGGAGAGCGCTATCCCTGCTGATGGTAGCCAGGGGAACCAGGAGTACAAGATAGGAAAAGGCGAAAACAATTGCTGTGGAGCGGTCTTTTAAAGAAAGCAGCCTTTCTGCCAGCAGGGCAATGGCCGCTGCTACCCCCACCAGGATAAGGGCAAAGAATTTGCGCCCGCGCTCGCTGGATGGGATAGGTTCTGCCACCCCGCTTTCGTAGCCGTAACGATCAAGTTCTTCTGTAACCCCTTTTATCAGGCTGCGGGCCCTTTCTGGTTCAAAGAGTTCATCGGTTATAGGGTGGGAGAAGCGTAAGTACACAAGACGTACCCTGCGCTGGCGCACCCCGTTAAAAATAGCCTGCGGATCCTGGCTTAAAACAGTGCTGTGGGTCAGAACAGTGGGGACCTTGCTTTCCAAAGCGACTGCAATCTGCCCTTCTTGACGAGGCACATATTCTATGACTCCCATGGGCAGGCCATGTTCCTGTATTTTTTGGGCTGCCAGGCTTAAGTGATTGGGAAAGCCTGTGGCCTCTTCCCCTTCAAAAATAAAGATATTAGCCCCTGGTAGGGAAAGGAGTTCTTCCAGGACAAATTCCACACCCTCCGGAGTTTGAATGTATTTATTGTCCGGACGGGGTACCACTGCCAGGCCCAGCTCCCGGGCCACCTCCAGATCTTCTGGCATGACGCCCGCCCTCAAGGAGGCCATATCGTTAATGTCCTTGCCTACGGTGGCGAGACTCATCTCCAAAATATCGAACTCCTCACCGCTAAAGCGTTCCATAGGCGGGTCCAGTTTAATCTGGATAATATTTTCCAGCTTCTGCACCAGTTCCCTGTCAGTGCTGAAAAGATAAACCTTGTAGGGATCTATGGACTGCCGTTCGATCAGTCCCAGCAGGTCTTTCTGCAGGCTGCCGTGTATATAGTAGCTGGCCAGCAGGTCGTATCCTGTCATAAAAGAGACCTTGCCCTCCAGCCTGTAGCGGGAGAGGTTGGCCTCCCGGATGGCTACGGCCGATACCCCCATCCCCTGGAACTCCTGCAGGAGTTCCTTGACGCTGGTGCCTTCTGCTACTGCCAGGCGCCTGACCTCGTCCATATCCACCGTCAACTGCACTTTTTTATTATTTCTTTCAGCCAGGTCATTGCTGGCTATGGGGAAGGCTGCTACAACCAAGGAAAAGATAATGAGGGCGATCAAAATTTTTTTTACCATGCTGCACCTCGAATGTCATGTCATAAGTATGCGGTTACAAGTATTAGTTTTAACCGGCATACTGTTAATCGTTCATATATTCAACGCAACATAGTTCTTTCCTGTTTCCAAATAATATATTACAGGTGAAAGTGCTTAAATTATTTTTCCCATACTTCGGGGTTCACCAGGTATTTTGGTTTTTCGCCTTTAAGAACCGCAACAACTCCTTCAGCTACATCCAGGGCCATGCGCAGGAGCGCACCGTCTGTCATGGCCGCTGCATGCGGCGTTACGAGGATATTGTCAAGTTCAAAGAAAGGGTGGTCCTGCTGGGGCGGTTCCGTAGCAAATACATCCACAGCGGCTCCAGCAATAGCATTATTCTTAAGGGCGGTGTAGAGGGCTTCTTCGTTAACAACGCCTCCACGGGCGGTGTTGACAAGATAAGCCGTTGGCTTCATCAATCCTAGAAGTTTGGCATCTACCAGGTCCTTCGTTGCAGGTGTAAGAGGTACATGCAGGGAAATAAAGTCTGACTGCTTAAACAGTTCTTCCAGGGATGAACAAGGCTCGACCCCTGCCGCTTTTATCGTCTCTGCCGGCAGAAAAGCGTCGTAGCCGATAGTATTCATATTAAAGCCTTTGCCTGCTATCTCGGCCACGCGCCGCGAAATTTTGCCCACGCCAACCAGGCCCAGGGTTTTTCCGTATAGTTCCAGGGTAGTGTAACCCAATTTAGTTACCAGGCCGGGTAAGGAACCGGAACGGTTGAAAACACCTGAGCGCAGGGCTTTATCCGACTGGGGCAACTTTTTGCAGAGATAAAGCATGCTGGCGATGACATGTTCTGCCACCGAGAGTACATTCGCTTCAGGTGTATTAACCACGGCTACCTTGCAGCGGCTAGCTGCTTCCAGATCTATATTATCCAGACCAATGCCGTGCCTGCCAATAACCTTCAGCCTTTTCCCAGCTTGAATAATTTTGCCAGTCACCTGGCTACTGCGCACTACCAGGGCGTCAGCATCAGCTACGGCTTTTACCAGGGTTTCTTCCCCGGTGTCTGCAGCTATTTGCACCTCCCCAAATTGCCTAAGAATGTTAATTCCTTCTTCGTGAATAGACTCGCTGAGCAAAATTTTTGACTTCAAGTTATACCACCTCTTGTTAAGTTTGCCCTGTATTGATTTCGCCTTTTTCCCCAAAATTCCTTGTGCTAGTCTTTATTTTAAGATTACACCATTTTTCCAGCGCTTATAAAATCGCTTTATCTCATCAATTAAAGAGCTTGTTTTTACATTACGCTCACCTGCTTATTTTTAAAAAAACAGGCGTTTTTTAGCAGGAAAAGACAGCCCGGGCTAGAAAAATGAGAAGAAATAAATAAATCCAGCCACTAGTTTTGGAGTAAAGGGCAGGGTGAGTTAAAAAAATTTGAAGATACTGCGAGATGAGACAATCTTTTTTATTTTTGGCCTGCAGCTGGAGAGGCTCTGTAAATAAAATTAAAGGAGAGCTATATGAAAATAAAGGAAATTTTAAGGAAGGGCTCATTGATTGAAATTTTACACGAGGAAAATAATATTTTCTACCAGACCAATATTAAAGACCTTATGGAAGATGCCCTGGCTATAGGGGTGCCAGCCTCGGGCCAGGAAAGGCTTTTTATGCAGGAGGGTACTAAATGGCTGTGCAGGATCAAGATTGATAGTACCTTTCAATATTTTTCCAGCACGGTGGTCAGGCGAGCTGCGAGAGGTAAAGGGCTCTTTTACCATATCTCATGGCCTAGAGCAGTAAGCCCTTACGGGAGACGGAAATACCACCGTTATCCTTGTTGCTTTAAAGTATATTACTGGGCGTTGCCTGCAAACCTGGTAGATATCGAAGAGGAGAAGCGGGTGGCACTGAGGGAGATCGTTTACCAGGGAGGAGCAAGAACAACGGAACTATTAAATCGCTAACAGCTCCTTTTGCCCAGCCTGAAGAGGCTGTAACAGCAGATATAAGCGGTGGAGGGGTCCTCCTCAATGTTTCCCGGAGGTTCCCAGCGGGAACCGGGCTGCTTTTGCAGATAGCTTTGGAGGGAAATGGGCGAAGGCAAAATGTGCTGGTAAAAGGCAGGGTGGTGTGGTCCCTCCCTCCCCAGGACAAAACCGCCGGCACCTTTGGCCTGGCGCTGCAGTTCGAGAATATGAGCGAGATGGTAAAGAGGGAAATAGTCAGCTTCCTCTCCCTTATCCCGGGGGAGCGCCAGGCTGATCCTTAATTATAGTTGAAAATTTCAAACATCCTGCTGTTAACTTTTTCTGGTGTTATTTGTTTAATATTTAGGAATATACGAGAAGGTTGCAATTAACTGTAAAAATAAGCATGAAAAATGAATATTATCTAGAAAGGTGATTGACTAAAAAGGCATTAATACAATAAAATGGAATTAAAGGACAAGTAAACGGGGCCCGAAACAACAACAGTTGCACTTTACGTCAACGGGAACCGTGCTGCAAGGAGGCGTTTAGCTATTTTGCGTTTGAAAATTTTTCTAGCTCTCATCTTCAACAGCAACGATAAAAACCATTTCCTTACCATGAGCGAAAAAGCTCCCGTTTACTTTTTAATTTTTCGCCTAATGTCCCTCTCTTTAGCTTCAGCTGCGACCCTTACAGCTTAACCGCTAGGGCGGTGGTTGTTGCCCTTTTGGTCCTGGCAGCCTTTTTAATTTCAGCCATTTACCAAAAGTGCTGTAGAAACAACAAGGTATTATATTTACTGGTAGTGGCTGAAGTTGCCGGCTTGCTTGTTTTATTGTCCAATACAGGTGGCTTGAACAGTCCATTTATCTGGTATATTTTAAACCCCCTGGCTCTGGCCTCAGCCTACCTCCCTTTTCTTTTTGGCTGGCTTCTAATGGGAGGCGTTTTAGCTGTTTCTTGGATCCTAGGGCCTAATTTTATTGCAACTGACAGCTATTATGATTTTTTTCTGTCTGATACAGTTGTCATTTTACTTATTGCAACTGTTGGTATGCAGATCCTTTTCAGCCTTCTTTTTTCCTATTTTGAGCTGTATGACAGGCTGCGGTTGCAGCAAGACGAACTTTTTTCTTCTTACATAAGCCTCTCAGAAAACCACCAGACCATACAGGCCCTTTCCAAGTATCAAAGGGAAATAGTATCCCTGCAAAGCGAGGAAGAAATTTATTCCCGCCTCTCCTCTATTACAGAATCAGTGTTCCCTTTTCTAAAAGCGGCTGTACTCTTTTTTTCACCAGGCGTGTCGCCCGCAACCTTTACTCTGAATAGCCCTTACAAGGTAATCGATACTAATTTGGCTAAGAAAGGAGAAAAATTTAATACAGCTGCTGTTATTGGCGAGTTAAGGGAACGGTGGAATGAAATCTCGCTGCAGAGCAAAATGATACTGGGAGAAAAGAAAAACTGGCTGGCCATACCTATTTGGTCTGACCATGACAGCATAAGCGGCGTGTATATTGCCTGGATTAAACCAGGCACCAGGCTGCATAAGATACCCGATACTTTGCCCCTTTACATTCTTTTTACAGAGCAGGTTATACAGCGTCTTGCCAACCTTAAACAGCTTGAGCACACACTGCAGCACCTTTCATCCCTTTACGAGGCGGCAGAGGCTATAACTAGCAGCAGCGAACCGAAGGTCGTAATTGACCTTTTTGCAGCTTACGCTAAAACCTTAACAGGCTGCAATAAAGTTGTTTTCTGGCTGGAGAACACAAATTGGCCGGGGGCTGAATCTGGCGAACGCGGCAATTTTATTTACACGGTAAAGGGCATAAAGGATGTTTATACGGAAGATCTATGGCTTAACCAGTTGCTCCAGGCCTGGTCGGAAATTCAGGAAAGCCACGAGCCTGTGATCAGATCTATTGAAAATTATAAGGGAAAACCTATCGGACAACTTATCTGTGTTCCCGTGAAGTCCAGTTCGCGATGCTACGGGGTATTGGCTGCCCTTCAGGCAAAAAAGCCCTACTACAGTATGGAAGAAATAATCAACACCCTTTCTTTTTTAGCCGATTTGAGCTCTATCTCAATTGAACGAAACAATGCAGAAATTTTTGCCGACAAACTCCTCGTTGTCCAGGAGCAGAACAGAATTGCCAACGAGCTTCACGACAGTATCTCGCAAAACCTTTTTAACATTGTTTACGGCTCGGATTCTTTAGGCAAGCAGATAGGTGCAATTCCTCAGCCTGCCAGGGAGTTGCTGCAAACCATACAGCAGGTGGCAGCCGAAACTGCTAAAGAAGTTCGGCTTCTCATTTACCGCTTGAGCCCCCGCAAGAGGGGCGACAGCACTTTTGAAAAGGAAGTCAGGAGTTATTTGGAAGGGTTGGGCAGCCTGAACCAGGTTTCCATAGATTTTACTCTTAAAGGGAGCGAAGAGTTTCTTAACCCCGCTACCAGCAAAGCTTTTTACCGCATCATAAAAGAGGCTACTGGTAACGCCGTCCGCCATGGTAAATGTAATCGAATCAAGGTAGAGATGGAAATTGGCCCGTTTGTCTCCAACCAGTTCATTAGTGATGACGGGGTAGGCTTTAACGTATCTGTTTATAACAACAGGGATCAACGAAGCCGCAAGTTAGGCTTGGTGAATATGAGAGAGCTGGCCAGTTCCCTGCAAGGGACTTTAATAGTTGAAAGCAAAGCGGGGGAAGGGACTGTTATAAACTGTAGCATACCTACTTATCCTGTTTCCAGCGGCACTGCTTTAAACTAAAGCCTCACAATAAGGTGGGAGGGCTACGCGATGAAAATTGTTTTTATAGATGACCATCCCCTGGTCCGCAAGGGCCCGGAAATGGTTCTAAGCAAAGAAGAGGACTTTGATATTGTAGGTTTTGCTGACAGCGGCCAAAAAGCGCTGGAGATTCTGGATAAGACAAGGCCAGATGTGGCCCTGGTAGACTTGCGCCTGCCAGGAGAACACGGGTTAGACATCATAAAAAAAGCTAAGGAAATTCATAAGGACTGCAAATTCATAGTGCTCACCTCATTTGCTACTGAAGAAGAAATTCGCAGAGCCCTTGATGAAGAAGTTGATGGCTACATCCTTAAGGAATCCCTGCCGGAAGAACTTATAAATGCTGTGCGCATGGTCTATAAGGGGAGGAAATATTACGATCCAGTAGTAGTGCAATATGCACTATCCCGTAGCAACAGCTCGCCCAAAACGGAACTGGAGTCTTTAACGCCCCGGGAGCAGGAGGTCCTGGCCGCACTGGCCCAGGGGCTCAGCAACAAGAATATTGCCGAAAAACTGGTTATTAGCGAGCATACTGTTAAAAAACATATAGGGCAGATACTTGAAAAGCTAAGCCTGAAAGACAGGACCCAGGCAGCTCTTTACGCTGTATCAAAAGGTTTTCACAAAAGTATTTTTTAATATTTGTAAAAAGTTATTGCATTTTTATATCCTTTTAGGTATAATTTTCCCTAAGAATAATATACCTTGACCGACAAAGGCAAACCTGTCGAAAGGNNGGTCTACAGTTCCCCCGGGAACTATGATAGCCAGGCTACCGAAGCGGGGTTTTTATTTGCCCTTATTCCCTGTTCTTATGGGGAATTCGGCTGTCGGTCCCTCTCCAGGAGGGATCTTATTGTTTACATTTTTTAAAAAGCACTTTTACCCTTCCTTAGCCTTTCTTTTACTATTTGCTCTTGTTTTATTTCTAGTAAACCCTTTGCATACTTTCCAAAGCGTGGAGATATCCCCCCCTGAAGAGCCTCAGCTGCCTCAAGCCCAGCTGGATCTAGAAGAGTTTGCTGCCTTTTCCAGGAGGGAAAAAATACAGGAGCACCAGCTGGAAGTAACAATTAAAGTACAAAACCGAGGGGAGAGGACCGCCAGCAACATCTCCCTGGAGGTTCCTCTGCTGGCGCACCTTGATTCCCCCTACCTTGCTTTACATAAAGAAGCATACAGCCTGCCGCCGGTCCAGGTGCTTGAAGAAGAGATGGGCAGCCGCCGTGCCCTGTTTCATCTGGGTAACCTCGCCCCGGAAGCCTCCGCCACCGTTACCATCAGTTACACTCTGGAGGCCAGCTCACTGACTGGCCAACCCCGCTTGACCCTTCTCTCCAACCGTAACCTTGCCCCTTACCTGGAGCCTTCCGAAGGTATTGAAAGCGACCACCCGGACATCGAGGCCCAGGTGCGGAAAGTAATTGGGGAAACAGACTCCCTTGAAGAAAAAGTCAGGAAGATATATGCCTTCGTTCTGGACCATATGAGCTACGACGCAGCTTCTCCCTACCGCAACCAGGGTGCCTTGAGCGCCCTCCGGCACGGCAGCGGCGTCTGCGAAGACTACGCGGCCCTTTTTGTCGCTCTCTGCCGCGCAGCGGGCATACCGGCCCGCCAGGTCAACGGCTATGCCGATCCGGCAGCAACAGGCGAAAAATGGCACCTGTCACCCGGCCAGATATATCCCCTGCAGGGTTACCGTCACAGCTGGGCAGAATTTTACGTGGAGGGAAAAGGCTGGTTACCTGCCGATCCCAGCCTGGATTTGTATGGCAGCTCCTACAGGTTTTTCGGCGCTTTGCCCAACCCCAGCCATATACCTCAAAACTACCTGGACAAGCCTTTAAAGGTTCGCTTCCAGGGGGGACAGCTGGCCGTCACCTGGTCCGAAAGCTTGGTAGGAAAATAAAAAATATCCCCGCTTATGAGCCTGTGAGGATATGATTCTTGACAGATTATTAAGTAAAAAACCCCTTATTTTAGGGGTTTTGCTGTTTCTCCACGGTTTGCCGGTCTACCAAGTAGGCCCGCACCACCAGGCGCTGGGTTGCCCACCCCGGAGGGTGGCAGGTGGTAAGGGTAAGGGCCGGCTTCTCCGTGGGATCGATGACGCTCCAGTCCCGGTCATCAATCTCAAAGACATCGTCCACCTGGTAGGTGTAGATGGTTTCGTTGTAGTAAAGGAGCAGTTTGTCCCCCTGCTTGAGCTTATCTACGTGCCGGAAAGGTGCTCCGTAAGTGGTACGGTGTCCGGCAATGGCCACGTTGCCTGTGTCTGGGTAGCCGCTCTGGGGGTAAAAACCAGGACCCTTGCGCAGGTCTGCTGGCTCCACCCCGTAGCCTACATCCACCATCAACTCCAGCGCGGCGATGTGCAAGGTTGCTTTGCCTTCAACCAGCTTCTCGGGGTACTCTTCAGGTTGAGGTTGAGTATCTTCAAATACCTCTTCTTCTATTTCTTCGGGGTAGGTAACAGCGGGGGACAAGCTTTCCGCTTCTGCCGTTAGCTGTTCTTTAACCTCTTCTTCTACCGCTTCTGCCAGGAAATAACTGCTGTAAACATTGGTTAAAAGAGGGAAAAGGGCCAGAGAAACCCCGGCCAGGATAAGCAATGTCCCTATTAGAGAACGCTTTGTCCTTTTAAGTTCTTTAGCCCTTTTTTTCTTACGGTCCATTTATTTGTCTGTCCTTTTTCCTCTGCCTTTTTTCAGAAAGATACCTGTCCCTGTCAACAGTGCTCCCAGTCCTACGGCCAGAGCCTCATATCCACCAGTCCTGGGAAGGGGAGGCACCTCGGGTTTTTCAGGCTCTATAACAACCTCTTCTTCAGGTTCTGGTTCGGGTTCTGGTTCTGNNGTTCGGGTTCAGGTTCCGGTTCCGGCTCTACTTCCGGCTCTTCAGGAGGCAGCTCAATCACAGTTTCTTCCTGGTTTGTCACTGTGATTGTTATGCTGTCACCTGAGCGCAGGGAAGCTTCTTTCTGGCTGATGGAGACGAATTCGTAACCTTCTTTTTCCACTTCGGCAAGGGTATAGTTTCCGGGCAGCAATCCGCTCAGTACCTTGGGGTTGTCTACGCTAAAGGTCTGCTTTGAATAATAGCCTCCCGGGCCGCTTACTTCCACGGTGAAATGCTCGCTGCTGCTGTCAACGATCTTTCCTTCAGCATCATAGAGAACCTTTTTAAAGGTTATCTTGATCGGGCTCGGGTCGGGGTCGGTTGTAGTGCTGCTCCGGCGCGTAATGTTGACTGTAGCCGAGGCAGATTTTTCTAAACCCTCTTCAGCATCCGTAACAGTAGCCTTATTGGTTAGCTCCCCGTATGAAGCGTCGGATGGTATTATATACGTTTCGCTTATGACGTGTTTTTCTCCAACTCTAAGCCACCCGATATTCTCATCAATGCCCAGCATCTCATCAACTACGTTTACACTGCTCAGATCAACTTTTCCGGTGTTTTCCACAGTTATCGTGTAAGTTACCGTATCGCCGCGATAAGCGGAGGTAGGAGATACCGTCTTGGTAATACTGATATCGGGTTTAACAGGTACATCAGGTTGAAGGATCGTAACAACATGTTCATCGCTGTCTGAAACCTCTCCGATGTAATAATCGTAGTAATTGTTATCAGCAGAGCTTTCAGCCATCGCCGCTCCTGCGTTGATATTTAAAACGCAGGCAGCGGTTGACAGCATGAGTGCTACCATTATGAGTGACATTATCGGCAGCTTATTTCGCAGAATAGTTTTCATTTATTCAGCCACCCCCCCCACCGGTAGAACTTGCCGGTTGCCGTTGCTGTGTTAGACATTTCACCAGGCTTCTGGTTGGCAGGAATTTCGTAACTAATTTTAATTTCTCCAGTTGATGCACCGGCAGCTAAGTACCCTATTTCGTAGGACCAGTCTTCGCCAAAGAAAATATCTGTGATGCTTATATCATGAAGATTTACCCCACCGATATTTTTTACGGTAAAGACATATTCGATAGTATCGCCAGCCCGTGCTTCTTGCGGGCCACTCTTGGTAAGGGAAATCCCTGCGAAGTTAGCGGTAAGCGTCATATCGTAATCAGGCATAGTGTAGGTGAATGTTGCTTCATCGCTTAATATATAGCCCTCCTCATCGGTCCAGTTAACGAACTTATAACCTCCATTAGCCACAGCCGTAACAGTTACCGCATCGTTTTCTTCATAGCTGCCGCCGCCGGATACGGTTCCGCCTTCTTCGGGGTTAGCCACCAGCGAGAGGGTGTAATACGCTATTTTAATATTAACGATCCCACCCTGGTTGATATTATGTCCCCCGGCGCCGAGGTCAACTGTGATTTGAAATTTTTCACACAATTCTTCAAATGACGCTTGACCAAAGTTAATAATTATCCAGTGGCTGTGTTCGGTTCCGTGTTTTACATATTCGCTTGCCAATTCTTCAAAGTCAGGATAATTGTTAGAGCTGACAAGCAACTTTGAATTTACTCCATATGATGTATAGCTCTTGTACCCTTTTCCATTTAAATCGAGCTTGCTTTCATCGGGGGTTTTCTGAAAATGAGCAGCGACGGCAACAAAAAGGTCCCCGCTGTCGTCAAACCAAAAGGCAGGAATAAAAGTATGATCATTAGTTGATCCAAAATAAGAAAAATCGCCTTCCTGGAAAAGGTATAATGTGTCAGCGTCAAAAGTGGGTTCTGATGGCCAGCCGCTTGCGCCAGCAATTCCTGTCGGAAGCAGCATTGACATTATTAACAGTATCGATATTGCAGCAGTTAAACGCTTCCCTTTATAACCCATGCATTAATCTCCTCCTTCCTTTTTTTTATTATTTTGTTTGTAAAATCCAATGACTTAAAGATACTCAAGATACCTCCTTTCAAGTCAGTTGACCATATTTGTTACCTATGCTTACGGCCATCTTGTTTAAGGCACATCACTCCTTTTTAAAAACTTCCCTTATACTTATAAGAGCTAAATTAAGACTATTACTTAAAGACAAAAAACGCATCGGT
>LSQX01046570.1_pt1 | contig 12878 bp, 11 predicted proteins | sample 654561 | NCBI WGS metagenome assembly LSQX01 (sample SAMN04489861, study PRJNA283612) | anaerobic digester metagenome | isolation source: 4 biogas reactors fed with cattle manure at either 37C or 55C with and... | place: Denmark: Kongens Lyngby | collected 2014 | reverse complement strand
TATTTGCCCCAGGCCCTGTTATGAGTGCTGAAAGAGTTAAAAAAGCTGCATTAGCCCCGGATATTTGCCACAGAAGACCAATTTTTGAAAGACAGTACCAGGAAGTTAGAAATAATTTATTAAAAATTTTTAGAGCAAACAATGAAGAATATACAACAGTAGTTGTAAGTGGTTCAGGAACAGCTTCAAATGAGACAGTTATTTCTTCTGTATTACCTGAAAATAAAAAAATGCTATTAAATCTCAAATGGAAGGCACTGTGTAATTAAATGCTCGAAAGAAACTATATCAAATCGGATTTTATTTAGCTCTTTTCTTTGATAAATCAGGCAAAATGGACAATTACTGAAACAGTAAATACGAACGATGAAATCATAAATGCATTGTACCTAATCTTTTGAATATGGATGTTTGCATCGATAAGGTAGTACTATTATAGTATAGAACTATATAATGTTTATTAAGGCTATCGTGAAGCATTACAAATACTTTTACAATTATAATTTGAATTTTATCTTCAGAGTCCTTATGAAAGTCTATCTTAGCTAATTCAGAGAATACCATGAACAAAAGGAGGTTCAAAATTGTGTAAAAATATATACCGGCAATAATTAACTCTAAAATATATCAAATGCAAAAACAAAAAAACAGGAGGTGAATAAGAGACAGAATGAAAAACAATCATATTGCAGTTCTTGGTGGAGGTAATGGTGCCCATACAATGGCGGCAGATCTCGCCTTGCGAGGCTTTAAAGTACGAATGTTCGAAACCGAGTCATTTATTGAAAAAATAGGCAATGTAGCTAATACCAAAAAAATTTATGCAACTGGTGTTATTGAGGGTATGGCAAAACTTGAAATGGTTAGTTCTGATCTTGAAGCTACCATAGAAAATGTTAAATATATTGCAATTGTTACGCCTGCCTTTGCTCATGAATCTTATGCCAAGTTGCTCAAAGGCAAAGTAAAGGAAGACCAAGTGATAATACTTTACCCTGGTGCGTTCAGCTCGCTTATATTTCGCAAAATATTAGGTCCTAAGAACTGTCCAGTCATTGCGGAAACAAATAATCTGCCCTATGATACGAGACTTCAGGGGGAGGGCAAGGTATTTGTGAGCGGTATTAATCCTATTAATATTGCATTTTTACCATCAGAACAAGGATCCACTTTTATTGATGAGATGCGTGAATTACATCCATTCGAAAAAGTGTATGAAGATGTGTTAGAATGCGGACTTTCTATTGTTAATCCTTCACTGCACTCAGGTGCCTGTCTTTTAAATATTGGAGCCATCGAACAACCCTCAAGGGGTGATTTCTATTTGTATGAACACTTTACACCAAGCGCAGCGAGAGTGGATATTGCAATAGATCTAGAACGTAAGGCAATCGGGAAAAAATTTGGTTATCAACTTAGACCCATTGAGGACTTTGCGCGTAAACCTGCGGGGTATAATTGGACATGGCAGGACCTTTATATGCAGATGCATGGTGATATTGCCCTTACCCCAATTTCTGGACCACACGACATCAATAACCGTTATCTAACAGAAGACTGTCCTTTTGGTCTTGTTCCATGGAGCTCTCTTGCAAAAATAGTTGGTGTCAAAACTCCTATAATAAATGCGATTATTGACTTATATTGCCTGATTCATGAACGTAATTGGTGGAAAGAAGGGCGGCAAATAAGTGATATGGGTATTGAGAATATGTCGATTGAAGAAATAAGAAGATACATTTCAACGGGCAAAAAGTAATATAATTATAGAATAAGTTTCAAAATGTAAATATTTTTAAAAAGAAAAGAAAGGATAGAAAATGAAAAAAACATTACTATTAGTTTGTACTATATCTTTAATTGTTTTATTACTTACTGGCATAGGATATAGTAGTGATCAAAAAGAAGTTATTACATTGCGAGTTGCATGTCAACAGGTGGAAGATCATGAGAATACTAAAGCGATGAGACGGATTGCAGAAAAAGTTAAAAATGAAACAGATGGTGGGCTTATTCTGGATTTGTATGTGGATAGTATACTAGGTGATTATACAACTATTTTTGAAGAGGTAATGCTTGGTACGATAGATATAGGATTTATTTCTGTTGCCGGACAATATGACACCAGGCTTGAGCTCCTTTTTGTGCCATATTTATTTACAAATTATGAACAAGCAAGAAACGTATTAGGTCCCGATTCTAATACATATAAACTTTTAACAAAAATTTTAAACGATCTTGGTCTCCACCCTCTGGGAGTATTCGGAGAGGGATTTATTGGTGTCGGTTTAGCTGTTGAACCTGATCCAAATTATGCTGATCCTCTAGCACCGAAAAAGACGCTTCTTCGTGTTCCACCTATTGAAAGTAATAGGATTTTGATTGAAGCAATGAATTACAGTACAGTTACTATTCCCTATTCTGATTTGTTTTCTGCAATGCAGACTGGAGTTGTTGATGGATGGTTTGGTGGGACTGCGGAACTAAATTATCAAGCTTTTCGTGATGTTATTAAGTACTACATAACTTATAATGGTTTGTTAGAAAATAATGCTATACTTATAAATAAAGATCTATATAATGGTTTGCCTGATGATTATAGAAACATTCTAACCGATATTTGTACTGAAGAATGTATTGCAAGCTTTGACCGCACACCTGAGGTGGATGCCCATAATTTACAGAGACTGAAAGATTATGGAATTGAAGTAATTGTTATTCCTCCAGAGCAATTAGAGAAGATTGCAGAACATGTAAGAGAAATAACCTGGCCTGTACTTGAACCCAAGATATCCACTGAAGTTTTTGATGCAATCCGACTGGACCTTCAAAAGTAATATTTTAATCTCTAAGTGTTGGATTCCCCGTAGCTACGCTGCGGGGAGATTCATTAATCAGTAACGCTTATAAGTTTGGGGTGAAAGGATGGATTATATAAAGAATAATGGTTAATTACCAAGAATCTTTTGTTTGGAAATTATTACTTAGAACTCAAAAAGTAGTTTTATTAATTTGTAACATTTTAATGGTAATTATCATAGCTGCTGAAGTAGTATTACGTTATTTTTTTAAAGCAGATTTACTTGGTTATGAGGAGATCATTATTATACTTGCTATGTGGCTTTACTTTATAGGAGGTTCCTATGCTTCATATACTAAAAGCCATATCAATGCAGAAGTTGTAACTTTATTTTTAAAGATAAAGTTACAAAAAATTATCCGTTTAGTTGCATCAATTATTACTACAATTGTAGCTATTACTTTTGCCTTTTGGGGATATGAATTTTTCATTTGGGCATTAGAAAAAAGGGCACTAACGACAGGATTGAGGATCCCCGTGTTATTTTCGCAAAGCGCCCTTTTTTTTGGTTACTTAATGATGGCTTTATATTCTCTAGTTTATACGATAGAAGAAATATTTTTATTTTCTATGTGGAATAAAAATAATATAAAAGAAGGACGGATATGATAGTTTTTATTTCCATTTTAATATTAATTATTACCTTGGTTATAGGAGTTTCAGTACCATTTTCGTTCGGTAGTGCGATCATTTTTTTTATTGCAAACAGTAATATTTCTCCAGCATTTCTAATTCCTAGCGGTTATAGCAAAATTGCTAATCTAGTCCTCTTATGTATTCCATTATTTATACTTAGCGGTAATATTATGAGTAGGGGTAAATTAGGAGGAGCATTAGTCGATTTTGTAGAAAATTTTATTGGACATTTAAAGGGAGGCTTAGGAGCGGTTACTATTGTTGCCTGTGGTGTATTTGGGGCAGTGTCAGGTAGTGCATCTGCTACTCTTTCAGCAGTAGGTTCGATTATGCAGCCCAGATTAGCAGAAAAAGGCTATCCTAGAGGAGTGTCAGCCTCAATCATAGCAAGTTCGTCTGTTCTTGGTTTGTTGATTCCTCCAAGTGCTGCCCAGATAATATATGCATGGTCAGCTGGGCAATCCGTGACGGCCTGCTTTCTCTCTACGGTTATTCCAGGTATCATATTGATTATACTTTTAAGCATTGTTCAATACATCATGGTAAAGAATTTGCCTGAAATAAAAGTATCACCAAAACTCCCTGCCAATGAATTTTTTAAAGCAACTATAGGAAAGGGCTTGCATGCATTCCCTGCTTTATTGATGCCGGTAATTGTTCTCGGTGGAATTTATGGAGGATTTATGACACCAATGGAAGCTGCAGGCATTTCAGTGGTTTACGCTCTGCCCGTTGGCCTCTATATCTATAAAGGCATGTCCATAAAAGAATTGATTGATTCAATAGTTGAAGCTGCAGGCACAACAGGGGCTGTAATGTTGATGTTGATGTCAGCTATGCTCTTCAGTAGAATATTAGTTATAGAGAGGGTACCAGATCAACTTCTAAACATTCTACAAAACATTTCAACTAATAGATATTTTTTAGTGCTAATAATGAATTTGATAATGATTTTTTGCGGAATGCTGATGGATGATGGCAGTGCTATCATGCTAAGTACACCTTTGTTATTGCCATTAGTAAAATCAATAGGAATGCATCCCGTACATTTTGCAGCAATATTGGGTGTCAATTTAGGTATGGGACTTATAACCCCCCCTGTTGCACCGATGCTTTATTTCGCATCACAAGTGGGTAAAGCACCTGTGAGTGAGATGATTAAGCCAACCATGAAATTTATTTTGTTTGCGTGGCTCCCAACACTAGTTATAACGTCTTTATTCCCACAAATATCTCTTACATTACCAAGATTAATATTGGGCATTAGATAGAAGAGATATATTTGTTTGGAATTGTTATTCTAGATTAATTAAAGGAGTATTACTATGGTCAATAAGGAAAAGAGTTTATTGACCTGCAGAATTTTCTACTTTTCTTATTGGCTTTTTAATAGAATATAAGGAGTGACATTTTATTAATGAACACATCCTACCTGCAAAACTCAATATTGTTTTGTTATCTCCATTTTTTTACAAAAAATATTATTTTTCTGAAAGTGAAAGGAAAGGAATAGAAGTATGATAGAAAAGAAAATGCTATTTGCCCCAGGCCCTGTTATGAGCGCTGAAAGAGTTAAAAAAGCCGCATTAGCCCCAGATATTTGCCACAGAAGACCAATTTTTGAAAGACAGTACCAGGAAGTTAGAAATAATTTATTAAAAATTTTTAGAGCAAACGATGAAGAATATACAACAGTAGTTGTGAGTGGTTCAGGGACAGCTTCAAATGAGACAGTTATTTCTTCAGTAACCCCTGAGAACAAAAAAATTCTGTTAATCTCAAATGGAGAATTTGGAGATAGGCTTAAACATATAATTAACTGCTACAATTTGGGTTTAAATCTTTTAGAATTTGAGTGGGGGGAATACCCGGATTTAGAAAAAATTGAGAATGAATTAAAAAATGACAAAGAAATTGCTATGATATCAATGGTTTTTCATGAAACTAGTACAGGAATGATAAATCCTGTTTATGAAATAGGTCAATTGGCAAAAAGATATGACAAAATGTACCACATTGATGCTATTAGCGCAATAGGTGGCGAAGATGTAGATGTGGTGAAAGGTAACATTGATTTTTGTACTGGAGTACCAAATAAGGCAGTAGGTGGACAGCCCGGTGTATCCTTCATTTGTGTTAAAAGGTCAAGAATCGAGCAATTAGAAGATATACCCAGAAGAAATATTTACCTAAACCTTCAACACCATATCAAAGAAGCAGAGCTCCATAACCAAACACCCAATACTCCTTCAGTAGTAATGTTTTTGACTTTAAATGAAGCACTAAAAGTATTACTGGAAGAAGGTATAGAAAACACTATTGTTAGGTATAAGGAATGTGCCTCAATTATTCGAAAAGGTTTAAAGGATATTGGATTAAAATTATTGGTTGAAGATGAAAAAATTATGGCCAATACCGTAACATCGGCCTTCTTACCTCCTGAAATTCCGGTCAAAGATTTCATTAATACTATGGATGAATTAGGCTATGTTCTTTATTTAGGTAAAGGTCCACTATTAAAACAGAATCTTTTTCAGGTAGCAAATATGGGGCAGATATTCCCAAAAGATTGTGAGGAGATCATCTCTGTTTTTCGAAACGTTTTAAAAAAATAAAAAAATTATTTAGCATATCCTAATCATTCACCAGTATTAAATATCTATAATGTTTACTAGAAAAGTGAATTCTGAAACAAAAGAGGTAAGGGGGTAGATGTTATAAAAATAGATAGTTGTTTACCTGATTCTTTTAAATCTTGTCAAAATTGTTATTATAAACAATAAACAAATTTAAGGAGGAAAAAGTGTTTAAAAAAACATTACCTATTGCTATCATTGCGCTATTAATAATATTTGCGTCTACCAGTATTATTTCTGCACAACCGATTAGATGGAGATTACAGTCTTATGCAGGACCGGCTTTAAATTACCACGTTTGTAAAAATGCCATTGATGAGTTTAATAAGGCTGCCAATGGAGAAATGATAATAGATGTCTATGCAGCTGATCAGTTAGTACCACATGGGGAGCTGTTTAATGCTCTACAGGCAGGTACGGTTGACATGGCTGTAAGTGATGATTACTCAATGGGTTCTCCTGCAGATGTAGCGATATTTTCAGCCTACTTTCCAGCAATTGCTCGTTATGGGCTGGATATTGATGCTTTATGGAGACATTATGGATTAGATGATATATGGGAAGAAGCTTATAACGAGATAGAGGGTGTTACCTGGCTATCTCAAGGAAGCTGGGACCCGTGTAATATAGCCAGCACCAAACCGATCAGGAGTGTAGAGGATTTAAAGGGACTGAGACTCTTTACCTCCCTATTCAATGGCAAATTCCTGGAAGAACAGTTTGGTGTTGTACCAATAGTTATGCCTGTTGAAGATGTTGAAATGGCTTTACAAACAGGGATGCTGGATGGTGTAAGCTGGTCTGGAATAACTGAGTTGTATACCATTGGATGGTCTGAAGTGTGTGACTATTTCTTGACAAATCCGATCTCAGGTGCTTGGTCTGGTGGCTGGTTTGTTAACACAGAATCCTGGGAATCAATTCCTGAACATCTACAACAACTACTCCGTCTTGCAATTGAAAAATCACATTATTACAGACTACACTGGTATTGGTGGGGAGAAGCCAGATATAGAGCATATGGAGATGCTTTCGAGCTAACCACTATTCCCGATGATGAATGGACTTCTTTAGAAGAACAAGCTGCAAAATACTGGGATACTTTTGCCGAACAGAGTGATAGATTTGCTAAGATTATAGATGCTTTCAGAGACTATGCGGCAACAATGGAAAAAGCAGGACCACCTTACCGGTATTAGTTTGAAAAATGTAATGTTTAGAGTTATTTTAAAATCAAACAAGTACATTTTAAAAAGATCAATAAAACAAATATAAATAAGTAGAATCTCCCTGACTTATTTATCCATATACAACTAAAATGGATAAATAAGTCAGGGGATATTTTATGTTAGGGCTAAGGGGGAATCAGATTATAATGATTAAAGCTGCAAAAACGTATGTAAAGATTATGGATTCAATATCAACATATATTGGGAATATTATAAAATTTTTAGTGTTATTTAATATTGGTTTGCTAGCATATGAAGCTATTTCCAGGAATTTCTTTAATGCCCCGCACAAATGGTCATTAGAGATGACACAATTCGTAAATGGAACCTACTATCTAATAGGAGGTGCCTATACATTGCTTGTTGGAGGGCATGCCAGAATGGATTTTTTATATGAGGATTGGTCTGCACGAAAGAAAGCAGTTTTTGATATTTTGACATTTGTTTTTGTTATTGCTTTCCTGATTATCCTCATTAACGGTGGATACAAAAGTGCAGCATATGCAATTAAATATAAACAGATTACATATTCAGCATGGGGACCTCCTGTTGCTCCAATAAAAATTATTAGCATTGTAGGAATGGTTTTAATGTTATTACAGAACATAGCGGAGCTTATTAAAGATATAGCAATTGCTGTTGGTAAAGATGACCAATGGTTTACCAGGAGGCAAGAGGAGATAACATGAGTTACGAATTAGTTGCAATTTTAATGTTTTTGACCATGTTTGTTGTCCTGTTAACAGGTCGACAAATTTACGCAATCATTGGTGGTGTATCTTCAATATTTGCATTGATTCTTTGGGGTAAAGGCGGAGTGTCTATGCCATTTCATGCCAGTTTTACACTTATGAACTGGTACCCTTTGGTCACTCTTCCAATTTTCATATATATTGGATATTTGTTTTCTGAATCAAAGATTTCTGATGATTTATTCCAAATGCTTCACATAACCATAGGACCGTTAAGGGGTGGGTTAGCGATAGGCACAATAGTTCTCATGGCTATTATTTCGGCTATAAACGGACTGAGTGTTGGTGGAATGAGTGTTGGTAGCAGTGTGGCTCTTCCTGAGATGCTTAAACGGAAATATGACAAAAAAATGGTTATAGGAGTGGTTATGGCAGGCAGTTCTCTGGGTATTTTAATTCCCCCCAGTGTCGTGCTTGTGTTATATGGGATGATTGCAAGAGTTCCGGTGGGCCGTTTATGGGTAGCAGGTATTGTTCCAGGCATTTTTCTGTCAACTCTATTCATTCTATATATAATTATTAGATGCAGGATTCAGCCTGAAATGGGGCCAGCCTTACCCAGAGAAGAATGGGATATACCTTTTAAGGATAAATTAAAAGCTTTCAGAGCAGGACTTCTTCCTTTATTTATTATCTTTATGATGTCAGGATTATTTTTCATGGGAATAACCAGCCTGGTTGAAAGTTCAGCTATTGGTGCAATAGCTACAACAATCGCTGCTGCTATTAAAAAAAGGCTAAACTGGACAGTAATAAACAAAGTGTTGAATCAGACTTTAACTGTAAGCTGTATGTTTATGTGGGTTGTTATGGCGGCTATGGGTTTCGCAGCAATATTTGATGGATTAGGTGCTGTTCATGCCATAGAATCCTTATTTTTAAGATACGGTCTTGGTCCATGGGGAACTATGATTATTATGCAGCTCTCGTTTATGTTGCTGGGGACTTTCCTGGATGATACAGCCATGTTGATCATAGTAGCACCGCTTTATATTCCATTAATAATTAAATTAGGATTTGATCCTGTCTGGTATGGGGTTCTTTACACGATAAATTGTCAGATAGCTTATCTAACTCCACCATTTGGATACAATCTGTTTTTAATGAGGGCTATGGCACCCAAAGATATTACATTAAGGGATATTTATGGCTCAATCATCCCATTTGTTTTTATAATGTTTATCGGGCTTGTTCTATTAATGGTTTTCCCACAAATAGCTATGTGGCTGCCAAATAAATATTTTTAGTATTCAATAGATATTGACAGAGTGAGTTAATAAGAAGTTGAGTTTAGTTTTTTAAAATAAGAATAACCAAGCTCAACTTCTGTATCTGTTTTTGTAAAAATATTCTAAGTTTTAAAGATAATTGACAAATGACCCATGGCAATAAGGTGGGTAGCACTGATAGAGTATTAAATCAAAAATTATTATGTAAACTTATACGATATATATAAAATATATAAACTTTTCAACTATTCAGCAGTATTTAATTTATCTAATTATCTAAAATTATTCTAAAATTCATAGCATTACTTCTCTTTATACCGCTACAATTAAAAATTCATAGCATTAATAATAATGAAAGATATGTAAAATAAGGAGGAATATTTTAAGGAGAAATAACTATAATTTTTCCCTAAAAGAAGTAGATTAATGAATGAATACATTATTTCAATTGATCAGGGCACTACCGCCACCAAAGTTGTTCTCCATTCTTTAGATGGTGAACTAAAGGCAATTAGTACCCATCCCATAAAACAGATATACCCTAAAGATGGTTGGGTAGAACACGATCCTTTTGACATATTGGAATCTATAAAAAAAGGTATTAAAAACGTAGTTGAAGAGGTTAATATAAGCAGTAAACAGATCCTTGCTATTGGAATTGATAATCAGGGAGAAACAATCATTGCTTTTGATAAAAATACTGGAGAACCTCTATATAATGCGATTGTATGGCAAGATAGAAGAACAAGCAACTACTGTAATCAACTAAAAAATAGGATTGATGAATCAATTATAACAGAAAAAACCGGGTTATTTTTCGATCCTTATTTTTCAGCTCCTAAAATGAATTGGTTAATAAAAAATGTAGGAAAAGTAAAAGATGCATTAAATAAAGGTTCGGCTATTATTGCCACTTCAGATGTGTGGATGCTGTTTATGCTAACAGGGAAAAAGGCTATTTTAACTGATGTTACCACTGCCTCACGTACTCTATTGTTTAATATTAATACTTTTCGATGGGATGAAGAATTATTAGACCTATTTGAAATACCTGGAGAAATAATGCCGGAAATAGTTCCTTCTACTCATAACTTTGGATTGAGTGATCCAGATATTTGTTCAGGAATAAAAGCTCCTATCAACGCTTCTGTTGTAGATCAACAGGCTTCTCTTTTCGGTCATACCTGTTTTTATAAAGGTGATGCTAAAATAACCTATGGAACAGGTGGATTTTTGTTGCTTAATATAGGTAATGAAAGAATAGAACTAAAAGATAAAATATCTTTAACGATAGCGGCTCAATATGATAATAAGATTAATTATGCAATTGATGGTGGGGTCTATTGTGTTGCATCCTGTATAAACTGGCTTATCAATGAGTTGAAAATAGTTTCAAGTCCAAAAGAAATAGATGAGATGGATTTTAATTTAAATGAAATTTGTACTACTTATTTCATACCTTCAATGGCTGGAATATCTGCTCCTTACTGGAAATCTGATGTTAATGGCGCTTTTTTTGGTTTATCTCTCAATACAAGGGGAGAAGATCTGGTAAGGGCGGTACATGAAGGAGTTGCTTATAGATTCTTAGAGATCATAGATATTATTAGAAATAATGGATTTGATGAAATAAAAGAAATATCTGTTGATGGCGGGGTTAGTAGAAATGATTTTCTTATACAGTTCCAAGCTGATTTGTTAGGAACAAAAATAAATAGACCTATCGTTAGAGAAGCAACCTCTTTAGGTTGTTTTTATTTAGCAGGTTTAAAGAGTGGAGTCTGGAAAGATGTCAAGGAATTAAAAGGGAAGACCGACATAGAAAAAGTATTTTTACCTGAAAAGGACAATTCCTTTAAAATAAAAAATTACAGAAAATGGCAAAATGCTGTTAAGTCAGTTATAAGTTGGCATGAAATATGTTAGGAATTGTTAACCACACTACTTAACAAAATTATTGTAATTTGTAATATGTAATACTTATTTAGTGATAGGTTGAATGTATAAAAAATCAATAGATCTATATGTAGAAACTAAATATTAGAATTTATAATATAGGTGAGTAGGTGAGACATGATAAAATATTTTACATATAAATTTAATTACCAATCTATCTAAACAAATACTTTCACTAAGGTTCCAATCGTATTCCTGGAACCTTTATAAATTTCCATAAACTTCTTTAACAATGAAACAAATAATCTTTTCTTCCAGGAAAATTTATTTTATATTATCAAATTATTGTCATTATTTACAAGAATAAATACCTTATGGTGTTAGTGTTTTGAATAGAAATAAAAAAGGGGATCAATATGGAGGTAAGAGCAACAATTCTTTGTGAAAATTGTGTTTTTTTTGGTACAGATACCCTTGCTGAACACGGATGGTCGGTATATCTAGAAACAGAACAGGGGAACTTTCTATTTGATACTGGAGGTGGAAAGACTATTATTAATAATGCTCGATGTTTTAATAAAGATTTATCTAAAATTAAAGGCATCATACTGAGTCATCACCATTATGATCATACTGGAGGGCTTCTGCCGGTCCTTGGCTATAGCGGAAAAACTGGAATCTACTCACACCCTGAACTTTTTAAAAATAGTTATAGTGTACGAAAAGGGGTAGAACGTTATATAGGAATTCCCTATCGACGAGAAATGCTAGAAAGCAAAGGAGCAGAATTTATCTTCAATACCGAATTTAAAGAGATTGTTCCTGGGATTATGTTAAGTGGAGAAGTACCCAGAAAGACCTCTTTTGAAAAAGGCGATACCGGATTGGTAGTGAAAAGTGAAAAAGGTTATACACAGGATATCCTTAATGATGATCAGACTTTAGTAATAAACACAAAAAAAGGACTGGTCATTGTATTGGGCTGTTCTCATTCAGGGATTATCAATATTATAAACTATATTATTGAAAAAACTGGCCAGAGCCATATTTACGCAATATTTGGTGGTACTCATCTTGGCCCGGCTAGCAAAGAAACGAGGGTAAAAAGCATAGAAGCTTTAAAAAAGTTCGATATAGAAAAGATAGGCACTTCCCACTGTACCGGGTTGGAAACCTCCATGTATTTGTATCAAGAATTTAGGGAACGTTTCTTTTTCTGTAATGTAGGAACTGTAATAGAGGTATAAGTGCTTAGTCCCCGGTGACAATAAAAGAAAAGTTATTTTCTGTGGAACAAAAAATTTAAAAGGTAATAAGTAATATGTAATCAAATATTTTAAGAAAGTATTGATAAATCTTTATGAAAATACTAATATAAGAACGTTGTAGTTATACTATATATAATATTATAAAAAATCATAAAATATATCAGAAAAGGAGTTAAAGATGCACGAGTTTTTGGAGAAACAATTTCAACTCTCTAAGAATGGTACTAATGTAAAGACAGAGATTATTGCGGGGTTTACCACTTTCATGACTATGGCTTATATAATTTTTGTCAACCCATCTATTTTGAGTGATGCAGGGATGCCATGGAACGGTGTTTTTATTGCAACAATAATAGGAGCAATTCTAGGAAC
>LSQX01101243.1_pt1 | contig 12879 bp, 5 predicted proteins | sample 654561 | NCBI WGS metagenome assembly LSQX01 (sample SAMN04489861, study PRJNA283612) | anaerobic digester metagenome | isolation source: 4 biogas reactors fed with cattle manure at either 37C or 55C with and... | place: Denmark: Kongens Lyngby | collected 2014 | reverse complement strand
CACCTCACCTTTGACATCGGCAAGGGTCAGCATCCCTTTAAGCATCACCGGCTTGTAGGACATGGCCATATCACCGGCGCGTACGAACGACATGAAGTCCTCCTTCAACGTTGCTGTTGTGCGTTTCTTTATCCCCAGCGTGCTGCGGATCTCATCGACCCGCTCCTTATAGAAATAGCGGTAGGTAATCCGGCCCATCTGCATCTCCAGGTCCGGCCCCGGGGATATGCGGCCACTGTCGATCCACTGCCGTACCGTACTGTCATCCACATATAATTCCAGGGCCAATTGGTGCGCCGATACCATGTCCTGGATCTCTTCCTGCCAGTCAAACAGATCCACCAGCTCATAGTCCGCCGCATAAACATTGTGGGGCAGGCATAGTTCCGGCTTTTCCCCCAGCAGGTAAGCAGCCTGCTCCTCGGCCAGCTGCTGCTCAGGGGCCAGCACCAGACCTCCGGGGCGATACTCCTTCTTTTTCAGCAGCCGGTGCAGGTTGACTGCGCGGTTAAACCGGTTGCTGTCATCGACGAAATCAAACACCAGCAGAGCCTCTTTCCCCTCCGCCTTGCGAGTCCCCCGGCCCAGCTGCTGCAGGTAGATCACCCGCGACAGGGTAGGCCGGGCCATAAACAAAACCGACGTTTCCGGGCTATCCCAGCCTTCATTCAATATATCGCAGGCGCACAGCACCCTTATGGTCCCTTCATGGTAATCCTGCAGGACTTTTTCCCGCTCATCCCTCTTCATCCGGCCATCCACAGCCCGGGCCGGCACGCCGTGGTCCCTGAACAGCTCCGCCACTTCCCGGGCGTGGTCCACACTAGCGCAGAACACCACCGTCTTCTGGTCAGGCACATGGGTGAGCCAAGTCTCCACGGTCACACGGTTGCGCTCGGGCAGATGGATCTTCTCATCCTGATCCTGCAGGTTGTATTTTATCCCGTTGAAACGCACCCGGGAGAAGTCGATATTGGTCTTAACCCGGACACAGCGGATCGGCGCCAATTCCCCGATCTCCACCGCGGTCTTGAGATCCAGGCGGTGGGCTTCGTGTTGGAAGATCTCCATGATCGATTCCTGGTCATGGCGTTCCGGGGTAGCGGTAAGGCCCAGCAGGAAACGGGGATGAAAATAGGAAATCACCTGGCGGTAACTATCTGCCGCAGCATGATGGGCTTCATCGATGATAATGTAGCCGAATCGATCCGGGGCGAACCGCTCCAGGTTCTGATAGAGCCCCTGGATACTGGCCACCAGTACATCAGCCTCGGTATCGTCCTCATAGTCGGTAAGCCTCTCGGTCCGGGCCTCCGGCCACAGCTGCCGGAACCGGTTCACCGCCTGGTCCAGCAGTTCCAACCGGTGAGCGATAAACAAGGTCGGCAATCCCATCTTCCGGGCATCCAGAACGGCCACGGTGGTCTTGCCCGTACCCTGGGCATCGGCTATCAGGGCCATGGAGCCCTTTTCCGATCGCCAGGCTTCCAGGTTCTCCAAGGACTCCTGCTGGTGCTGGCGCAGTTCCAGTACCTTCCCCTTCTGATAAGGCAGATAATCGTCACCCACCTCGAAGTGGGGGTCCTGCCCCAGGAACTCCCGCAGTTCGGATTTCACCCGATCCCGCTGATTGGCCAGCTGCCGGTAGGTCCAGATATACACCTGCCAGCGCTGATAGGTCAGGCTGTTTCTCTTCAGCAGATCATCCTGGTATTTGTCGATGGAAATCAAGGCGGGATTGTGGACCTGTTCCCCGTCGATCTCGATGGCATACTTCTGCAGGGAAGTCTGCAGGACATAATCGATGTAGCGGTTGTTGCCGTAAATATCCTTACAGGGGTACTCGTTCATCAGGTACTGGGTCTTTTCCAGCCCGAATGCCTCCGTAAAAATATCCACAAACAGGTCTTCAGCCGGTGTGGCAGCATCCACGCAGTCCATCGGTTTGTCTGTCAAATGGTCAGCCAATTCACACCCTCCATCCTGATCTGCCCGGCCAGTATCTGTCCTTGTGAAGATCGCTAATAAATGCGCCGGGACGGTATGACGCCGCGAACCCCTCCTCGGGGGTTCTCGATATCGCCGATGTAGCGAGGAATTAAATGAATATGTAAATGAAAAATAGTCTGTCCGGCTGCCTCCCCGCAATTGATACCCATGTTATAACCAGCCGGTGCAAACATTTTATCGAGGTGCTTTTTGCAGTCCTCCAACAAGTCGCCAAGCGCCTGCCGCTCCTTTGGCGTACTGCTCCAGAAGTCGTCCATATGCCGGCGAGGGATGATCAACATGTGTCCTTCGTTGACGGGGTACCTGTCGTAGATGGCAAAGGCCAAATCATTGGAAAGGATTATTTTGTCGGGTTTGCAGAAAGGGCACGTCTGTTCCATGGTGACCTCCTGGGGTTTTGTGGTTCTTCATATATCCAAATATGACTCTAGTGTGTTACTTCGACATGGAACAAGCTATTCCTGTAAAATGCTCCCATCTAGTTATACGTCCGTTAACAGAGAAAAGCCGTGCGCTCGATATGTGCACGGCGCGGGTGTAGCTTCGCTTGCTTTTCATTATTGGCAATCTCATCTTTCCAACTCGCCCTTACGATAAAATTAATTCAATATAGTCTTCAACAACGGAACCGATTCTGCAATCACTTTATCAAGTTGATCTTTGACCTTCCCATTATGAAAAACGTATAGAAGGGTACACGCGCGTGATATCGCAGTATAATTTAGAAGTCTGGCCTTATCATCAAGAAACTCATCTACATCCATTAGTATGACAACCTGGGATTCCATTCCCTTATAACTATGGATGGTTGAGAATTTTAAGCTTTTTTCCGTAATCCGGGCTGGTCTATAATCTGATATATTTTGGAAGGCGCAAATGCCCGCAAATGCATCATCTCCCCCCAAACACGAATTTTCGATTTTATATTTTGACAGTAAGACTATACTACCAGGACTCACACCCTGACCTATCAAACGTCTAACCGTTGATACTACCTTTGTTCTCTCATCAGCGTAGTTATCAAAAGCCTCCACTACTACACTTTCTCCTTCAACACGGAAGTACTTGGCAGGTCTTACTCCGGTAAAAAGCAGGTTATGGATCCCAACCGGTCTTGTATTGCGGCAGTTGGTATCCAACGTAAGATATGTGTGTGGGATATTCCGTAGAAAAGTGATCCCCTCAGCAAAGTCCGTATTATACAGATTCTGGTTGGGGTCATAGCTCGCATGCCAGTTGCCATCCCGAAGCCCGAGTTTCACCATATATTCCATACACATCAAGTATTCCAGCCTGAACAGGTCCTGTCCTTCATCAATGACCAAAGTATCAAATCGCTCATCTTTTGGCCTTCCATCCATGTGGTCACAATATGCTTCCGGTAATGTGTATCTAAAATAATCGCTATCAAGATCCAATTGATTGCCTTCATCCCAACCCTGGTTTTTTAGAACTTTTGAGATATGCCCGTGAAAGGTATCTATTATCAGTTCGCTCTTGTCGATGCATCGTTGGAGGTATCTTGCCAAGGTTGTGTTAAAACACAAGAACAGTACTTTTCTTCCTGTAGCCACTTGTTTTCTGGCATACTCCATGCCAAGCAGCGTCTTGCCCGTCCCCGCCACGCCCTCAATAATTATACGGAGATTCTCAGAGGCTAGTGACAGCCGCAAAGACTGCTCCTTCGTAAGCTGTAGCAAGTTGGCTTCAGTCTGGTCCAAAATGAATTTTAATCGTGGGACAAAACCAAAATCCCCCCGCAAATATACTTCCGCATTTTTAATACCCTCGTTATCCAATGGTCCGCCACTGAATCCATGCTTGTGCTGCAATTCGTTTCTCCAGTATGCAAATACTCTGGAAATGTATTTATCCATCTCCGCCGCCGATTGTCTTGAATCAAAAACGATCTCATGGATGATATCCGGGCCATGCTGGGTGAACTGCATGTCTGGAAATACTACTCCACACGCAAACTGACAATTATGCACCTTGCTACTCGGACGGAATTTTTTCTTTATACTGTTTCTTAGCGAAAACATCGCGCCAATGGCTTGGGCAAAGGGGCCTTCTGCCCTTTTTCCCTGTCGTCCATATCTGTCGGTGAAGTACCACATTCCTTCACGTCTTTCGACCAAGCCGCCTTTGACCTCCAAGCATAGAATACCTTCATTTGAAATTACTACGAAGTCGATTTCTCCATATATCTTTGTTTGATGATCCGCGACACCCAACGAGTGTATTACTACATAATCATCGCTGAGATTTAGACGTAATGCATCGAAGATCTTTCTCTCCGCATTGCTTTTGACGCTCTCACTGATAAATGGAGGAATCATCCGTGCCATAAAAAGGCTCCTTAATATCCCAGTAGATCAGCAAAATATCCTAGAGTGGGTTGTTCCGGGGTACCAACTACGAGTGCCCGATCCAGGAAACAGTTTCTGGACTCGCAACTTGTCTCCGGGAGCAGTGTACATGCGTGACAAGCAGCCAGGTTCAACGCATTGACTCCCTGCCCTTTTGATTGCATGCATATCGGGTCGGAAGAGCACCAGGAAGCTTCTTCCAACATCAGCCTCATAGTGTTGTCCAACCGATCTGGGTCGCCTTCCCTTACAAGTCCGCCAAGGCTTCCTTCCGAACCTGCATCTGCCGTATATATCAGAATGCCACACATGTCCGCCGGAGTAACACCATCTACAAACGTACTGTATATTCTTTCCTTGATGGAAGCAGTGGCATAACCACACTGCATTACCAGTTGCCTTATCAAGAGATGAGCAAGGGTATGCAAAAGGATATAGCGTGGAGAAAGGTTGGCCCGACTGATGAATGATGTGGAACTTCTGAGGATTATATCTGAGCAATGCTCGATTACCTCGGGACGTTGCTCCCAATCACTAATCCTTTCATCATTCAAGTTTAAAAAGATCCCTTCACCCAAAAGTTCAATTCCAGGGAGCCACTTGCTAATCACGCTACCTGGTTTGGTGAATGTATTTGGATCGTCAGGGTTACTGTTGGGCGTAATCCGTCTAAAGCCTCGGAGAGCTACAACCTCACGCAACCTCACCGCTTTAATCACTTTCTTAATGTGTCCCTCTAAGAACGTTGGTACCTCTGCTTCCTTGGTCTTGAACTGACCATCCTCATCGGTGGATCCTATGGATAATGCCCGATATTCTTCCTGAAGGATATCCTGCCATGTTTTCTCTATACCAGCTTCCATGTATTTTTTTTTCTTTTTGGCTTCCTCCAGTATCTCACCAGCTGAACAGTTGCATTCCTGTGGCATGTTCAGACTGCTAACAACAATCTTGAAAGTGTCGGGATTGTCCACAACCGCCCCGAGAATCCTCCAGTTTTTGTTCAATGTCATCTGAATCCTTCTGCTCCACGGAGGTATGGATAACGCACTGGCAGAAACGCTGAAGTATAGATTACTCGCACCCCGCTGAACTGTACGCATCGTATGACTACATTCATGGCTATCGATGTCCTTCAACCACGGCCGCCGCCTTGTGCATTTGGGGTCCATCTTCTCAAGCGCATTGAGATTAAAGCTCCCCGCCATGGATCTCTTTTCCTTACAGCTATTGCACCCGATAACTATGCTTTCCAGCCCTGAGCTTCTTTCTGAAAACATAATATAAAGTTCGGGTCTCTGACATGAATTACCACGATGCACCCACCATTCGTAGGGGAAATCATCGAGATGACCGTCTTCACATGCAATTACAAAACGTGATGGCACCAAATATATCTTGCATCTATTGCATTTTGGGTTTCCGTGAAAATTGAAAACCCGGTCGGGGGCCAAACGGTGGCATTGTGGACAATACATCCACTGGGGAAACCTGAACGATGGTACACCGTGATTATTCCCAATCGCATCTTCCACATTTGCCGGGGGTGACAAAAAGAACTCCACTCCCAGGTATTGCTGCAAGTTCTCTTCATACAGCCGAAAGGCATCCTCGTCTGTATGCCTCCAGAAATCAATCCCGGCCATAATGACAGAATTCTTGGGTAAATCCACCACCGCGCCACACCCCGCAGTTGACATCATTTGACCTCGCCTGATCTTGCCCGCTTTGGTTGGCTTGGTTTTCTTGCCTCCCAGCCTCATAAATCAACCCTCCAAAAACACATCGGATTCAATGTCAACGTTACGCATTGAATTCAGGGTAGGAAAACCATCACGCAAATGTTCGGTTGCCTCCACCAATAGGGGTTCGGAACCGTCACTGCGGAACGCTTGGTAAACAAGGTCTCTTGACTTTGATAGACTTAACCATTGTTCGATTATCTCTTCCAATTGCTCTCTGGTGGATTCCACCTCACTGTTATCAACACGAATTGTCTGGGAAACAATGTGATCGGCAAACCGGGCAAGCTCATCCACGTGGTCTTTTGCATTTCCAGCCCTACTGTTTTCACGAAGGTCTGGGCAAAGGTGCCGGACGAGACTTATAAGAACGGCATGCAACGCTCTGTCCCTAGCCCTCTCCGCGAAGGGGGTAAGGCTGGTGGCTTCAACAAACCTGTACAAAGATGAATGAAAAGAGATGAATTGCTCATAGTGGGAACGGTCACGACTCCGTGAGGCGTCATAAATCGTGATTACCAAACCCGGTGTCTGACGCCCAACCCGGCTCGTGGCCTGAATATACTCTGAATTCGCCTTCGGCTGTCCCAACATTACCATTAGTCCGAGGCGCCCTATATCTATTCCAACTGAAAGCATGTTGGAGGCCAGTATCACATCCAACGCATCCGGGGAAGGGTATTTGGTCTCCAGCTGTTTTAAAGTTTTGCCAATCTCGGAATTTGCCTTATTACTGGTTAATTCATCTTGTGCCAGAGTGTCCAAGGGTGTCGAGTGGGGAGGGTGCCGATTCTTGAATTTGGTTCCTTTTAGATATTTGAGTCTGCCTTGTACGTCATCAATTATGTTTACCACTGCACCTCCCAACTGGCGAAGGCTATTGAAATATCCCGTCATGGTCCAGAATGAATCGATCTCACTATCCGAGAATCCCAAATCCTTTAGATACCTGGTGGCAAAGATGATAATTGCATAAACTCTGATCATAATCGTGTTTCCGCTGACCCCAGAAGCCATTATCCCCACATAACACCGGCTCGGTTTCTCATCGCGTTTTGACTCTTCAGCAAAAAAAGAGTCCCGCATATCAAGTCCTTGTGCGGGAAACTGTCTGAAGTCGCGCCCATAAAGGCTATTTATCTGACCTTTTGCATTACGAATCGTAGCGGTTGATGCTATGATCTTGGCTCTTATCCCATTGTCACTACAGAACTTGTCGACCGCCACTTCGTACAATCCTGAGACAGTACCCAACGGCCCTGAAATCAGGTGAAGTTCATCCTGTATTATGAGTTCCGGAGGACTGATCTGTTCATTATCAAGGCCAAACAATCTCCCCACTTTCGGTTCCCATGTCATCCGGGCATATTTGTCCAGAGTAGCTACGATGAGAGAGGGCCTCAAATTATATAGGTCTTCATCTATCAGGTAAATTGGGAGACCCCCACCAAAAGGACACTCCGTACCCGGACAGCTGAGGGACATCCTGTCGCCATCACAGCTGTAGTGGGCTGGCCTTATGCTCTCACCACACCAAGGGCAGGTGAGTATCTGACATGGATTGGCCCGATCCTCCGGAAGTGCGTCAAATCCATGTTGGGTAACAGTATTCAGGTTGGCCTTCGCCGCCTTCAGTGAGTTGGGGGTTAGACCGCCCCCAACCCAGAGACCGGTGGATATTTCTTCGTCCCCCAGGATTATAGCGTTGTCTCGCCTTAACAGTTCGCACGCGCAGATGAGACCGGAGGCCCGCTCAAATTGTTGCAGTGTCAGAAGCCGCAGAGTGTATCTCATCAAAACGGTGACTCCTGCCCCACTTGAACCTCCTGAGGTAGCCCTGATTCTACGTAGAAAGATTGTGAAAGCAGCCAGTCCAAGGTAGGCTTCTGTTTTCCCACCCCCCGTGGGAAACCAGAGCAAGTCAACCGTTTCTCTATATATGTCATCCTTGTGGGCGATTGAAGGCAATTCCTGCAATATGAATGCGAGCTGGAAGGGATACCAGCCATCACTGTCCGCCTTTCCGACACCTTTCCGCTGCTCCCTTTGTCTCAACATGGCTTGGTTAACAAGTTGAAATGCCTGGTACGAGTCCTTATCATCTATTAAAAGGATAATACCCTCTCTTATTCGAGCCAGTGATTCTATCGCTTTTTCGATATTGTCTTTTGCAACCGTGATTAACTTGTCTGGCAATTTGGATATTTCATCTTTTCTTTCCAATATCCAAGCCTCATAACTATTCGCAAACACATTCAATCTGTCCGCAACAACTGAGGCCGGATTGTGAGCCAGAAACTTGAACCCAAGAACATCGCGTGGGACATCCCCGGATGGTTTGACCAGTAACAGCTCATGTTCTGGGATAAACGCCGTATACACTGAGGATGCATGCTGGTCCTCAGCTATCCAGGCAACGCTGCATCCGTGTCCTGTGGCAAAAACGTGCTGATGCCTGTACAACAACTCGAGGTTTGTAACCTCAGTATTCCGTGCCATTTCAACCCTTTGCTTCTTTTCCACGAATACATTTTTATTATCACCAATGCCTTTAATTCGAATGGAAGGCTGGAAATATGTATGTTGATTGTTTACCTGCGGACTCGATTCACTCGGGTAAGTATTTACCATAGCCACGCTGAATGTCCGTGTCCCATCGGCATACGCCTTCTGTAAAAACATCTGTAATTCCAGACCATCATGAATGGGAAGAGGCTTAAACGACGTATCGAGCGGAATTACTTCCTCTCCGTGTTTGGAATTCCTGTGCCATTGCAAAACACTGTGTTTGTCATCAACTTTCACACGATGGGGTTCATACCAGGCAAATTCATAATCCACCTGTAATTGTTCAATCTCACAATCCACTGTGAAAGATATGGCCATTGAGGATGGCATGAACGCCTGGTATAAACTTACCGGTTGCTCACCCGTATCGTAACCGTCTTCCGTTCCTGATACATCTTGATCCTCCTGCGATACCTCGCTTTTTTGAGGGAACAATCTACCAATCACATAATAGTTGTCAGGTAGGGTGTCGACGATTATTTCATTCTGCTCGATATACCCAAACAAGTCCTTTTTAAGCAAGTCGCACACTATCTCTCTAGCCTTGTAATACCTATCCATTCTGTTCCTCTCTATTCATATATAAAGTCACCTTCCCCAGACCTGAAATACATACCCCATACCAATATCCGTCAAGGTATGGCTTTTTTACTATTGCAGGCAATGTTTCCGGTTTCTTGACAATGGAACATATCTGGTCTACATACACGTTTGATATTGTTTGGGGACGTGACCACGCATTTCTCCCCCAGACTTCCTTCATGATTTCAGATATACTTAGCGAAAAATCCTTGGACATGGAACCTATGATATTTCCATTGTGTAGAATGCGATAGAGTCCCTCCAGAGAACGGTCAAGTTCAACTACATCCCCTGGCATGACCTGTTGGCGTATGTAATCCTGATTATCTTCAGGATCAGGTAATATATGAGAGTTTACAAAACTGATCTCATTTATATCATGGGAACGGCCTACCTCAATAGCAATCACCATTCTTTTGGCTTTCGTGCCTCTTGTTTCGTACCATCTTTCGTCAAATTTTTTACACCGTGCCAGGAATCCCTTTACCGGTTCTATGGTAGCAAGCTTGGTTCTAGCCCTTGTAATTCCCACGTAATAAACCTTGGCTTCTTCTAACAATTCGTCATCGTGAATCGTATCAAGATTTCTACATGTCATGTATACGCGTTCATATTCCCTGCCTTTGGCTTGGTGAATTGTACTAACGATAATACGGGGTTGAGCATCTACATATATCTCATCGGGTAATGGTGTGCCAGCAGCCAACGCTTTGACAAGTGCCCCCTTTGCTAGAACATCGTTGTCTTTTCTCTGGTTTCGGTAATACTCATTTTGGACACCCAATAACGCGCGGTATATTTCCTCGTGTTCTCCATACCTTCTATCACCGAAAAACTCATAAAATTGCTCCCTATTTATTGAGCCATCCCACTTTCGCAAAATATCGGTTATAAAAGCTGGCAGAAATACACCAGCATTATTGCGAATGGCAATATGACCTATTTGTCTGGCCCTAAGACTTGACGATATCTTAAGAACCTCACCGTTACTTCGACATAATACCGCTACTGAATCGCGCCCGGGCGGAACAACAAATTTATCTGGCTTGCCGCTGGATGGTAAATCCATTATCTTTTCGAAAAATTCTTTACTGCTATCTTTATTGCGACTCTCAAGTAGACTTCGGCACGACGTTGCGAAGGGTTTCAGACCAACCGAATGACGATAGTTTTTTGAAAACCTTTCGGTTTTCAGCTCGTCTGAATATTTCATCTTAACCCACTCAAGTAAGTCCCGCGCACTCATTTTGGACGGATCATCCTTTACCTGGTAATCATAGATTCCCTGCAGATGGTCGCCCAAAAGTGTAAATCCACATCCATCAGGAATGTTTTCGACAATGGTCTTTACCAATTTGGCACGTACTCCTACCAGATCCTGAATCTCATCCACCATTAGGTGCCTACAGTACTCCAATATATCGGGATTAGAATTGATAGCTTTCGTGGCGGCCTCAATTCGTTCATCGTATCCCAGGTTGCTCATCTCGTACTCTTGGTGCATAAGTACCAGTGATGCAAAGGAATCGAACGTCCTTATGTCTATATACCCCAAGTCACCAGTATGATCACCTGTCTCGACTTCCGTTGATAGCCTGCTTCTTATCTCTTTTACAGCAGCCCTTGTATAACATAGAAGTAGAATCGATTCGGCTTCCAACCCACTGATGTTCACCATGTGTTTAAGCTTTTCTATCAGGCAATGGGTCTTGCCGGTTCCCGGACCAGCCAGCACCAGCAATTTGTCCGCCGGTTCTCCTTCTATAACCAAATGTTGGGCGTCCCGTGTGCTTGGTTTTACTGGGCTCATGGTTGGCACCGGAGTGATTGTTGGTATTGATGGTGGTTCGTCTATTACAATTGTTATTGTTGTCGCCGGCCCTGCTCCAGGCAACGTTGTTGTGTCATTCATGTGGATGGGTGGTTGAGTTATATCTAATGTAGATGCAATTTCCTTCCCGTTCAAGGCACTGGCTTCCCTCTTTAGGTAACCTTTTTTACTGCGAATATAATCGGGTCTGCATTCGCTGAATCGATGGCAGTCTTCCTTTTCACATCTGCATTCCCACTCGAAGGCCCCCCCTTTTCTCAGCAAACCATAAACCTTGTCAGCCTTGTTGCCGATAGCGCAATAAGAATCATTAGCATACTCTTCTCTCTGGGTAGGTGTGAGACGATGCACGTCATTGTCAACGCTAACATGACCTTTAATCCACCCTTTTCCAGATAATCGGATAAGCATCTTCTTTATGTTCTCCTTACCCCTTATCTGGGCTTGAAAGTTCTTGTCAGACGACATGTCTTCTTCATTCAATATGTATATATTGCTGGTTTTTGAAATATTGGATTGTTTCATCTAGGCCTAACCTTCCTTGCTGAGACAGGCAAATAGTAATCAAGGGCCATGCTTGAGTAGGACCACTTTCTTTCATATTCATCACTGCGATTATTGCTTTTGGCTTTAGCCCAGAAAATCAGATCCTTGTCCACATGGGTTTCGAGATTGATTTTCTCCTGGAAAAAGCCAAATGCCGGAACTTCCAAATAGCCCAAGGCATTCTTGCGATGATCGGTAAATATAAAACTTGCGGTATTTGAATCTTCAATCAACCCAAAAGAATACGTGCGTTTTTCTCCATTGATCTTATTGCCTTTCTCCAGCAAGGGATAAAATGAACTATCCGAAAGCAATACCCCGATTCCGCTAGACAATGTATATTGGCCTGGATTCGTTGCCAAAGCTGCTGCACCCCTAGCAACACTCCAATCGGAATCATCCGGATAAAATTTATAACAGTTCCACCGGGACTCAACTGCATCACTAAACGGTCTTAACTGGACACTCCCCCCGATCATCAGTACACATCCTAAATCAGCGATGCTCAGCCCCGCCCTGTTCAATGTCTCCTCAAAACACTTTATGACCTGATCAACGTAGTTTGACGTCAATTGGTCCAGTGTTTCAATATGCAGTCCTATATTTACCTTGCCCAAGTCTCCGTATCGGTTTAATCGGATGTCTACCAGATCTTCATCGGTCAACGCTTTTTTGGCCATTTCACATCTGGTTATCAAAAGATCCCTGGATGATGGGGGCATTTCACTGAAAGGAATGTCTGCCTTCTTCTGCATGATAATCTGGCTATGGGCCCACTCTGCAACCTTCATGTCAATATCGTCGCCGCCTAGCTTAAGCCCCCCAATCTGAAGTTCACTTACGCGCCTGAAGCCGTTTTCCTGAGCTCCTAACTCGACAATAGAAACGTCGAGCGTACCTCCACCCCAGTCAATCACACCAACCTTGGAGTAAGGCCATACTTCATCCAAATGGTAAAATAGGGCTGCGGTTGGCTCATTTACAAATGATTCTATCTCAATTCCAGCCGCTCGGGCGGCAACGCGCAGTTTAGCCCTTTTTTCAGGTAGAAAGCCAACCGGGACCGCCACTACTGCACGATTAATGTTGTACACTGATGATTGCTCTTGTGCCTGTTTCTTCAAACCTTGAAATATTTCCGCTGCAACCATCTCCGGTAACCACTCCACGTTCTGAATCCTTTTAGTCCAGTCAGTTCCCAAATAGTTCTTTATTGACGAGAATATAATGC
>LSQX01061335.1_pt1 | contig 12880 bp, 8 predicted proteins | sample 654561 | NCBI WGS metagenome assembly LSQX01 (sample SAMN04489861, study PRJNA283612) | anaerobic digester metagenome | isolation source: 4 biogas reactors fed with cattle manure at either 37C or 55C with and... | place: Denmark: Kongens Lyngby | collected 2014 | reverse complement strand
GATTTATATGTTTGCCACCCGATATTCTGAACATGCGTGCGGTAATGTATGTCAGGTGTCGGATCATTTGGATCCAATACCAAAACATTATATTCATAATAGCAATTAGGGTTATATTTCGATTCGATTCGAATTCGAGTTATACCTTTTGCTAACATGAGAAAAGAGCGGGTATTCGCATCATATCTTACGATATTATCATCAGCGATAGTCACTATATACTCAGAATTAGCCCCGCTAGGTGTCAATCCACTAATCATGAATTTGAGGTTAACGCCAATGTCATAAGATCCTTTAAACCAGCTTTGGTAAACGCCGCCACCATCATTGTTCCAATATATATAAAAACCAGTCGGAACTAAAATACGGCTTGTAGTATTGCATACTGTGCATCTTAGATTTGCATATCCGTCTACAATACCTTCATTAACAAATTTGTGACCATTTGTAATTGTTTCGACATTATTATCAGATAAATTAGGCACACTAATCTCGTAGAACTTAACGATTTCATTGGACCAGGTATACCACGTAATCTTGTCAAACAAAACAACGGGGACGCAATCTGAAAGTGTGCCTGCAAAATTATAGGTTGATCCGATTTTTGCTCCAGAAGCATTAATCTGCGTATAATAAACTTGATCGCCCTGTGACCATAATAATAGAAATAAGTCCGTATCGATCTTGACTAAGTGCGGTGTATTGGCAGATGTCATACCCTCGCTCATGTTTGTAATCCAGTTCATCGTTACTTCAGAATTATTTTTGGATGACGAAGCAACAAATATATTGCGAGTCATTCTGGATGTATCGATATCATCTTGCAGAACGGAATTTCCCGCGACTAAGTAATGAGTCGAAGAAATATCAAACCCTCCAACAGAAGCACCGGTCACATTGTTTCCGATTTCACCGGGAAATGATAAGAGATTGATATTCGTACAATATGAATAAAATGTTCCGGAAGAAACATCTTTTCCATATTTAAATAAGACAATGCTTCTTGGGTAAGCATCCCCATGGTCGATAGCCAGAATTTTGTTATTTTCAACTCTGATAAACTGGTTAAAGGAATGACTGGCATAGCCGGTACTGGTATTGTATACCGTGTATTGCTTGTCCGTAACGGTCATCGGCGCTGTCGTAAAGTTGACTTGAAAAGTCATATTCGCTTGATGATTCAAACCATCAGCACTCGTATACATTAAGTGACTGGTCCGAATGATTAAATAATCGCCTGATTGAGCGACTCGAAAGAACCTGAATCAAAAGGTCCAACAGTATTACAATCTGAAAGTGACGCAATACTAACTTTATTCCACGACTTGTCGTATTTAGTAACACGAATAACTTCTTTGGTATCTGATTGTTCATGATTCATCTGTCCGCTGATTATGAAATAATTTGCACTTGTTTCATAGAATCCACCAAATATCGGCAGTTCTTCAGCAATAATTTTAGTGCTTTTGAGATTATATGATAAATCATAATATTCGACTAGGACGCCGGCAACAGCGTCTCCCTGAACTCTCATGATTGTCTGAGCATCGCTATTAGATAAATATGACTTAACTGTTTTTGAGGCATTAGTATAGTTCTGACTATTAACATTGGACCCATCATAAGTTGTACATGTCGTAACAGAAGGCGAATAAAACGAACGCAAAAATTTATTTGTATGAACTGAAGACGATTTATGGTTATCATATGCGGATAAAACAGGCAACAGCGAATTATCACGATAAAATGTGTCATGATGACCAATAGCAAACGCACAAACAAACAACAGGATACTTTGAGTAAAATAAAGGATAGCCAACAACGACAAATTCCAGATTCTTGATTTCATTTTCAAAACCCCTCCAATTATTAGCAACTTTTAAGACGAACAAGTTTTGCAAATCGATAATAAAATTGAACAAATAAATACTTATTTATTGACATGAAAAACACAAAAGCATATTTGAAATTTCCGGAAAATATCGCTCGGAAAATAAGTCTAACAGAAGCCGTATACGTGTCCCAAATGCGCGAGAAACGATAGGCGCGCATCGGAATCACAATGCCAAACACTTTGAACCTCTCATCCCCCTGCTCAGAACAATGATCAAAACCCGGAGTCATCGCATGCTCACCAAGCTTAAAGCGATGATGACTTGAAGAAAGACAAAATGCGTAATCAACGCAGTCAACAAAAAATGTTGTGTCATGCCAATTCATTTTTTTGAGATTAGAAAGATAGTATAGACTTCCGCTATTAATAACTAAACGAACGTCTTTAACTGGCGGAGCATCCATCAAAGGATGCTCAAGAGATTTGGAATTGAAAGCAATCGCACTATATTGTTCAGACAATGAGATGTTTGCCACATAAAATTCGGATATGTAATCCAAAGTGATACGGCTATATACTGTATCCTGATCAAAAAAGAGCATTGTTGAAAAAGAATCATAATATGCATGGGCACACAACACAGAAATACCGAAACCAAGACCGACATTTTTACCGCTGGTAATATATGTGACCATAGAGTGATCTGTTGATTCTTGATAAACATAATCGCGGATTATAGATATGTCAGGGGAATTGTCAAACAAATATACTTTGTAGCCGCTATCAATTGTATCTTTGATCCTTTCTAGCACACTGTCCTGTGGCTGATAAACGATAATTCCAATTGCGATATTCTGATTCATAATTCTCTCCGATATATAATGATGCACCAGATATTATTATAACGAAAATAAATTGATATTTGTGATTTTTTTCATTTCATCAAACAATACCGACATAAAACGAAAAGCAGCACAGATATTAACCTGTGCTGCAATAAACTGTATTTATGCAGAAAGATTTTAGAATTGATGCGTGCTCCGCTTATATTCTTTCATCAGTTCTTCGTTAAAAATATACTTTACTTGCGAAGCAGGCTCGATCTTGGCAATCGAACTCTTATAAATTAAACTTTGTGTCTTTCCAATATCTAAAATCAGCGACTGCGAATCAAAGCCAATGATTGTACCGCACTGCGCTGAGTCGGTCACTAAGATAACCTCGACGACATCTTGATTTTTTCTACAGTTGTTGAGAAAAATCTCTTGGAGATTCGCACTTCGGAATGGCCTTCCGGTATCCTTATCAGAAACAGATCGAGTGTGTACGCTACGATCTTGAAAAGTTGTAGAGCGAAGAACATTTACATCGGTTTGATTCATTTGACACCTCTTTCATATATTTGATAGAAAGAGAATATCACGGTTCTTTGATGGAATCTAAATGATATATACACATATTACGCAAATTAAGCAAAATCCAGGCAAATCGAATCCAGAATAATTTCTAGTTGATCGGGTTTGACCCAAATGGCATTGGGAATTTTTCGATACCATGTCATTTGGCGCTTCGCATAGTTCCGACTTCGTTGCTTGATGAGATTAACTGCAGATTCGAGCGACATTTCTCCATTGAAATGTGAAATAATCTCTTTATATCCAATCGCTTGAGAAGCAGTAATGCTCAATTCACCGTAACGATCGAGAAGCGCTCTCACTTCTTCAACAAGACCTAGTGTCAACATCTTATCAACACGCGCATCAATTCTTTCGTATAGAAGGATTCGATCGATATCTATCACAAATACTTTAAAGGGATAACGCGGTCCGTCCTTTTTTGATATCGCGTTGTGTTGACTGATTGGCACTTGGCTCTGACGGAAAAACTCGAGCGCACGAATGACTCTTTTCGCGTTGTTCGGATGAATTTTATCCGCACTATCCGGATCAATTCTACAAAGTTCTTCATAAGCAGACTTACCGTCATCTGATTCGTAAAATTTGATAACAGCTCGTCTCACCTCATCAGAAATTTCGATTTCAGAGAACGAAATGCCTTCGTAAAGAGCCGAAATGTACTGTCCTGTTCCACCGCAAAAAATCGGCAGTTTCCCATTCGATAGTGATTGCTTTATTTCAGCGTAAGCAAGCTGCATATAATCCGCAACGGAAAAAGAACTCGTCGGCTCAACGATATCAATGAGTTTATGAGTGACTTTTGCCCTTTCTTCGGCATCCGCTTTGGCTGTACCTATATTCATTTCTTTATAGATTTGCATAGAATCACAAGAAAGAATGTCGCTATCAATACGTTGAGCCAACGCTAACGAAAGAGACGTCTTGCCACTGGCTGTCGGTCCGGCAATGATGGGTATGTGACTGATGTCTCCGATAGAAGTTCCATACATGAGTGTCATTGTCTTACTCCGATCTACACAATGCGCTTAAACCATTTTTCAATATCAGATTTCTCGTATCGTACAATGATGGGTCTGCCGTGTGGACAGTGATATGGATTTGCAATACCAACTAAATCCTTTATCAAACCTTGAACTTCAGCAACATCAAGTCGATCGTTGGCCTTAACTGCCGCCTTGCATGCTGCAGTTGCTAAATGATGGTATACATCTTGCTCCAGATAATCATTCTTAAAATCAAGAGATTGAAGCACTTCGTGAACGAGTAGGCCAATGTCGGACTCTCCGGCAAAAGACGGTATTGCTCTCACCGTGACTTCGAAGTCGCCAATTAAATCAATGTCAAAAGCCAATTCACGCAACCGTTCTTGATGCGCCTGAACCAACATGACCTCTGCACGAGTCAAACGGAGCATCTGCGGAGTCAACAAGTATTGTGCTTTAAGATAATCTTTGGAGCGGTTGCGATCGGAAAGTCTCTCATAAAGTATTTTTTCGTGAGCAGCGTGTTGATCAATAATCAAAAATGCAGAATCTGACTCTAATAATATGTATGTTGCGAACAGAACGCCGACAAATCGTGCTTCCATCAATTCGATTAATGCAATACGCTTATCTTTATCGGGCTCGCCGGATTCTGATGACGGCTCCATAGGCTGATCGACACTCATCTCCACCTGTCGATTCGTGTTATCAAACGGAAGAACCGTTGGACTGACTTTTATAAAATCAGATGCATTGAAAGCAAGCGGCATTTCGTGACCATTTCGGTTTTGAAAGAAGTTTTGTTCGAGTAATTCATGTGGCATCGACTTGCCTGCAGCCGAATGCATAGAATGATTATTCTCAGATGACGCCAACATAGAATCTTCCGCCGGAAATTTTTCTCCTTTCGAATCCGATATATTGTTTTCCTCGGAGACCAAATAATGGCCGACTTTCGAAACATCTTTGTGCTTGGTATTCATAGGCTCTCCACTAAATCGCGAAGGTTCTGAAGTCATGTCCGATTGCTTTAGGGCATTTTGAATCCCATGAAATACGGCGCGAAAAACTTCGGAGTCATTCCAAAATCGGACTTCTGATTTCTGGGGATGAACATTGACATCAACCAATGCCGACGGAATGTTGACAAATAGGACAACAAAAGCAAATCGTCCTTTCATCAGATATGGGCGATACGCTTGCTCTATGGCTGCAGATATGGTTTTTGAACGAATGAGACGGTCATTTACGAATACAGTCTGCTCTCCTCGCCCCTTTCTGGCGATCGCAGGTTTGCCAGCAAATCCACGAACATCAACGGAAGACTGCGTATAATCAACGGAAATCGTTTGCTCCACCACCTCAGCGCCATATACACAGTAAAGTGCATCTATCGGGCTGCCGTTACCCGGTGACATAAGAATCTGTTTACCGTTGTTGATCAGTTTAAAGGAAACATCCGGTCGAATCATGACAAAACGCTCGCACAAGATGGTGATATATTGCGCTTCGGTGTGATCTTTTTTTAAGAACTTATATCGGGCGGGTTGATTGAAAAATAAGTCTCTGACGGTGATGCTTGTCCCCCTAACGCCTGCTACTTCAGAAGTAAGGATATGTTTTCCCCCCTCGATTTTCACCTGTGTGCCAACATTTTGTTCGGGCATACAAGTGGATAAATCAACTTTCGAAACTGCTGAAATACTGGCTAACGCCTCACCACGAAAACCCATAGTAAAAATGGATTCGAGATCCTCGAGTTGATTGATTTTACTGGTCGCATGACACGAAAACGCCTTGACCGCATCTTCTTGGTCCATGCCACACCCGTTGTCGATTATTCGAATTAACTTGATGCCGCCATCTTCAATCTCAACTGAAATGCTTGTTGCCCCGGCATCTAAAGCGTTTTCAATCAGTTCTTTAACCACAGAAACTGGCCGTTCGACGACTTCGCCGGCGGCTATAGCATTCGCAACATGTTCACTGAGTTGATTGATTCTACTCATTCGACCACCTTTCAGGATTGACCGGATTCTTTGGCTTTTTCAATAAGGACGTAAAGCATATTCATGGCTTCGAGTGGCGTCATCATAGATATATCGAGATTAGCCAGCTCTGAACGCAAAGGGTCCGCCTTCGAAAACTGCTTGCCACCGGGATCCAACTTAATTTGTCCCGGCATTGGACGAATCGAATCGATTGCATCTGATAAACGTTCGGTATCCTCAATCTGATCACTTGTATTTATTTTTGTGGATTCAAGCACCTCTAAAATTGACCTGGCCCTCAAAATAACATCATCCGGTACACCCGCAAGCCTCGCGACCTCAATGCCGTAGCTATCGTCTGTGCCGCCATCAGCGATTTTGTGCAGGAAAAGGACTTCCCCATTTTGTTTTTGAACTTCAACATGAGCGTTAAAGAGCCCCGGAAGCTTGTCCTCGAGAAGATTTAATTCGTGGTAATGTGTCGCAAATATCGTTCTTGAGAACAGTATGGACGGTGCGCTGATAAATTCTAAAATGGACCATGCTATAGCTAAACCATCGAAAGTACTTGTTCCTCTTCCGACCTCGTCCAGCAAGAGAAGACTTTTGCCGGTCGCATGCCGAAGGATTGAAGATACTTCATTCATTTCAACCATAAACGTCGATTGGCCGGATGAAATGTCATCGGAAGCCCCGATTCGAGTAAAAATTCGATCGACCACACCGATTCGAGCGTATTTAGCCGGAACAAACGCGCCCATTTGAGCCATTAGAACAATAAGTGCCACTTGTCGCATGTATGTAGATTTACCCGCCATATTGGGACCTGTAAGCACCATAATTCGTCGATTTTCTTCATTCATCAAAGTGTCATTCGGAACAAAACGATCGTCTTTCATCATTTTTTCAACAACAGGATGTCGGCCTTCTTCGATAATCAGGTCCGTCGAGACATCCACAATTGGACGCACATAACCTTCTCGTTGGGCCAGTTCGGCTAACGAAGATGTGACATCGTAAACCGCAACCGCCGAAGCAACGGCATAGATTCGGTCGCAAGCCTGTCGTACTTGGTCTCTAATATCACAAAACAACTGATATTCAAGCGCAACTAATTTGGCATTTGCACCGAGTATCGAATCTTCTAACTTCTTGAGTTCATCGGTGACATAACGTTCGGCGTTCGCCAGCGTCTGCTTCCGAACATAGTGCTCGGGTACCAGTCCAACATGAGCCTTTGAGACTTCGAGATAATAACCAAAAACGCGATTGTATCCGATTTTCAGGTTTCTGATTCCTGTCTTTTCTCGCTCAACAGACTCTAAATCGAGTATGTATTGCTTGCCGTCCGTCGTCAGTTTTCGGAATTGATCAACCTCATCCGAATATCCGGCACGAATAACTCCGCCTTCCTTTGAAGCCAATGGTGCATCTTCAGAAATAGACGCCGACAAAAGTTTATCGATATCCGACAAATCATCGAAATGGCTATTGGCCCATCCCAGAATGCCTCTGTTGAACTGCGAGGCCGCAACATAAATAGAAGGTAATTTCTGTACAGAACGAAGTAATGATAGCAAATCTCTCGGACCCACCGAACCCAATGCAATTTTCGAAGAGAGTCTTTCGATGTCCGAAAATCCGGACAGCGCATCGATAAGTGATTGTCGTTGAATAAATGAATTCAACAAATCCTCAACAGCATCTTGTCTGAAATTTATTTCTTCTACATTGATGAGTGGCTCATCCAACCACTTACGAAGCAGACGACCGCCGATCGACGTCTGCGTCAAATCAATGGCCCACAGCAGACTGCCCTTCTTAGATGCAGATCGAATCGTTGAAGATAATTCCAAATTGGTCCTCGCAGGAATATCTAATTCCATTTTGTCGGAAATGTTATACACGCGAAGCACTCGAAAATGACTGACTGTCGTCTTCTGCGTGTCGTCTAAATAGTATAGAAGTGCCGAGACACAAGAAATCAACATGCGCTTGTCATCTATTTTCTGCCAATCTTTCGTCAAGTCAGCAATGCGCTCAGAATTCGAATTTGAAAAGTGCTGTGAAGGTATTACCGTTACTGGCGCCGAAAAATGGTAAGAGATTTGCTTGTAGATGTCTGCCTTAGTTAGTTCCGGATTACATACAATCTCGGATGGGGCATAACGCATCAACAAATTCATGAGCTGGATCTGCGTGTTACCCATTACAAGTTGTGTTGCTTCAAGCTCACCGGTAGCTATATCCGCGGCAGATATTGCGAACTGCATCCCGACACGATAAATACAGATGAGATAATTGTTTCTTTTCTCGTCAATAACACTCAAATCTATAGATGTACCCGGCGTGAGAATTCGTGTCACAGCTCTTTTAACAATGCCCTTTGCTGTCGCAGGATCTTCGATCTGGTCGCAAATTGCAACTTTATAGCCCGCAGAAAGCAGACGTTGCATGTAGTTGGTTGCAGCGTGATGCGGCACACCGCACATGGGTGCGCGACACTCAAGTCCACAATCTCGGCCGGTCAATGCGAGCTCTAAAACTTTTGATGCAGTAATCGCATCATCAAAAAACATCTCGTAAAAATCGCCGAGCCGAAACATCAGAATCGCATCTTCACAACCGACCTTCATATCAAGATACTGAAGCATCATCGGTGTTAATGCGCTTCGATCTATGCGATCATAAGTCAATAACGAGTCATTCATATATAAATCGCTCCAACACACCTTCTACAGAAAATGTCTTCGCACCGGTTATACGTACCGCCGCAACCATGCCTTCAAAAGTCTTAGTAATTATTCCTTCAGAAATGAGTACTTGAAGCGCACTTTCCTCAATAAGCTCATTTGGAATTGTGAAATTTATCAATCGATGATCCGATGCGCGTCCGGTATATATATCATCGGATGTATGACTCAAGCCTTCGATAAGCACGGTTTGCAGAGAACCCACAGCTTTGGTGTTCGATGCAAGGCTGTGTGCATTTTGCATTTCAACTAAACGATTAAATCGCTCAGTTATTACATCGGCAGAAACCGGATTGGGGTCGTCATAGGCCTTTGTGCCTAAGCGTGGCGAGTATTGAAATGTAAACGCAGAATCAAAACGCACTGCTTCCATCAAGGAAAGTGTATCCGAAAAATCTTCTTCTGTTTCTCCAGGAAAACCGACAATGATATCTGTGGTCAGCGATCCTTCCGGAACAAGACGTCGATACGTCTCGACAGTCTTTAAATATGTTTCTCGTGTGTATTTTCGGTTCATCTTCTCAAGCACAGCATTGCTACCGGACTGGAACGGAAGATGCAAATGTCTCTCAATACAAGGGTACTTCGCCATAACTTCAATCAAGCGTTCAGAAATATCCTTCGGATGAGATGTCATGAATCGTATTCGAAAAAATAAATTCCTAGACGCAATCGCCTCTAATAACGAAGGAAAATCTTGCGAATTCGGTTTTTTTCGACCATAGGAATTGACATTCTGTCCAACCAGCAGGACCTCCTTAAATCCTTCCGCGCTGAGCTTCTCAAGTTGCCTCATAATCGAGTCAAAACTTCTCGAACGCTCTCTCCCCCGCGCATAAGGTACAACACAATAAGAGCAGAAATTATCGCATCCATAAATAATCGGCACCAAAGCACGATACTTTCGCTTTCGAGAAATACTTGAGTCTAAATCTTCAAATAGATAATCATCTTCCGAAACACTGAGTACTTTCTTGCCCTTAATTACTCGATCATAGAGAAGTTCGGGCAAACGAAATATATCTTGCGGTCCAAAGATCATATCTACAAAACGATAACTCTTCAGAATTTTCGGAACATTACCTTCTTGTTTCATCATGCATCCGCAAACAGCGACCAACATATCCTTGTTAGATATTTTCTTGTTTTTCCAAATGCCAAGGTTGCCAAATAAACGGTCTACAGCATTTTCGCGAATCGCACAAGTATTCAATATGATAATATCGACACAATCATTGTCCTCAGAGGGTTTGAATCCTATGTCCTCCAATACTCCAGCTAGCTTCTCGCTATCTGCCTCATTAGATTGACAGCCGTAAGTCAATATATGATAAGTCATCTCTCTTCCAAGACTGACTTTGCGCCTCGCATAGAAATTTCTAAGCTCGTTGGCGCAATTTCTTTGACGTTCCAGAAGTTCTGTTCCTACTTCAACTATTGCCACAAATTATACCTCACTAATATACTGGGATAATGATATCAAACTTGACCGTCTTTGGGTAATGAATTGATCTCGTAAAGTTGGAAAAATGCGTATATTAATGATACCATAAAGGGCAAAACGGACTGAGAGAATAACAATGCATTTGGTTCAATATAAAGAGGTTCAGATTCAAATTTCTGCTCGAAAAAAAATACGTCGTCAACGATTGTTTTTGATACGGTCCATATTATGCGCAGCCACTGCGATTATTGTATTAATCCATTCGTCATTTCTAGTATTCGGAGATACACCCGAAGGTCAGAACGGCACATCAGAAGTTCAGGAAACCAGCGCAACAGATTCATCGCCCGGTGCGCAACCGGATGTATTCTCACCGACCATTCTATTGGACAATACTCCGGCCAACGCACCTTCAATCAACGGAACGGCGTATGTGTTGTACGATGCCCAGTCCGACACCTTTCTGTTCGGGGAAAATGTTGATGTCCCCTTGCATCCGGCCAGTACAACAAAAATTCTGACCATACTCCTGGCCATCGAGAATCTCAACCCCGAAGATACAATCACCGTAACCAAAGAGATGTTTGATTATATCCCCGAAGGTTACGTTCGGTTGCCTTTGGCCGAAGATGAGGTAATTACGGTTAATGATGCAATGTATGCATCTCTATTACTTTCTGCAAATGATGCGTGTTCCGCATTGGCTTTTAAAATGGCCGGTAGCAAGGAAGCTTTTTCAGAGATGATGAACGAAAAGGCTCGTGAATTGGGTTGCCTGTCTTCAAATTTTTCGAATCCGTTTGGTTTGCCTGAGGACAACCATAAGACCACTGTTCATGATATGGCTATTCTACTTGAAGCGGCTATGGAATATGATGTGTTTAACGAGATTTCAACGGCATCCTCCTACACCATCAAGGAGACTAACAAATTTAATGAAAAACGAGTGATCAATAATCAGAATCGTTTTATTTCCACGACGACCTATGCTTACGAATATTATGTCGGAGGTAAAACTGGTTTTGCCAATGCTTCCGGTCATACGATTGCCGCAGCTGCTGTTAAGGATGGCAGATTGCTTATCGGTGTCATATTCGGCGCAGACAGTTCGGAAATTCGATATAGCAATCTAATTGAGATGTTCAATTATGGCTTTAGTCAGTACACCACTTCAGCAATTGACCAAAATGAGTTAGGCTCATTGCAAATCGATACGGCCCGTCAAATAGAGACGGCAATTGCAGATTACGGCCTATATATCTCTGACCGTCAAATTGACACTATCTCACACATCACCACGTCAGCCGCACAGGCGTCCGGTGGATATACGACAAGTATCGACTTATCCTCAGCGGTTATCGCTCCGAATGTCAAATCGCAGACCCACAGTTTTCCGATATATCGCCTTTATTCTAACGGTGCGAAAAATAACATTGGTACGCTATCGGTCACGATAAAAAATCGAGATATTATTGACGAGTCCGAAGGGAATAAACTGACATTCAAATCAGTTCTTCAAACGATTATTAAAGTGGTGGTTGTACTGATTCTTATCGCATTTCTATGCATCGCGGGGTGGATATATTATCACGTTCAAAAACGCCGGAAAACAATAAAAAACAGGCGAAAGCCGAAAGTGCTGTAATCCGGCACTAGTTGTAATTTGACCGAGTTCTAGACCACAAATAATATACGCGTCACCAATAATACTATGGGTTATCAGCCCTCGCCTGCGATGGGCATTTGAGGCAACATTAGCGACGGTGATCCAATCGATCCACTTGATGAAGGTGGATCAAAATGCAGTTGATTTCCAACCCATGCGATATTTTCAAGAACACTATAAAAATTCCCGGCTATCGTTATTTGGTCAACCGGAGAATTAATCTTGCCCGATTCAATTCGGAATCCTTCGCAAAGCAGAGAAAAGTCTCCGGAAATCGCATTGGTACCGGCATGCAACCCCGAAAGGTCCGTAATATAAATGCCGTTTTCAATAGATTGAATCAAAGAGTCGTCCGCAATACTTCCGGGCCGAACGAAAAAATTTGTCGGCCAGATTGAAAGAGAGCTCTTATACCCGCCTCTAAAGCCGTTTCCGGTTGACTGAACTCCTTCTTTTTCCGCAGATTGCATATTATGTAAAACAGACTCAAGAACTCCATTTCGAATAATCGTCTTATTCTGTGTCGGAACACCCTCGGAATCAAAGGAATTACTAATATAAGACTGAGAACAAATACCCTCATCAACAATCGTCACAACATCTGAAGCGATACGTTTGCCGATTTTGCCGTCAAGAAGCGAAAAGCCTTTTTGAATTGCGTCGGCAGAAAATATGCCTACAAAAGCCGAGAGCAAATCCGTCGCGGCTCGTGGTGCGAGGACAACATCGTACTTACCGGACCGAACCGATACCGCACCTAGTTTCGAAAGGCAATCGTTGGCGGCCTCTGC
>LSQX01034361.1_pt2 | contig 12880 bp, 10 predicted proteins | sample 654561 | NCBI WGS metagenome assembly LSQX01 (sample SAMN04489861, study PRJNA283612) | anaerobic digester metagenome | isolation source: 4 biogas reactors fed with cattle manure at either 37C or 55C with and... | place: Denmark: Kongens Lyngby | collected 2014 | reverse complement strand
AGAAAATGGGAAAAAAGTATGGAAGGAGATCTTTAATAAATCATTAAATGAATGGAAAGTGCATCGTGACAGAAATAAATGGCTAAACAGTTTCCCGCACTATCGATCTACGACAATTGTACACAAGAATTATCCTGAAGGAAAAATGACCGTTACTGATGCAGTTAGTAATGAGAGAGTAAGGTATAAAGATTCATTAGATATTCAAGATTGGAATATAATTGACAGTGTTAAAAGCGTGTTAGGTTATATGTGTCAAAAGGCTGAGTGTAAATTCCGTGGTCGCAATTGGACAGCCTGGTTTAGTCCTGATATTCCCGTTAGCGATGGACCTTGGAAGTTTGAAGGTCTTCCAGGGCTGATAATGGAGATCTATGATCGAGGGAGCCAGTATCACTTTAGTTTAGTTGGTATAATGAGGGTAAATGACGAGCCTATTTTATTTAGAAAGCAGCCTCTTAAAAACAGCAAGTATACAATTTTAGATAGGAAGGAATTCTTAAAAATAAAAATGAATAGATTAACTCATAGCTCTAGTTTTATGGAAGCAGAAGATGGAATTCAATTTGGAAAGGATAAACCAGTATATCGTGATTTAATAGAACGAGATTATAGATAATGCCACTATGGAAAAAATGATTTATTTCCTATTGTTCTTATTGATTCCTATTCTTGGTTTTTCACAAAAAAAACTGGATAATGCTTATCTGAAGTGTCAGTATGAATATATTTGGAAGAATGATACATTGATTGGCAAAACAAAAGACGACCAGTTAATCCTGCAGGTTGGAGAAAAGTTATCTAAATGTTATAGTCATTACAGCAATCAGGTAGACTCGATAAATGCATTGCCAAATGGTCGTCGAATATCAGGGAAAATGCTTGATAACGCAATTAAAAGCGGTGAGTTCTTTAAGGGCAATTATCTCCATAAACGTATGAAAGCGTATATCTATAAAAATTATACACAAGGTAAAATGACTGTAACCGATGGATTATCTTTACAAGATTATGTGTATGAAGATGAGTTAAATGCTCAAAAATGGGAAATACACGACAGCACAAAAACAATTCTCGACTATCAGTGTCAAATGGCGACATGTGATTTTAGAGGTCGAGAGTGGATAGCATGGTTTACTACAGATATACCCGTTAGCGATGGACCGTGGAAGTTTGGTGGATTGCCTGGATTGATTATGGAAGCTTACGACAAAGGGAATCAATATGTATTTACTATTGTTGGTTTGCAAAAGGTGGAGAATGAACCAATTTTCTTTAGTGAAACTTACGTTGGTAGTAAACGATTTGAGAAAAGTAATCGAATAGACTTCCTGAAAGCTAAAAAAAGATATTTGATGGATATGGGTGGCTACATTGAAATGGAAACGGGTATTGATCTGAGTGAAGGAAATCCACCCAAGATTATGCGATATGATTTGTTGGAGTTGGATTATAAATAATTGAAGAATGCTATGAAAGGAACCTTCACAATAGTTTGTTTGCTGATAATTACATCAATTGTTTTCTCACAAGAGAAAGTATTGGACAATGCTTATTTAAAATGCCAGTATGAATATACTTTGCAGAGCGACACATTAAGCGGCAAAACCAGAGACGATTTGCTGATTTTACAGATAGGAGAGAATATATCCAAATGCTATAGTCATTACAGCAATCAGATAGATTCCATTGATGCTTTACCAAATGGTGATAATATAATTGGAAAAATGATCGATAATGCTATGAAAAGTGGAGAGTTTTTCAAAGGCAATTATCCCCATAAACGCATGAAAACATATGTTTATAAAAACTATCCTACTGGAAAAATGACCATTACTGATGGACTTTCTCTGCAGGATTTTATCTACGAAGATGATTTAAACGCTCAACAATGGGAAATAAGAGATAGCACCAAAACGATTCTCAATTATTCTTGCCAAATGGCAGCATGCAACTTTAGAGGAAGGCAGTGGACGGCTTGGTTTACTACAGATATTCCCGTAAGCGATGGTCCATGGAAGCTTAGCGGTTTGCCAGGTTTAATAATGGAAGCTTATGACAAAGGGAATCAATATGTATTTACTATTGTCGGTATACAGAAAGTAACAGAAGAACCAATTATTTTCAGCGAAACCTACGATGGCAGTAAACGATTTGAGAAAAGTAATCGAATAAACTTCTTGAAAGCTAAGAAAAAATATTTGATGGATATGAATGGCTATATTGAAATGGAAACTGGCATTGATCTGAGTGGCGGAAATCCACCCAAGATTATGCGTTATGATTTGTTGGAGTTGGATTATAAATAATTGAGGAATGCTATGAAAAAGATTTTCACACTTACTTTTTTCCTAATAACTGTTTCAGCTATTTTCTCACAAGAGAACGTATTGGACAATGCTTATCTAAAATGTCAATATGAACATAGATGGAAGCAGGGCACAATAAGAAACTCTTTCATAATTTATTGAAATAGTATCAAAAAGTCACGCCGTGTAAATTTGTATTGCAAAAACTTCTAATAAGATGAGCATCTTTTGGTTATGCTTTTGCAAATCGTTGAAATATAAACGCTAAAACATATGATTTTTTCAAGTTTCGCTAATACTTAAGTCTCTAAAAAGTTATATATGGCTTATACCTCTTATTTGCAATGTGCTTATAAACAGTCATCTATAGGATGCTGAATGTTAAAGTAGTTATACCTTGCTTATACCCTATTGTTTCTACCAACAATATACATTAAGTTTATGGCATAAATAAAAATACAAAGACATGAAAAAGAAAGCTCTTTTAATTTTATTTTTAGCATTACTACTATCTTTTGTGATATATGGTTACACCATCATTTTAAGCAGTAACCTTGGTAAGATGTATGGAGATTTTATGATGTAAAGATATCAATAACAAAATCAGATGCAGTTTCAGACACTGCATATTAAATAAAAAAGCCTTCCCTTGCCAGGAATGCGAAACAATCAAATTAATGCGTAGTCAACTAGATGTTTAACCCCTAAAACAAGAAAAGGCACTGCAAAGATAACAAAAACATGGTAAACTCAACTATCAACGAGTTTGAGAAACCGATTTTACCAGAAGTCGCTTAAAATGAAAAAATATTTTCTTTAAGAAGCGATGTAGCAACCTCCAACCGAAAATATTATCGGGAAGCTGTATGAATTAATGGAGAAATGTTTTTATTTCAAATAATGTCGAGACAATTTAGTCAAGACAGAAAAAGAATTAGGTATGAAAAAGAATAATCTTAAGAAAATGTTTTTAATTGTGGCACTTTCAGTATCAGCATTAGCTGCAAATGCTTTTATAGTTACAACTTCATGTGGAGGAGTTTACAATGTGATAGGATGTGAAACTATGGAAGACGTGATAGAAACGGTGAATGTTTTAGAAGATCTTTGTCCATAATTATATTGAAAAGAATAACAAGTCATTTATGACTTGTTATTCTTTTCTTAGTAAGAAAATTTATTTAAAACTTAATAATTACATAATATGAAAAAAAATATTTTAAATCTTGCAATTGCAATGACAATTATCATGCCTCAATATGTTTTGTCGCAAACTGTAATAGATGAAGTGATGTATCGATGTCAATACAAAGTGATTACTGTGAAAGATACGCTTGACAATGATTATGTATCTCAAGATTTTATGAATTTGGATATTGGTGAGAATTCAGCTGTATTCTACAGTTCTCGAAAAGCTGAAAAAGAATCTTATACAAAGAAAATGAAAGAGCAGGGTGTGTTAGATATGAGTAAAATTAAGGAGAGACCAAAAGGAGTAAATAATTACAAGATTTACACCAACTATCCTGAAGGGGAAATAACTTATCAAGATGAATTGGTTGGCCGACAAAATAGATATTATTATCAGGAGAATTTAAAACCAATCCAGTGGAATATTGAACCTGAAAAAGAGGAGGTTTTGAAATACACTTGCCAAAAAGCGACCTGTTCGTATATGGGTAGAAACTATGAGGCTTGGTTTACAACAGAGATTCCAATTAAATATGGACCTTATAAGTTTGGAGGTTTGCCTGGGCTAATTCTTAAATTGTATGATACTAAACAACAATATATTTTTGAAGCCGTTGGTTTTGAACAATTACAGAATCCTAAAGATATTGCGTATGATATGAAAGGATTTCAAAAGCTCTCTAAAAATGATTTTCTCAAAATTCAATATTCTTTTATAACAGATCCTATTGCTTTTATAAGTCAAAGTCTTGGAGTTAAAATTGAAGGACTTTCAACACCTCAGGAACAAACTAAAGAGGGGTTTCGACCAGACGCTTATCTTCCTATTGAATTAAGTAAGTAAAATATCTAAATGAATAAACGCTGGCAGTATTTTGGTTTTTTCTTCATTCTTTCTTATTCTGTATGTTTATCTCAAGTTGCAACTATTACAGGTCGGATTATAGATAATGATACAAGAAAAGCGATAGATGGTGCATCTGTATATATAATTGATCTAAACGGGGCAATTGTAAATTATGTTTATTCTGATAAAGATGGTGCTTTTAATATTGAAGTAAAAGACAGAAGTATTGATGCAGAACTAAATATCATTTTTTCTTTTATCGGATATGAACAGCAAAAACACCCCTTAAAAGAATTTAATGCTAATGCTACCATAGAATTGAATCCTTCTGAAATACGATTACCAGAAGTGAAAATAATATCCCGCTCTATCAAAGAACAAGGAGATACTCTTATTTACAATGTAGCCAGATTTAAGCTAGCACAAGACAGAAGTATTGCGGATGTTTTACGAAAAATGCCAGGTATGAAGGTTAGTGGTGATGGTAGTATTTATTATCAGGGAGAACCTATCAATAAATTCTATATAGAGGGTGTGGACTTGTTAGATGAAAAATATAAGTTGGCCTCTAATAACCTGAAAGCAGACTATGTAACAGAAGTGCAAGTTTTGCAACAACACGAGCCTATAAAGAGTTTACGTGGAAAAACCTTTAGTGAACAAGCAGCAATTAACTTGGTGCTCAGCGAACAGGCAAAACGAAAATGGCTACTTTCTGTAGATGTGGGGATTGGGTTACCTCCAATGTTATGGGATAACAGATTAATGGCTATGTCTTTTGATAAGAGCAACCAAAACCTGAGTATGTATAAAAACAACAATACGGGAGATGATATTTCCTCCGAACTATCATCTCCGTCAAACATTTCAGATATTCTTATAAATACAAAAGTTCCTAGAATTCAACAATCATTGTTCCATCCAGACATATTAACCTATCCACCAGTTGATAAGAAAAAGTATCTTTTCAACTCCTCACATTTAATCACAACCAATCAGATATGGAAACTCCGAAAGGACAGAGATGTGAGATTTCAACTCAGTTATTTAAATAATAGAGAAAAAAAGCAGCTGGATTCAGAACAGTCCTATCATTTAAACAATGATTCAACTTTAATTATTGCTGAATCTAAAGACCAAAAACACTTTCAAAACAGACTGGATGCAGACTTTACTTATACACATAATGCCGAAACCTTTTATTTGAAAAATAAATTATCGTCAATTATTGCTTGGAACAGACAAGAAAACTTTATTGCTTCTTTTAATGATACGTTTGAAGAAAAATACAATTTACCTCAACAATCATTTCGGAATGATTTTAGGATAGTGCTACCTCAAAAGAAGAGTAGATTAGAGGTAACTTCTTTATCGCAGTTCTCTGTTTTATCACACGATGCCTTTTTCACAAGAGACGATGGTTCTGGTGTATATCCTTATTCACAGGATTATAAATTTCAAAACTTTATTACTAATAATCAATTAGGATATACTTTTCAATTAAACAAATATCAAATAAAAAACAGTGCCGGAATAGATTTTACCGCGCAAAATATGAATTCTCTTTTACATCCTCCCTTAAATTTGAATCTTGATAATAGCAACAACAATATAACATATAAAAACAGTGCTTCTTTCTTGGAGTCTCAACTAAGTTACAAATCAGAAAAGGTGGATTATTATATAAATTTATTGTTCAAATATTCATCAATACATGTAAATAATAAAGACTCGTTAAAAAAATATGACTACGTAAATTTTCTGCCTTCTGTGGGTTTAAAGTTTTACCCTTCAAACTGGTGGACAATTTCCTTGAAAGGACAAGTAACAGATAAATTAGCAGATATTAGAACTATATATCCACAGGGACTTTTCACCAATTACAGAACTATAAACTCGTATAATGAAAGTCCAACACAAAACATTTCTCAGCGATATATACTCTCTGTTACTTATCGGAATCCGATAAAAGGTTTTTTCTTGGAAGGATCTGCTGGTTATACTACAATGAAACGTCCGATATTAAATAAAACCTACTTTGTGGATAGTCTATTTCAGCAAAATCAAACATTGCCCGTCAAAAACAACTCCTACTCTCATCTTTTAGGCATTAATGCCTCTAAAATGTTTCGCTGGTGGAACACCAAAATATTCTTCACCAGTTATTATCGACAAAATAAATACTCATATATGCTACAAAACAGAGAGAATGAATTCTTAAATAAATCATTTTCTATTGAAACGCGCATAACTATTCAACCAAGTAAATGGTTCAACAATGAGTATGTGTTCAATTATATGAACAATCACCTTAAAAAGAACGATGTAAATACAAATGATTTTTCATCTTCCTACTTTCAGCATAAACTGACCTCTTATTTTATTCCATTTAAAAATATGCAAATAGGAGTTATACAGAATTTTTATAAAATGGATGGAGAGTATTACTTTCTGGATATTAAAACTTCCTATCTATTTAACTCTATCGAGTTGAGCTTCCAAATGAGTAACATTACAAATCAAAATAAATATCAATATGAAAATATTGGGGAGTTTTATAAATCATATACTGTCCATTATATGAGACCTCGTGAGTTTTTGGTGAAAATGAATTTGAGCTTTTAAGTTCAATTCGTGAGTTGAGTTTGTTGCGGATTGTGCTAAAATATTTCCGTCTTTATCTATGAGGATAGAACCGAAAGGTCTGTCTCCTGCTTTCAGAGCCTCTTCGACAAGGTCGATGAAATGGATAAAAAATGATAGTCGGTTAAAGTAAGTTTGTTGATCATATTGTCTTTGTTGTTAATTGGATTTTGTTTGCCGATTTGCTGTCGGACTAATGATATTACCTAATCAGGTTTTCAGAATCTGTTAGGTTTAGATTAACAACGCTGATTGATACCTAACAGGTGTTTTGAAACCTGTTAGATACTATGGTAAAAACCAAGTAAATCTGTTCTTTCTTTTCATATTAATTGAATTTTTTATATATTTGTTATAGACAAGAGGAAAGCTTCGATTCTTTGAACCGATGTTTATCCTGTGAAGTGGGTGTAATGCCCACTTCTTTCTTTTTCAGCTCTTCGATCTGAAGGACAAGAGGAGAAGTCTTCTCATCTTTACCCGATGTTATATCCTTGTCTGAGCTTTTTTTTTCGTTATTACTTAACTTCTTTTCCTGGCCACTACCATTCCATCTATAATTAGGATTAAACTCTTCACCTTTCTTCCAAAGCACAAACACTAACGCTAACATTTTTCTCATACAGGCTACAATTCCTTTTCTTTTTATATTAGGATTACGTTCTATAATTCGCTCATACAGCTGCTTCATTGGTTCGTTATACATTGTTGCACTTAATGCTGGCATATACAATGATTGTCGAATGTATACATTGCCTTGCTTTGATATTTTAGACTTTCCTGCAAACTTACCTGATTGATGGTGTTTTACATCAAGGCCTGCATAACTAACTACCTGACGAATGCTATTAAATCCCCAGAATCCATTGGTTTCACATAGAACCGTTATTATTGTAAGCTTACGGATGCTCGGAATCGTTTCCAGCTTTCTAACTCCTTCCTTTAACTCTTCATCAGAATCAATTAGAGCTATTATTTGTTTCTCTACCTTTTCTATTGCACTATCTATAAATGTGATGTGCTGCTGTTTTAAATCCATTACCATTGTATTTGCATTATAAGAATAAGTCAAAGCATGCAATTGATTTTTTATTCGGGTTAGCTCCTTCTTTAATGATAAGCGTTCTCTACATAAATAGCGCAGATTTCGAAGTTCGGAACTCATTGGTTTCCATAAGACAGGACGTCTTTCAAAGCCAAATTGTGCTATTATTTTAGCATCCACTTTATCTGTTTTAGTTTTCACATTTAAGCTATTGGCATAATGTTTTATCTTATTAGCTAAGATAACAGCAACTGATCTCCCCTCAGTGTGAAGATAGTATGCCAGTTCTTCATAATAAACACCAGTGGCTTCCATCACAAATAATGTCTTCTCACCTTTTGTTTTCTTTGAGGTCCATTCTAGAAATGACACAAAACCTTTGTGATTATTAGAAAACTTTCTACTTCCTTTTACAACAGTACGTTTTCCATCAAACCACATAAGACTTACATAAAAGTCATCAGCTGAAATGTCAATACCAATTGAAAATCTTTGTTCTATCATTGAAATAATCTTTTAATAGAAAGAACTTCTCCTTTTTCTAGTCTACCCTCGTAAGTTTTATTCAGAATATAGAAGCCTGTTCTATTTCTTAGATACTATTCAGACTCTAGAAGGAGAAAGTATAGGTGCATAATCTGAAAGACGATATACTTCTATGAGTTATCTAGGCCTCAATGCTATTCCTATACTTTTTCTTTCCTAGTTTGTAAGTTAATAAACTAATTAATTATTAACTATACAAAGATATCTGCAAACATACGAGGAGCTTAACTCAGAACTTCTTTTGTCTTATGTGGTGCTTGCTTCTTTACATTCTTTTTCACGTACTAATATAATTTGAATACTTTATGAAATATATATCGATTATCCTAATTGCAATACTGTTTTCTTGCACTGTAAAAAAGTCACTTGATGTTCCTTTTCCGATAAGCAATAGTTCCGATGAATTTGGAACGTTTTTAGATAATGTTTCTCATGAGGAATATGTGTTCTTTGCAAAGAGAAACTTTAATCCAAGTTTAAAAGTTTTTGATTCTAAAGGAAATCTAATAGACTCTATTCCATTACAGAAGGCTGAGTCAGTTTTGGGTAGTATTAGCAAGGTATGGATGACATCTATGGATTCAATTTTTGCTTTTTCTACTCAACATCAGACTAAGATTTGCCTCAATAGAAACGGAGAACCCATATTTACAAATGACTATAATCATAAAGTAGAGGATAGTAATGGGAATCAATATGATTTGTATCCTCCATTTTTACATAAAATGGATATGAAGACAAACTCTCAGATTGTTTATACTACATGGTGGACTGGTAATAGGAATCTGACTGAAGAACCACAAAGGTCGTTAGAGTCAATTAACAGTCATATACGTGAAGGGTATTTGCTTTCTAATGGAGAAGATTTATTCGGAATGGAGTTTGCGGATATAGTAGAGCTAAAAGAACTACCCAAATCTATTTACTTGCCATATTACAAAGCAATATATTTGGACAACCGTCTGTTTTTCATCACCCACTATTCTAGATATTTATATGAACTAACATCTAATCTTTCGATTAAGAACACATTAAAGTTGATACCATCGGAATACTCGATACCAAGACCAATTTCCATAGTTGAAAACGATCCCCAACTAGAGGATAAAGAAAAACAGCTTGATGTTCAAATCACCAAAGAGTGCTTCATCTCTAATGTCTTGTATTGCATAGATACAAAGGAAATGATAGTAATAACAAAAACGGATGAGTCAAAAGAAGACCTATTTATTTATCCATTTCAAATAGAAATATGGACTAAAAATTTTGAGAAGAAAAAGAAGGAAATAAGATTTGATACATATAGTCATTACCCAGCTTCTTCTTTTGTGCTTAAGAACCGATTGTATATTGAGAAAAAAACTGACTCATATACAGAAAAGGTATTTGAAGTTATATCTTTATAGCTTGATAAATGCGAACTAGATATTGATGAATATAAAGCAATTGTAAATAAGAATAAACAACAGACAGATATAATAGAGTAATTATATGCGTTTTAACACTATTGAATTCTATAAAGTATGCAGACCAATTTCATATCTAAAAACAAGAACACTATTTGTTTATTATTAATCAGTTTATTAATAATAGGATGTAAATCCCAAAATGCGGATGAAGATTATTTTAAGTTTGAAAAGGAGTTGAAAGTGAATTACCACAAAAGTATTCCGAAAAATGCAACATGTTTGGTTTTTATTAGTGATATAGGATGTCCCAATTGTGTAATTTCATTCTCTCAGTTGATACTTCAAAATATAGATAAATATAAAGATGTAGGATTAGTATTTATCCATTCTACAGGAAAGAACGTGGACATTGATTCTTATTCTTCAATGAAAAGTAAAAACATTATAATATCCTCTGATTATCCCGATAAGTCAGAGATTATTCCAAGTTTAGGAATCGTTTACTTAAAACCCCAAAAGCAAGAGATTGATACAATAATTCATATTGATGCATATACAATAAAAGAACAATTTCAATATATGCATGAGAGGAATTAGAGGTATTATCTTTTTTTACCACCGTAAATGTATAGTTTTAAATTTCCATGAGTATTAAAGCAGATTATATTAATCTCAAAGTTATAGAAAATGAGAAATTCACTAACTTTCAAAAGATTTATTTTTTACTTTATCTTCTTTTTCACCATTACAGTATGTGCATTTTCACAGGAAGATCGTCCTAAAAAGATATTTTTGGGAATAAATGAGTTATTTTCTAACAATCAAAAATTCAACCGCGAATTTTCAATTTATGGTGAGTATCATTTTAATGATTGGGTTGGAATCGGTATAAAAGGTGTATTCGAAGATCAAAAAGATGATACCCTAGATGACCAGAATAATAAATATTTCATCTACGCGCTCATGAAAACTCCCATATCAAAGGACAATGAATTTGTCATTTTAAAACCTTCGATGGGGATAGGTTATGCTGAGGAAGACAAAAAGTTGATTTTTAATGCTTCGTTCGACATCAACTTTTATATTATAAAAGATTTCCTTTATTCAGGAGTTGTTATATCTAGTTACATAATTCCGGGGTCGAAATTTAGAACATACACTGGTGTTAATATAGGAGTTTCTTTTTAAGGATGTTGTGACCGAAATTTAAGGGCGATTTTTAACCCGATTCCATGTGTAAATAGACTCAAAATTAGGGAAGATGCTTTAAATTAGCATCTCCCTTTTTAAAGTGAAAGTTCAACAATAATAAGAATATAACTTTATGAATAAAAATAGATTATCTCTTAAGTCTTTTTTTATACTTTCTTTTCTACTCCTTGGATTAGAATCTTTTAGTCAAGGAATAAGGTTTCCTTACGATGGCACTCCAGCAAAAGTTCGAGATTATCCAAAACTTGATACATCTTTAGTTCGAATAAAGTATCGCATGTTGTTTGTAAAAGATGTTGAAAATCCAGATAAAAAAACTGAAAACACAATGATGTTGCAGATAGGTAATGAACTTTCGAAATATTCTGATTTTCATCGTTATTTATCAGACTCTTTATGGAATGCATTGGCAAATAAAAAGAAACCAATATCTGAAGTTAGATCTGAAGTAATAAATTATAGGGAAGGAACTCTAAAAATGAATATTTTTAAAAACTACCCAAAGGGGAAAATTACAACTATCGACCGTATTCCTTTTGACACCTATACATTTGAGGAAGAGATGGAGAGTCCCGATTGGGCATTAGAAAGCGATACGCTAACAGTGTGTGGATACACTTGCAAGAAAGCAACAACTACCTATTTTGGCAGAAACTATACGGCGTGGTATGCGCCAGAAATACCAATTAGTGATGGACCGTGGAAGTTTTTTGGCCTGCCAGGATTAATACTAAAAGTGGAAGACGACAGAGAGCATTATTCTTTTGAATGTATTGCTATTGAAAAGCCAGCATGGGGAAGTATTATATATGATACTGGTTTAATGCCTTTTGGTATTACCAAAGAGAGGTTTTATAAACGACTAAAAGAGTATTATGACAATCCTGCAGCAATGGTAGAAGGTACAGGATTAGTTTTAAGCCCATTACCTGAATCGGCAAGAAAAGCACGTCCATATAATCCTATTGAGTTAAGTGAGGAGTAAATTATAGAGTAATATTTTACTTTTTCAATCAAAAATAAAAGGAGAAGGCGTATTGTTGTTGGTTTTGTCAAATAAATACGGAGTGGTCGTATGTTCATCCAGAAGTTTTACTATATTTGTCATATAAAACAACCTCAAATCGTATACCGCACAAGAAAAGATAGATAATGAACTGATTTAAAATAGTTGCTTTATGGGAAATTACTGTTTATAATACAATCTAACGCTCAAACTATAACGCCTTATGAACACAAAACACCAAACCTTCTTCTCAATTTTGTTGCTCTCGTTTCTAATATTTGGAATGGATGCATATAGCCAAACAGTAAGACTCCCTTACGACCCTACACCAGCAAAAGTTCGAGATTATCCAAAACTTGATACATCATTAGTTAGAGTAAAGTATAGGATGGTGTATGTAAAGGATGTAGAAAATCCAGATAAGAAAACTGAAAACACAATGATGTTGCAGATAGGTAATGAACTATCTAAGTATTTTGATTATAGTCGTTTTATATCCGACTCTTTATATAATGTGTTGGCTGAAAAGAAGACAGCCAAATCAGAAGTTAGTACACAAGTAATCAATCAACAACTTGGATCGCTTCCATTGGAGATTTTTAAGAACTATCCAAAGGGTAAAATTACAACGGTGGATCGTGTACCTTTCGACACTTATACATTTGAGGAAGA
>LSQX01187688.1_pt2 | contig 12881 bp, 12 predicted proteins | sample 654561 | NCBI WGS metagenome assembly LSQX01 (sample SAMN04489861, study PRJNA283612) | anaerobic digester metagenome | isolation source: 4 biogas reactors fed with cattle manure at either 37C or 55C with and... | place: Denmark: Kongens Lyngby | collected 2014 | reverse complement strand
GGTTTTGTGTGACAGCAAAGTATATACTAACACATCGTGCCCATGTATGCAACTGGTAATATTATATATTGCCAGTTGCTTATTTATCCTCTTTGTCCGTTCCAATTGAAACGTCTTCAGTTGCATCATCGGTTATGGCCATATCCTCGCCCTCCGGGGCGGTCCGTACCTGGGTCAGGCTTGCTATAACCTCGCCCACATCGTTCAGTATGCTTATTTCCTCGCCAATCTCAACATCCGCCACCGTCATGGCATGTCCCACGTCCATGCTGGTCACATCCACCTGTAGGGTCCTGGGTATGTTGTGGGGAAAACACTCAATCTCCAATTCCCTAAGCTGATGCTGCAGTATTAGTCCTTCCTTTTCGATATTTCCCCTACCCACAAGTACTACCGGAATAACCGTCTTAATCTTCTGATCGAATTTGGTCTGCTGGAAGTCCACATGGAGCACGTGGCGCGTTACCGGGTCCCTTTGTACTTCCTTTACAAGGACCGTCCTAATATCCCCGTCAATATCAAGACCTACCAGTGAGCTTTCACCATAATACCTCAATAGCCTGTTTAGCTCTTTGCTGTCAATCTCCACCGGGATATTGCCTGAGCCGTGTCCGTATATTATCCCCGGAACCCTTCCCTGACTCCTTAACCGGTTTGATGGGCCCTTACCCATCTTATTCCGAAACTGCCCGTTTAGAAAGGCCTGCTCCAAAACAATCCCTCCTTTTATAAGTACCCCAATTGAAGTAAAAAACCTCGCAGATGGTAATATTGTTTCCATCCGAAAGGTTTAATAAACCAGAAGGTTCCCACAAACGGGTTTATAATTTATTTTGGAGCAGAGGTTTAAGCCGCGCCAAATCCTCCATATAGACTTCTTTAAGTTCTCTCCTGTATATAATGGAAGCGGGATGATAGAGGGGATACAAAGTCCTTCCCCCAAAGTCTGCCGGCTTTCCGTGGACATCGCCTATTTTGATTTTCTTCCCGGTAAGGGATAAAAGCGGTATATTTCCCAGGGTTATTATTATAGAAGGCCTTATCAAGTCTATTTCGTCCATAAGCAGAGGGCGGAATGCTTCTATTTCCTTTGTAGTAGGCGCCCTGTTGGAAGTTCTCCCGGTGCCCGAGTTTTTTTTGACAGGACGGAATTTAACCGCATTTGTAATATAGATTGCTTCCCTTTCCAGTTCCAAGAATTCCAAGAATTCATCCAGGTTTTTGCCCGCGGCACCCACAAAGGGACGTCCCTTTTCCACTTCCCATCTGCCCGGAGCTTCCCCAATCATAAAAGCTTTCGCTCCCTTTTTGCCTTCCCCCATAACCACCGGGCTGTACTGCTTTAAAAGGTCTGCGTACTTTTCTTTAAGCTCCCTAGTGTTTGCAATTGGTCTTTGTGACAATACATCACCCTCAATCAGCCAACTTTCAGTCCCTTAAGCTTTGCAGCTATACTCTTAAAGTCTTCCCAGGCTGGCCGTTTTTTTGCCTCGTCCCTTAGCAGGGCTGCAGGATGATAGGTAGCCATAAGCCAATAGCCCTTTCTTTGGTGCCACTGTCCCCTGTCCCTGGTTATTCTTATTCCGTCGTCAATAATATATTTTGCCGCGGTTGCCCCAAGGCAGACAATTATTTTAGGCTTAATAAGATACACCTGGTTTCTTAAATAGGGCAGACAGGCCCTTGCTTCATCGGGGGCCGGGATTCGATTGCCGGGGGGTCTGCATTTTACTATGTTGCCAATATAGACGTCATTTTCGTCGATGCCTGCGGCCTCCAGTATCCGATCAAGCAGCTGCCCGGCTTTACCCACAAAGGGTATGCCGGCGGCATCCTCGTCGCGCCCTGGGCCCTCACCTACAAACATAAGGCTGGCGGTCTTGCTTCCCTTACCGAAGACCACCTTGTTTCGGTTTTCATTCAGCCGACATCTTCTGCAGGTGTTGCAAAAGTCCTCCAGTGCGTCCCATTCCAGCATTCAAAAACCCCCAGGTAAATAATGTCCCCTGTTATTGGAGACATTATCTATAAGAAATACTATTCTTCAGTAGTCTCTTCCGCTGCTTCGGCGGCTTCGGCAGCTTCTGCCGCTTCCTCTTCTTCCTCGTCGGTCTCTTCGGCGATCGCTCTGGGCTCTATTATGTTTGCAACCATTTCCTCCGGCGAATCCAAAACCTCAATATCGCCCTCAAATTTAAGGTCTGAAACGTACAGCGCCTGTCCGATTTGCATACCGGAAACATCGAATTCTATTGAATTCGGAACGAACTTTGGCAGACAGCTTATCTGCAGTTCGCTCATCACCTGCTGCAGTATTCCTCCCCCGCTAATCCCTTCCACACCGACTGCCACCAGGGGTACGGTGGTGGTAATCGCCTCATCGGCGCTTATTTCGAATAGGTCCACGTGTAGCACTTCCCCGCTAACGGGCTGGTTCTGGACTTCCTTCAGCATTATTAGCCTGGGTTTGCCGTCGTATTCTGCATCAAATATGGCGCTACTGCCCATTCTGCTTATTATTCTTTTTAAGGCCGACGCCTCAATCTTCACAGGTTGACCCTCATTATCCCTGCCATACAAAACCCCGGGGACAAAACCTTCGTGCCTGGTTCTCTTGGCTCCTCCGGTACCCTTTTCATCACGGTCCAAAATCGCCAGTTTTGTATCACTCATTGCAATTTCCTCCTTTTTTTGTTAACACATAAGCTATTATACCTAAAAACAAGCCTTCTATCAACACTAACACTATTGTATTTCTTTTGAGCCGATTTATCCAAAGCTAATTATAACGAATCACAAAGGACTGTACCTAATTTGGCACAGCCCCTGTATAACCGCCTTAGTCTTCTCCACAAAGCTTAAGCAGTTTTTCCCATCTTACGTCCACTTCCTTCTGAAGGTCTTCTATAAGATGGGCATTATCCTTTTCAAACAGGTGTTTGAACCTGCCTTGGGGTTTTAACCATTCTTCCACCGGAAGCTTGTTCTTGGGCTTATAGGTAAGCTTCCATTCACCGTTAATTACTTCATACAAGGGCCATACGCAGGTATCCACCGCAAGCTTGGATATCTCCAAAAGTTTCGGTGTATCATATCTCCAGCCCCTCGGGCAGGGTGCCAAGACGTTCAGGAAGGCCGGTCCAGGAGTGTATATGGCTTTCTCCGCCTTCTCATAAAGGTCCTTCATGTTCTGTGTGATAGCACTCTGAGCGACATAGGGAATCTCATGGGCGGCCATTACCCCGGCCAGGTCCTTTCTGTACTGCATCTTACCCGGCAGCACCTTCCCCGAGGGGGAAGTGGTGGTGTTTGCATATTTTGGTGTGGCCGATGACCTCTGTATCCCGGTATTCATATAGGCGCCGTTGTCATAACAGACGTACACCATGTCATGACCTCTCTCCATTGCTCCCGAAAGGGACTGTAAACCTATATCATAGGTGCCGCCGTCACCGCCAAAGGCAATGAACTTGTAATTCTCGGTAACCTTTCCTCTTCTCTTAAGTGCGTTATAGGCGGCCTCCACACCGCTTACGGTCGCGCCTGCGTTTTCAAAGGCATTGTGAATAAAGGAATCCTTCCATGCGGTGTAGGGATAAATGGTGGTCGCCACTTCAAGGCATCCCGTTGCCGAACCAATGACTGCCCTATCCTCCTCTTTCAAAGCCCTGAGTACTCCCCTGACAACGGTGGGTGCACCGCATCCTGCACACATCCTGTGTCCACCGGTCAGCCTGTCGGGTTTCTGGACAACTTCTTTGAGTTTATATGCCAATTTTCACACCTCCTATTCCCTTACTCCGACGTAATTGTACGTCTCGGATACTTTACCCGTTTTAGCTATATTAATAAGATTCCTGTACACCGTTTCTATATCGTCCATTGTAACGTCCCTTCCGCCAAGGCCGTAAATGTAGCTTATCACATTAAGATTTTGGTTGACTCCATACAGAGCACTTCTTACCTCGACGAACACCGGGCCGCCAGCTGCAGAGAAGCTGTCCGCCTTATCCATTACCGCAAGGGCCTTAAGCCCGGACAGGGCCTTGGCAATCTCGTCAACGGGGAAGGGCCTGAATACCCTTATCTTTAACAGTCCCGCCTTGACGCCTTCATCTCTCAGCTTATCCACAACCTCTTTGGCGGTACCCGCCGTCGAATTAAGAATAACTATTCCGACTTCGGCGTCTTCCATCCTGTACTCTTCAAACAGGCCATATTTTTTGCCAGTTAGCTTTTCGTATTCCTCGGCAACCTCAAGGATTACCCTCTTTGCATCCCTCATTGCCTCCGCCTGCTGCCTCTTGTGTTCGAAATAGTGCGGCGGCAGGTCAAGGGGACCCATGGTTACCGGATGCTTTGCGTTCAAAAGGTATTCATCCGGCTGATAGGTTCCGACGAATTCCCTTACCTTTTTGGTCTCCTGAAGGTCTATATTCTCTACCGAGTGGCTTACTATAAAACCGTCCAGGCATACCATAACCGGCAGCAGGACATCCTTGTGCTCGGCTATCCTTACCGCCTGAATCATATTGTCATAGGCTTCCTGGTTATCCTCCGAGTAGAGCTGTATCCATCCGGAATCCCTCGCTCCCATGGTATCACTGTGGTCATTGTGTATGTTTATAGGCCCGGACAGTGCCCTGTTGACAGCCGCCAATACTATGGGACACCTGTTTGATGCAGCTATGTAGAGTATCTCCCACATCAAAGCCAAGCCGTTGGCAGAGGTAGCTGTCATGGCCCTTGCACCGGCGGCACTGGCTCCCACGCAGGCACTCATTGCGCTGTGTTCGGATTCAACCGCTACAAATTCGGTATCCACCTCCCCGTCCGCCACAAACTGGGAAAAATACTGGGGTACTTCTGTGGACGGTGTTATCGGGAAAGCAGCAACCACATCGGGGTTAATCTGTTTCATTGCGGTAGCAATCGCTTCATTACCGCTTAATCTTTCACGAATAGCCATTATTCTCCCTCCTTACTCATCTTTTATAAAGTCGTAAACGTCAAAGGGGCAGGAATCCACGCAAACCCCGCAGCCTTTGCAGTGGTCATAATCAATACCTATAACTTTTCCATCCTTCATCTCAATGGATGAATCGGGACACATAAAGAAACAAACCATGCATTGCTTGCATTTTTCCGGGTGGAATACCGGCTTCATAGACCTCCAGGAGCCGGTCTCGAAGTCCTCGGCGTTGCCCGCATCGTAAATAATTCCTCCCCTGGTTATCTCTTTCCAATTAACGTCCGGCTGGATAACCCTACGTCTTTCTTTCATATCCCCTTCACCTCCTGAAGAGCTTTCTTGACGGCTTTCATGTTGCCCTCAATCACTTCCGGCTTGGACGCGAATTTGTGCTTGAAGGATTCCTCCATGCTGCTTATGAATTCTTCCTCTGCCATTATCCCGCTTACCTTGACTACTGCCCCCAGCATCGGGGTGTTGGGGAAATACCTTCCGAGGGTTTCAAGGGATATGTTCAGCGCATCGACGGTGTATACCCTGCCTTCAAAACCCTTAAGCTGTTTCTTGATTTCTGCGGGCTCCTTCTGGGTATTTACCAGAATTGCCCCATCCTTCTTCAGACCAGCGGCCACGTCGACGTCCTTTATCAGGGTCTCGTCCACAACCACTACATAGTCCGGCTCATAGATGTTGCTGTGAATCCTTATCTTGCTGTCCGCTATTCTGTTATAAGCCGTAATGGGTGCGCCCATTCTTTCCGGTCCGTACTCAGGAAAACCCTGGATGTACTTACCCGTATTGAATGCAGCCTCTGCCAGCAATAGGGATGCGGTCTTTGCTCCCTGGCCTCCTCGGCCGTGCCAGCGAATTTCAACGGTTTTGCCCATTTTTTGTTTCCTCCTTTCATTTGACCCATCTTCTGTTATATAACAAATGCTTAAAATTATAACTGTTATACTATAGCTATTCATTCCGTGTATAACAGTTATGTAAACCTAATGCCTGTAAATGTTTCGGATGTGTAACAGATGATATAATTTTAGTATAACAGAACCCTATTTTCCTGTCAATGGATTGTATACCATTGTTGCTGTATACCGTTGCACAATGTGGTCTAGCGCGTTTTCAGCTCTGCAAAAAATCCGGCCAGTTCTTCCTCCATTTGTCTGAGTTCATCGGAGGAAAAAGGTGTCAGTTTGCCCTCACCGGCCAACACACTGTCACAGTCCCTGAAGTTTTGCAGGATGTATCTTTGGCTCCCCTTTATATAATCAGCTATTTCCCGGATGTCTCCGGCGTCTAACAGTTCCCTGCAGACGGTGGTCCTGAATTCGTATTCTATCGGGGCCTCCCTAATTAGCAAAATGCTTTCCTTAATCACCTTAGTATCCATTTTTCTTCCGACAACACTATTATATTTCCAAAAGGGTGCCTTTATATCCATTGCTATATAGTCAACCGTCCGGTTTTTTATGAGCCTTTCCAGCACTTCCGGAACGGTCCCGTTGGTATCCAGCTTGACAAGAAAACCCCTGCGCTTTACCTCCTCCAGGAAGGGCTCCAGATGGGCCTGTAGGGTGGGTTCCCCTCCCGAAATGCATACCCCGTCCAGCACGTTTCGCCTCTTCTCCAGATGCCGAAAAACCTGAGCCTCGTCTATGCTCTCCCCCTTACCCTCCAGCAGATGGGAATTATGGCAGTAGGGGCATCGGAAATTGCATCCTCCGGTAAAGTATACGGCACATATTCTGCCCGGATAGTCGATAAAAGACGACTTAACCTGCCCTAAGAATTCCATTGCCTTCACCTCACTAACTGGGATGTGGAAGGTGAGATGTCAGATGTGGGATTTATGTATTGCTTGTTAGTATTACTGGAACTCACACTTCCCTCATCTCACATCCCACTTCTCAAACGAATGTCCCCGATTGATGGTAGCCCACCCCTAGGGGTGGGCTCAGCCTGAAGAAAAACCCGATTGCCCAGACTCATAGGGCTTCATGAAACGCAAGCGCATGCATAAAATGGTTTAGTCAGGAAACTCGCCGAAGCTTCGCAGAAAGATCGTTTAGCTTACCGCAAATTCCAGCCTGTCTTTGTATTCTTCCTTTTTCCCCTTGTTCCAGGATTGCACCGGCCTGTGGAAGCCCACCACCCTCGTCCAGACCTCAGCCTCGTTACCGCAGTCGGGACACGTGAAATGTTCCCCCTTAAGATATCCATGCTCGGGACATATGGAAAAGGTGGGGGTTATTGTAATGTAAGGTATGGAGCTGTTTTCAAATATCCTCTTTAAAAGCAGTTTGCATACCTCCGGGTTGTCTATTTCCTCTCCTATAAAACCGTGCATTACGGTACCGCCGGTATACTGAGCCTGCAGTTCCTCCTGCAGTTCTACCGCCTCGAATATATCCTTGGTGTGATTGACCGGCAGCTGGGTGGAGTTTGTATAATAGGGCTCTCCGTTTCCCTGGGTAAAAATCTTCGGATACATCTTCTTGTCAAGCCTGGCAAACCGGTAGGTGGCTCCCTCGGCGGGGGAGGCCTCCAGATTCCAGAGGCTTCCGGTCTCCTCCTGGTAAATCTGCATAACCCTGTTCATAAATTCCATAATTTCCAGCGCAAATTCTTTGCCCTCCTCGGTAGCGATATCCTTACCTAACAGGTTAACACAGGCTTCGTTCATACCATTAAGTCCGATGGTGGAAAAATGGTTCTTAAAATATTCGCCGGTTTCCTCTTTAACTCCCTTAAGATAGTAGCGGGAATAGGGGTACAATCCCGCTTCCATATACTTTTCAAGAACTTTTCTCTTTGTCTCGCATATCTCCTTGGCATACTCCATAAGGGTGCGGGTGCGCCTTTTGAAGTCCTCCCTGGACTTGGCTAGGTACCCAATCCTGCTCATGTTTAAGGTAACAACGTTTATGGAACCGGTCAGAGGATTTGCGCCGAACAGACCACCGCCCCTTTTCCTTAGCTCGCGGTTATCTATCCTTAACCTGCAGCACATTGAACGTACATCCTCGGGGGACATATCCGAATTCACAAAATTAGCGAAATAGGGTATTCCGAACTTGCCGGTCATCTCCATTATCAGCTTTACAGTGTCGGACTCCCAGGGGAAGTCCTCGGTGATGTTTACGGTGGGTATCGGGAAGCTGAAGGTCCTCCCGCCTCCGTCCCCTTCCATCATCACCTCGCAAAAAGCCCTGTTAATCATATCCATTTCCTTCTGAAACTCTCCATAGCACTTATCCGCATTTTTGCCGCCTATAATGGCCGGCATGTTTTTCACCAGCGGATGGGGCGTAATATCCAGCGTGATATTTGTAAAGGGTGTCTGGAAACCCACCCGGGTGGGTATATTAAGGTTGAATATAAACCTTTCGATTGACTTCTTTGTCTCCTCATAGGTGAGGCCGTCATAGTATATAAAGGGAGCAAGGTATGTATCAAAGCTTGATACGGCCTGGGCCCCCGCCGCTTCACCCTGCAGCGTGTACAAAAGATTCACAAGCTGTCCCAGGGCAGACTCAAGGTGCTTGGGAGGATTGGACTCCACCTTGCCCTTCGCTCCTCTAAAACCGCTTCTTAAGAAGGCCTCCAAATCCCATCCACAACAGTAGGGAGCCAAAATCCCGAGGTCGTGTATATGAATATCGCCGTTTACGTGGGCGTCCCGAAGTTCTTTTCTGTATATTTTGTTCAGCCAGTATTTCTTCGAAATGCTTTCTACTATGTGATTGTTAAGCCCCTGCAGTGAAAATCCCATGTTGGCGTTTTCATTGACTCGCCAATCCTCCAGGGATACGTACTTATCAATCATACTCTCCGCATCCATTAGCAGGTTTTTTACATCCCTAAGCTCCTCCTGCTTTTTCCTGTATAGTATGTAAGCCTTGGCAATGGTGGCATGCCCTTCCTCTATCAATACCCTCTCAACTATATCCTGAATATCCTCCACCGTGGGTATCCCGGACCCGTGGGTCTCGGCCACTATATCGGAAACTATGGATGCAAGCCGTACCGCTTCGTTCCTGTCGTCGCCTCCTACTGCCTGTACCGCAGCAAATATTGCGTTTTCAATCTTTGTAATGTCAAAGTTCACAATCTCGCCATTACGCTTTTGGATTTTGTTTAACAATTCGACTACCCCCTTTAGGCCTATTCTTCTCGTTTAGTTCATTGTATCCTATATGGACACACTATTAAATTCACATTAAAAACGAAATAGACGGTTTGCCTGCCATTTTTCTCTAATTTTCTTCCTTATTATGCTTAAATCGCAAAAATGAAAAAATACTATATATTGTATGCCAAAGGTTGGCTATAGCATATATATAGTATATATCGGCATTTCCCACAACAAAAAAGAGCCGGATTATATCCGACGCCCCATGGTGGGGGTATTTTTGGGGACCTCACATTATTACACTGTGTGCCTCCATTTCACTACAGAATATACTGGAGAACAAGTAAAAGCAACACTCCGGGAATCCCCAGAAATCCGGCGATTAAAGCAGTAATTGGGTTTATCGCCACCCCGACATTGAAAAAACCTCCCACCAGATTAAGGACCCACAACATCAAGCCGCCAATTATTCCATTATATAGAAGCCGCAGTATGAATTTAAGCGGCATAACCAATAGCCACCCTACTATGTAAAGAAGCAAAAGGCCAAAGGCATAGGCAAGTATAACGCTAAAATCGACGCTGATACCCATTTCTCCACCCCGTTAACAGCAAGTCCGGTCACTATACATATATTACACCTTTGGCGATATTATTCATAATTTTTGGCGGCGGACTTCTCATGAATGTGACGCTTAGCAGCAGTCTACCTTTACTCCCTTCTCCTTTGCCTTCTTCAAAAGATACATATACCTCTTCTTTGACGCCTCAATCCTGTAAATGGCATAGTCAATAAGGTCCGGTTCGGATACGCTCTCAAAGAATTTTTCCGCCTGGTTCCATTCCTCCATGGCATGCTTCACACAGTTTATAAGTTCCTGATCCTCCTGGCTTTCCGGGTCCTCATAGGCACCGTGAAAAATTCCTCCCACCATATTGCTCAATTTTCCCAGATAGGTCCCAAGGGCTTTCTCCACAACAACACCCCCTAGATGGTATTTCTTTCTACCTATTATTATTAACAGTTTAGTTGTCCCTATACTTCGTTTTGGGTTGTTTCTATGCGTTACCGGAATTCAGAAAAGTAACAGTAGAAGAAGACACAGAAGAGACTTTCCCTCCTATTGGAATTTGTTTTATGTAAACTATGTGTTAGAATAGTAATGGCATCCCGCTGTAATGCCTTTTAAATTAGCCTTTGAAACCTTCCAAATGATTTAAGAATTTAATGTCCATTTTTGGAGGGTTTTATATATATATGTCGAAATTATTTACACGTTGCCCAGATGCCATACGGCGTGCCATAGTTCGCAGCGGCATAAACAGTTGGGCGCGTTTTATTTGCCCTGGACAAAGAACAAACGCAGTAAAACATAAAGGCTCAAAAGGAGGTAACGGAATGTCTAAGCTTAGAATAAATATTGACGGAATAGAAGTAACAGGATGCAAGGGTCAGACAATTCTGCAGGTGGCCATGGAAAACGGAATTGAAATACCCAACCTTTGCCATGATGACCGGCTTAAGGTATATGGTGCCTGCGGCCTGTGCGTTGTAGAGGTTGAAGGGGTACCAAAACTCCTTAGGGCCTGTGCAACCGAGGTCTCAGATAATATGGTGGTAACAACCCGTTCAGAAAGAATAGACCAGTCAAGGAAAACAACCCTGGAACTTATGCTTGCAAACCATACCGGGGACTGCAAGGCCCCCTGTCAGCTGGCATGCCCGGCGGAAACCGACTGCCAGGGTTATGTGGGGCTTATAGCAAACGGGGAATACGAGGAAGCCGTTTCTTTGATTAAGGATAAGCTTCCGTTGCCTGCCAGCATAGGCAGAGTGTGTCCCCATCCCTGCGAAGATGCCTGCAGGAGGAATCTCGTGGACAAGCCGGTAGCAATCGCGGCCCTGAAACGGTTTGTGGGCGATATAGTACTGGAAAAGGGTTCCGATCTCAAAACCGATATCAACCCCCCCACCGGTAAAAAGGTGGCAATAATAGGCGGAGGCCCATCTGGTCTAACCTGTGCATATTTCCTCGCCCGGGAGGGCCATTATGCGGTTATTTACGAAGCCATGCCCAAGGCGGGTGGGATGCTTAGGTACGGAATACCACAGTACCGCCTGCCCAAGGACGTACTGGACATGGAAATAGATATAATAAAGGAAACCGGCGTGGAAATAAACACCGGTATAAAGATAGGTAAAGACCTTTCGTTGGATTACCTTAGGGAAAATTACGATGCTGTGTATATAGCCATAGGCGCATGGCAAAGCACCGATATACGCTGCAAAGGCGAAGACCTTAAAGGCGTGCTGGGGGGCATAGACTTCCTGGTAAATGTGGCCCGGAAAAAGCCGGTGGAACTCGGAGAAAAAGTTGCGGTTATTGGGGGCGGCAACACCGCCATGGACGCCGCCAGGACCGCCGTAAGATTAGGCGCCAAAAAGGTTATGGTGATTTACAGGAGAACCGAACAGGAAATGCCGGCGGAGGAGCTGGAAATCCGCGAAGCCCGTGAAGAGGGCGTGGAGTTCAACTTTCTGCTGGCACCAATAGAAATAATCGGCGAAGACGGCCACGTATCCAAAATGCGCTGCCAGAGGATGAAGATGGGCGAACCGGACGCCTCCGGCCGTAGAAGGCCCATACCTGTGGAGGGGGAAGAGGTAACCCTTGAGGTGGACACTGTGATCGCTGCTATAGGCCAAAAGGTGGATGCTTCAGGACTTGGGGAAATAGGCCTTACCAAAAAAGGTACTATACAGTACAACGAGCGTACATTCCAAACTTCTATTGAGGGTGTGTTTGCCGGCGGAGATTCAGCGGCGGGCCCCGGTATAGCCATTGAAGCGATAGCCCAGGGGAAAAAGGCCGCAGGAGTTATCTGCGGATACCTGGAGGGTAAAGTTGTCCCTGTAAGCGAAAGGTTCTATGTAAAACAGGAAGGCTTGACGGAGGAAGACTTTAAGGATGAAGAGGTCAAACCGCGGGTGGATTTCAAAGTGATGGAGTCTGCGGCAAGAAAACGAAATTTCCTGGAGGTGGCGGACAGATACACCGAAGAAGATGCAAAAGCAGAGGCTAAAAGGTGTATGGAATGTGGCTGCGGTGACGTGTTTGACTGTAAGCTCTTGGCCTACTCCAACCAATACAATGTGGAAAGCAATAAATTTGCCGGCATCAAAACCGAAACCGACGCGGATGACAAACACCCCTTTATAGACCGGAATCCGGACAAATGCGTACTTTGCGGTCTGTGTGTAAGAACCTGCAGCGAGGTAACCGGCATAACGGCACTGTGTGTTGCAGAAAGGGGTTTTGACACCATTGTTACAACCCCGTTCAGGATGCAGCTTAAGGACACCAATTGCATAGCCTGCGGCCAGTGCGTTTCTGTGTGTCCGGTGGGGGCCTTACAAGAAAGGCTTACCATTGAAAAAAGCGTACCGGTGGAACAGGTCGAAACCCCGTCGTTATGTTCATACTGCAGTATGGGTTGCAACACTAACCTTGCAACCCGGGGCAATATGCTGATTAGATCTCTGCCCAACAGGGAAAGCAAGGTGGACAACGGCCTGCTTTGTATTAAAGGCCGGTTCGGGTTTGACTATGTCCAAAGTGAAGCCCGGCTGACAAAGCCAATGATTAGAATAAACGGTGAACTTAAAGAGGTGACCTTCGGCGAAGCCTTCTCCCATGCCGCGAAAAAGCTTGGCAACATAAGGTCACTTTACGGGGATAACAGCGTAGCTCTGCTTTCCTCCGCAAGGCTTAC
>LSQX01025979.1_pt1 | contig 12882 bp, 14 predicted proteins | sample 654561 | NCBI WGS metagenome assembly LSQX01 (sample SAMN04489861, study PRJNA283612) | anaerobic digester metagenome | isolation source: 4 biogas reactors fed with cattle manure at either 37C or 55C with and... | place: Denmark: Kongens Lyngby | collected 2014 | reverse complement strand
GGGGTTGAAATTTGCCAAGATTGGGTTTAAAATACAAACATCACCAGAACAAATGTTCTATAGGAACGGAGGGTATTATGGCATCAAAACTTATAGAAGCTCGGATTATGTGTCCGTACTACATAAGAGAGAGTAAAACGACAATTTTGTGCGAGGGGTCAATAGGAAACACTATTTGTGTTCAAAAGTTTCAAAATATAGCACAAAAGGCAAGACATGAAGTTGATTATTGCAGCAAGGAGGGAGGCAGGAGATGTCCGCAATATCGTGCGGTGAGCCTGAAATATTATAACGGGAGATGATAAAGGTTGGCGGTAAAACCAAAAAGACAGAAAACGGATAAATTGATGCCGCTTTGCTCGGCAGCGGATAAAATGACTCTTTTAATTGAGGAGCTAATTGAAAAACTGAGAATGATTGTGACGGACGAGAGAGTGGAGGCGAATTTAGACGCGAAGTATATAAAGGAACTCGTGGCGGCGATGAAGGACTTAACATATGTTATCAGGAACTTGAATGATTTGCCGACATTTTCGGAGAAATTTGAAATGGAGCTTGCAGAGAAAAAGCATGAGTTAGATAAATCTAAGCTGTCACAAACGGAGCAAACGAGCGGGGAGCTTACGGTGACTATTGAAGACCCATTAAAAAAATGGAGCAAATAAAACAGGTTAAGCTTCAAAATCCCAACCCTAAGCAGGAGCGGTTTTTTAAGTCCCATAAGCGGTTTATAGGTTATGGCGGGGCAAGAGGCGGCGGTAAGAGCTGGGCTATGCGGAACAAATTTATACTGCTTGCTTTTAATTACAGCGGACTTAATATATTGTTACTGCGCAAAACTTTGCCGGAGCTTAGAGAAAATCATATCCTGCCTATGCTGTCACAGCTACACGGTATAGCGACATATAAGTCTAACGAGAGAGCCTTTTTGTTTCCGAACGGCAGCCGTATTAAAATGGGCTACTGCGACAGTGAGAATGACATATATCAATATCAAGGGCAAGAGTATGATGTAATAGGCATTGAGGAGTGTACGCATTTTACATGGTCACAGGTGCAGTTTCTTATGACATCAAATAGGACAACCAGAGGGGATTTTAAGCCGCGCATGTATTTTACGGGCAATCCCGGTGGCGTGGGGCACGATTGGTTCAAGCGCTTATTTGTAAAAGGTCAGTTTGAAAAGACGGAAAACCCCGATGATTATGAGTTTATACCCGCAACGGTTGACGATAATCACATACTAATGCAAAACAACCCCGAGTATGTAGAAATACTTGATAACTTACCGGAGAGTTTAAGACAGGCTCACAGATACGGCAATTGGGATATATTTGACGGTCAATTCTTCGAGGAGTTTCGGGATGTGTCAGATAACTATAAAACGGGCAAACACACGCACGTTATAGAGCCGTTTGAAGTGCCGAAAGATTGGGTGCTTTACCGCTCGTTTGACTTTGGTTATTCTAAGCCTTTTTCCTGCGGCTGGTGGGCAGTAGATTATGACGGCAGACTATACAGAATATTAGAGCTGTACGGATGTACAAATAACCCTAACGAGGGCGTAAAATGGGCGCCCGATAAAATCTTTAGTGAGATAGCGAATATAGAGAAAGAGCATAGATGGCTAAAAGGCAAACAGATAATAGGCGTCGCTGACCCGTCAATATGGGACGCCTCAAGAGGAGAGGCAATAATAGAGAGCGCCGAAAGGCTCGGAGTGTATTTTAACAAGGGCGACAACACAAGGCTGCCGGGGTGGATGCAGGTACATTATAGATTACAGTTTGACGATAACGGCATACCGGATATGTACATATTTTGTAACTGCAAAGGCTTTATACGCACCATGCCGCTTTTACAGTACAGCAGGACAAGACCTGAGGACTTAGACACGGACGGAGAAGACCATATTGCTGACGAAACCCGTTATATGTGTATGGCAAGACCTATAAAACCGAAAAAGGTTTTTCCGAAAAAAGAAATGGGGGACGACCCATTAGAGCTAAGCGGGCAGAAATATAGAAAATATTCATATTGGAAGTGATTAATTGAAAAGTGAGATAAAAAAAGAGCCGCATAAAAAAATAGGCAAAGAGGAAATAGAAAAAGCGCTTGAGATACTACACAAATATAAAAGCGGCAAAGCAAATCTTGAAAGCCGCGTTATAGAAAATGAGCAGTGGTTTAAGCTGCGCCATTTTGAGCAAATGAGGGGTTACAGCGGTGACGACGACCCTGCCTCGGCATGGCTTTTTAATTCGATTGCGAATAAACATGCCGATGCTATGGACAGCTTTCCTGAAGTTGTATGTTTGCCGAGGGAAAAAAGTGATACAGAAAGCGCCAATGCACTGTCGCAAATTTTACCCGTGATATTTGAAAGAAATGAATTTGAAAAAACATATTCCGACGCGTGGTGGCAAAAGCTAAAAGCCGGTACGGCATGTTACGGCATATTTTGGAATTCGCGCAAAAACGGCGGTATTGGCGACATCGAAATTAAGCAGATTGACATATTAAATTTATTTTGGGAAAGCGGAGTTCGGGATATAGAAAACAGCCGAAACCTATTCCACACAGAGCTTTTTGATAATGATTATCTGTTATCTCTTTACCCGGAGCTTGAGGGAAAACTCAAAACCCCAACGATTGAGGTATCACGATACATATATGACGACGCCGTTGATACGAGTGAAAAAAGTGTAGTAATAGACTGGTATTACAAAGTGAACAACGGCTCATATGATACGCTTCATTACTGCAAATTTTGTAACTCTGTTATTCTTTATTCTACGGAAAACGATGAGAATGCAAAACAGAAAGGACTATATGAGCATGGGCGTTACCCGTTTGTTTTTGACCCATTATTTATTGAGGAAGGAACGCCGTCCGGATTTGGTTATGTTGATATTATGAAAAATACGCAAAAACAAATAGATGTACTCGGCGCGGCTATAATGAGCAACGCTAAAATGGCGGCGGCAGTACGGTATTTCATTAACTCGTCAGGCAGTGTCAACGAAGAGGAATTTGCTGATTGGAGCAACAATTTTGTTCATGTTGAGGGAAGCAATCTCGGCGAGGACAGTTTAAGGCAAATAAGAATTGCACCTATTTCAGAAATCTATATGGCGGTACTCAACAACAAAATAGACGAGCTGAAGGAAACGAGCGGAAACAGAGATTTTTCGCAAGGCTCGACATCAGGAGGAGTGACGGCGGCGAGTGCTATTGCGGCGCTTCAAGAGGCGGGCGGCAAGCTCACAAGGGATATGATAAGAGGCGCATACAGGGCGTTTACAAAGCTAAACGAGCTTTGCATTGAGCTTGTCAGGCAATTTTATGATGAGCCGCGCTGCTTTAGAATAATAGGTCAAGGCGGCAGCGAGGATTATATAAGCTACAGCAATAAAGGACTCCGAGCTGAAAATCAGGGCAGCGCTTTTGGCATTATGCTCGGCAGCAGACTACCGATATTCGATATAAAGGTAAGCTCTCAAAAAGCAAGCCCTTTCTCAAAATTAAGTCAGAATGAATTGGCTTTACAGCTTTATACAAACGGCATTTTTAATCCCGCTATGAAAGAGCAAGCAGTAATAGCCGTTGAAATGATGGATTTTGAGGGCAAAGCAGAAGTTTTAGCAAAAATAGCCGCACAGGAAACTCTAAAGGATGTGCAGATATGACGGCAGTATCAATAGAGGAGTATTATGACAGCTATATAATTTCTGTTACAGGTCACGCGGGATTTGGTGAAAGCGGGAAAGACATTGTTTGCGCCGCCATATCTGCTTTAGCTTATACGCTTTTAAACGCTCTAAAGTGCGCACAGGATGAAAGCTACCTTTACATAAGAACTGAAAGCGTCAGTGACGGAAATATGTATCTTGAGGTTTTGCCATATGACTTTTCAAGGGAAAAGATAGATACAATTATTGAAACATGTATTATCGGGTTTTCACTTATAGAGGAGGAATATCCCGACTATATAACAGTAAGCGGTTAAGATACGGAAATGGAATACAATACGGTTTTGAAAGCCGTGTTTCCGCCGCCTTAAATCCGCGTATGACACGCCGGAAAGACGGTGAATAAAAAAGGAGATTTACTTATGAAAAACAATTGGTACAGACTTAATCTATGCGCCTTTTCTGACGGTGAGGGAGAGGGGGCAGAAATTAGTGAAACGGGCGATGAAAAAGCTTTAGCAAATGCTGACGCCGTGCAGGAAAACGGTACCGCGCTTTCCGCCGAAACTAATAGGGCAGAGCAGTTTAGAAATCTTATCGACGGGGAGTTTAAGGACGAGTTTACAAAAAGAATGCAAAGCATTATTGACAAACGCTTTAAGGAAACAAAACTGCTTGAAACGGAAAAGGAAAGCCTTTCACCTTTATTATCGCACCTATATAAGCAGCACAATATAGAGGACGGCGACCTTTCGGCGCTTAATGAAGCTATCATAAAAGATAAGGGAAATAGCGAAAGAGAGCAGCTTGAGGCTTTTAATAAAGCTAATATGGAGGTTTCAGAGTGGTTAAAGCAAAGCGAGCAGTTAAAGCAAGTTTACCCGTCATTCGATTTTCGTGAAGAGGTAAAAGGAAATGACACATTTATAACGCTTTTAAAAGCAGGAATTCCCGTGAAAACTGCATATGAAGTCATTCACAAGGATGAAATAATAGGCGGCGCTATGGAATATACGGCTCAGAAAGTAAGCGAGCATGTTGTAAAAGGGCTTGAAGCAAAAGCCTCTCGTCCACAGGAAAACGGTTTGGGCGCAAAAAGCGCCATAGCACAAAAAACCGATGTAAACGCACTCACCGCGAAGGATATTACAGAAATATTAAAACAGGTTGAAGCGGGCGCCAACATAAAATTTTAACGCCCGCGCAACAAAAGAAAGGAATTGAATTAATGAATTTACAGCTTTTTGCAGCGGGGGACCTTGTAAACAGTACACAAAGTGACGCTTTGGGGAACAATCTTTCCGCGGAAATGAAAACATTTTATGATAAAACGCTTATAACACTTTCATCTCCCTATTTGATACACGACCAGTTCGGACAGAAAAGGGATATTCCGAAGGGCGGCGGCAGGGAAATAGAGTTCAGACGCTTTTCGTCACTTCCAAAGGCACTAACGCCGCTCGTTGAGGGGATTACGCCGACAGGAAACAAGCTTAATGTGTCAAGTGTAAACGCCGTTGTAGACCAATACGGCGACTACATTGAGCAGACGGATTTATTAGAGCTTACGGCAGTTGACAATACGATTGTAGAGGCGACAAAACAGCTTGCGGCTCAGGCGGGGCTTACTATGGATACGATAGTAAGAAACGAAATTGCAGGCGGTACTAATGTGCAGTATTGCCCCAAGTTTAACGGCAGTACAGAGACCGCCGTGACTTTAAGAAGCGGAATTGACGCCACATGCCTTTTGAAAGTTAAAGATGTATTTAAGGCTGCCGCGGAATTAAAGGCGATGAACGCACCAAAAATTGACGGCTATTATGTCGGTGTTATCCACCCATATGTTGCGTATGATTTAATGCAGGAGGCGGGCAATCAGTGGCTCGATGTTCAGAAATACACAACTCCCGAGAATATGCTGACGGGCGAAATAGGCTCTTTGGGCGGTGTGCGTTTTGTGGAGTCAACAGAGGCTAAGATTTTTAAGGGTGCAGACTTAATAAACGGATTAGACAGATTAACAATGGCGGCGGCTTTATCGTCTGCCGGCAAAACAATTACAGTAAATGAAACGGTAACAGAAATAGAAGCGGGGGCTCTCTCAGGCAGGAAAATTCTTATTGAGGGTATAACATATACAGTAAAGAGCGCAGCGGCGGGAACGGGCGGTACCGCTACTGTTACGGTATCGGACGGCGACGCCAATATCCCGACTGCTAACACAGGAGTTGGCAAAATAGTTTATGCCGGAGAGGGCGGAGCGGCAAACTGTGCTGTATTCGCAACGCTTATTGTAGGCGCGGATGCGTATGGCGTAACATCTGTAAACGGCGGCGGTATAGAGCATATCGTAAAGCAAAAAGGATACGGTAACGACCCGCTCAACCAAAGAAGCTCCATTGGCTGGAAAAGCCTCAAAGTGGCAAAAAGGCTCGTTGAGGAATATTTGTTAAGAATAGAAAGCGGCTCTACCTTCTCTTCCACAGCAAAGGCTAACTAAGAAACGACAGAAAGGAATACAAAAATGGCGAAGAAATCAATTACGGAAAACATAGGCGACAAATTGGTAAGTGTTTTTGTACCAAAGCAAAACAGAAATGACACACAGAGATTTGTATCGGTAAACGGAGAGCGAATTCTTGTGCAAACGGGTATTGAAATAAGAATTCCGCAAAGGTTTGCAGAGGTGCTTAACAATTCACAGGCTATGCAAACACAGGCAGAAAGCTTTATAGAGGCTAATTGCACAGTCTAAGAAAAAGAGGGGGCGGCAAAAGCCGCCTCCCGAATGGGGGATAGAATGAAAATAAAAAAAGCTATTGAATACGCTGATTCGTATATAAAAAATGATATAGACGCAGCCGTTAAAAAGTTTTGGCTAAGGGAGCTTGACGGCGATATAATGCAAAATCTTTTCAGCTTTTATAAAGAACCGCCATATAACAAGGACAACAGATGGGCAAAGCATATTCTTCACTATCTCGGTAAGGAAAGAGAGGACAGCGAATACACAGAGGATGATTTTCTGTTAATAAGGTTTCCTTTTGACGGTATTTATGTGCATTATCTTTGTATGCGTATGTACCTTGCGTTTAATGAATTAACGCGTTATGAAAATGAACAGGCTCTGTTTAATGAAAGCCTTAAAGGGTATAAGGACTATATAAATCGCAGTCAAACGGTAAAGAAAAAGACGAAGTTTACGATAGGCAGGTGAAAAAAGTGGCATCTATTAAACGGACGCCTAAAAGTGTTGAGACGACGAGTGTTTTTTACGGCTATAACAATAATAAAACGGCGGCAGACGGCGAATTTACAGACGCGCTGAATTTAACATCATCATACTTTCCGCTATTTGCCACAAGGCATAAAAGGGCATCATTCCCGCTCGTTACGAGTGAAAACGGACTAAATTCTCTTTATGCAAAGGACAAGCTTTTTTATATAAACGACAACAAACTCTATTATGGCGGCGAGGCTTTGACGGGCATAACTCTTTTGACTTCTGTTTCTGACAGGCAAATGGTTTCTATGGGTGCTTATCTTTTGATTTTCCCTGATTTGATTTATGTAAATACGAGTGACCTTACTGACAAAGGCAGCTTTGCCGCATCATTTACTACGGGCGGCAGCGTGACATTCACTCCGTGCAGAGCGGACGGTACGGCATATGACGACTATATATCTTCTGATGCCGAGCCTAATAACCCAAAAGAGGGGGAGCTTTGGTACGATACAGGAAGTGACATATTAAAACGGTATAACGGATTTACAAATATATGGGCAGCGGTTGAAACTACATATGTAAAAATAGCAAGCCCGAATATCGGCAAAGCGTTTAGAAAGCTTGACGGTGTAAAAATAAGCGGAGCGGCAGACGCACAGTTTAATACTACTTTAATACTTTATGAAGCGTCTGATGACTTTATTGTGGTAACGGGGAATATAAGCTCTCCCATAACAGAAGAAGCGCCGTTAACAATAACAAGAGAAGTTCCCGCTATGGATTTTGTTGTTGAGGGCGAAAACAGAGTTTGGGGCTGTAATTCAAAGAAAAATGAGATTTATGCTTGTAAGTTAGGCGACTTTAGAAATTGGAACTGCTTTTTGGGACTGTCAACGGACAGCTATGCGGTATCTGTAGGGACAGACGGCGAGTTTACGGGAGCCGTGCGCTACCTTTCAAGTATTTTATTCTTTAAGGAAAACTATGCTCATAAGATTTATAACACAAATCCGCCGTACATCGTGTCAACCTCACGCATAAAAGGCGTGCAAAAAGGCAGTCACAGCTCACTTTGTATTGTAAACGGCAGTCTGTTTTATCTATCACAGACAGGTCTATGCAAGTTTGAAGGCTCGTTGCCGCAAGCAGTTCAAAATGTGTTTGGCACAGAGTATTTTTACAGCGGTGTTGGCGGCGAGTTTCGGAATAAATACTATATATGTATGTCGTCCGGCGCTGATAAACGGCAGCTTTTCGTATACGATACGGAAAACGGCATATGGCATAAAGAGGGGTTAGATAAAGAAGCGCTTGATATAAAAGAGTTTGCATCATATAACAGCAACCTGTTTTTTATATATAAAGACGAAAATATGCTGAAGCTTGGGCTTATAGACGGAGAAAAGCCTTACGGAACATTTACGGGGCAGCTTTCAGGTTACAGCGAGGAGCCGTTTGTGTCGTGGAGCGCAAAAACAGGTATGCTGGGCATTTCAAACGCCGCGCATACATACATAAAAACAGTATTTATACGGTACAGCCTTAAAGATACAAAGGATGAGGAAAACCCGGCTTTTATTGATGTATATGCACAGTATGATAGCGACGGGGAGTGGGAACTCCTTGACAGCGGCAGGGAAAGCGAGACGCATGCGCACATAATTAAGGCGCATATATTGCGAAAGTGCGACCATATAGAGTTAAAGTTTAAGGGGAGGGGAGAGTGCAAAATTTTCTCACTGACACTTTCGTATGAGTTAGGGGGTATAGAGCATTGATTGATGCGGTAAATACGACGGCTGACATTAGAGGGTACTTAAATCAAATTGATGAAACATTAAAAACCGTGCTGCTCGGTCTTTCGGGAAGCGTCGGCGATGTTAAAAGCGTATTAACAAAAAACGGAGAAATAACGAGTGAAGCGAATGAGGCTATGTATTCAGTTGCCGTTAAAATGAAAGATGAGCAATTGGAAAAGTTCGACGAGCTAAAAAGTGACATAATAAGAACGGCAGACGAGGTAACAGGGGAGTGTAAGGCGTATACTGACGCAACAGAAAACTCAATTATATCCACCGTAGAAAGTGAGTTTGTGGCAAAAAGCGAATACGGGGAATATAAATCGGGCACAAATGCCGCTTTAGGTATATATGACGGCAGGATAACGGCAAATACAGAGGCTATTGAGCAAATTGATACGGACTACAGAGAATATAAAAAAGAGGCGTCTTCACAAATTTCTTTACTGCCCTCTGCGATAATATCGGAGGTTACGGAGGATTTTATATCAAAAGATGAGTTGGACGGAGAGTCCCTTCAGTCTTTTATAGGAAGTTTTGTAACGCAAAGCAAAAATGACATAACAGAGGAGTTTGTTTCAAGGCTTTATGCCGCTTTAGGTGAAATTGAAGATACGCACGGCGGCATATCAGAATATATAACGGAAACGAGCGCCTATATAAGGAGAGGCGAGATAGCAGACGGTGTATACGGTATCGAGATAGGCAGAAGCGACAGCAATATGAAAACATGCTTTCTTAATGATAAAATATCCTTTTATCAAGGCGAGGTAGAGGTAGCCTATATTTCAGACAACAACCTATATATAACAAGGGCAGAAGTGCTTGATTATTTAAGGATAGGTAATAGCAATGACGGGTATTTTATATTTGATGTATCGCCAAATGGATTAGAGGTGAGGTGGAGCGAATGATTATTTACGGAAGCTGTTCCGGCAGTGCCGGCGGGCGGTATGATGTTTGGCTTGATATTAAGGAAAATTCACAAAGCATAGCAAACAATACATCAAATATAACGGTATCTCTGAAGCTAAAGCGAAATGACGGGTATGCTGCATCGGCATATAACGGATACATAAATCAAAACACGGTAAAGCTAACTGTAAACGGCGTTGTTGTATTAAATGAGAATATAACATTTGATACAAGAAACGGAAAAACCGCCGTACTTGGCACTTATACGGGAAATGTTTCACACGATTCTGACGGCAAATACAGCAAGACGATAAAAGGCGAATTTACAACGGGAAATGCGGGAGTTTCAAGCGGACTTTCGCAAGGCACATTTACGGCAACAACGATACCAAGAGCGTCAACATTAGTATTTGATAAATCATCCGTAAACCCTACACAGGATATAAAGGCGACAATTACAAGGGCAAGCACGCCTTTTACTCACACATTAGTGTATGTAATAGGCAGTAAAAGGACAGAGGCTAAAAGCATTGGCACATCTCATATATTTACCGTGCCGCAAAATTTTGCGGAGGAAATAAAAAATGCCGTAAAAGGAACAGTTAATGTCACGCTCATTACATACAGCGGAGCGGTTGAAGTAGGCAGGAAGAACTATTCGTTTTCATTAATAATTCCGGACAACGCTACATACAGACCGGACTTTACAATAGCTCTTACAAGGCAGGATAACGGCGTACCCTCTAATTGGGGTATATATGTGCAGGGGAAAAGCGGTGTAACGGTAAATGTCAGCGGCGCGAGTTATAAATACGGCGCATCGTATAAAAGTGCATTAATAACTGTTTCCGAAGTTCAAAAAACGGCTTTACCGTCCGCCTTTTCTCTGCCGAAAGACGGCGCGATACAAATTAGCGTAAAATTGACGGATACGAGAGGCTTATCGACAACTAAAACTACGAGTATAACGGTACATAAATATTCGCCGCCTGCGGCTGTTTTTAAGGAAATAAAAAGGGTTACCGGCGAGGGGAGTTTACTTATTTCTTTTAAGGCGGCAACTACAATATCAAGCTTGGGCGGTAAAAATACGAAAACCGTAACCTTGAAATATAAAAGACTTGGCGGAAGTTACAGAAATGCCGAAACGCTCAGCAATTCCGATATAGGCGACAACATAACGGGTGAATGCAGAACAGGCATAACAGAGTCAAACACATATGAGTTAGTGCTGACTTGCACAGATACATTTGGAAGTGTTGTAATAACAGGCAAGTTAGGTACAGAGCTTTGCGCTTTTAACATCAAAAAAGGCGGCAAGGGAGCGGCTTTCGGAAAATACGCCGAAGCTGATAATGTGCTTGAAATAGATTATGACCTAAAGGTAAACGGCAGATGTGACGAACGGCTTTTATGGAGCGGTACGCTCACTAAAGACCAAGAGTGTACGCTTTTGGATGACTTGTGGAATTACAGATTTGTAAAGTTTAAGGCGGGCACATATGTAACATATCCGCTTTCAACTGTATATAGCGGTACTTCGCCTATTAGGGCAATCGGCAGCTTTGCGGGCGAGGGGCTTATTGAAATACAGGCAATAAGAGGAACATACACAAAGCCGTCAGACATTCCCACTTTTAAGCTTGAGATGATGACATCATTTAATGTAAGCACGAGCGGCATAACAAACAATGCCACTTATACGAACATAACAGAAATATGGGGAATTAAGTAAAGGGGGTATAATATGGCGAATTTATCATACGGCAGTAAAGGCAGTGAGGTAAAAAAGCTGCAAGAGGAGCTAAATAAACAAGGCTATAAGCTTGATGTTGACGGCATATACGGCAACAAAACACAGTCGGCGGTGCGTGACTATCAGTCAAAGAACGGGCTTAGTGTTGACGGTATAGCGGGTGTACAGACGACGGGGGCATTATACAAGGCGCCCGCTAATGCAGTGACGCCGCAAACAACTCAAACAGCAGCACAAGCGGCAGTAAAGCCAACATACACACAAAGCAGTGATATAGCGGCGGCGAAAAATGCCGTAAAGGACTGGGAAGCATCAAAACCGCAAGAATACAAAGGCTTATATCAAGAGCAAATCGACTTGCTTTTAGATAAGATATTAAACGGTGAAAAGTTTTCTTATGATGTCAATGCTGACGAGCTGTACAAGCAATACAAGGACCAGTATGTGCGTTTGGGACAAAACGCTTCGGAGGATACTTTAGGTCAGGCGGCGGCTCTTACGGGTGGTTACGGCTCGTCATACGGCGTTACGGCAGGAGGACAGGCTTATCAAGCATATCTTAATGGGCTGCTTGACAAAATACCGGAGCTTGAGAATAAGGCATATGGTAAATATGTTGACGAGCAGAATAAAGAGCAAAACAGGCTTTCGCTTCTTATGGGTATGGATAAAAACGATTATTCAAGATATAAAGACAGCGTAATGGATTATTGGAGTGAGGGCGATTACTTATGGGACAAGCTTTCCTATATGTCTGACGACGAATGGACTAAGTTCGTTCACTCTATTTCACAATATAACAGTGATAGGGATTATAAGTTTAATCAAGACAAATTTGATTATCAAAAGACGCAGGACGCCTTAGCGCAAGAAAACTGGCAGAAGCAATATGCATTGTCTGAGGCGGCAGCTAAAAGGACAGGCGTAACAGGCTCTGCCTCCTACTCGTCATCCTCATCAACACCAAAAGATTACAACGAAAAGGTTGAAAAGCAAAAGCAAAGGATAGAAATGCTGAAGGCATTTGAAAAAGGCTTATATAAATATCCGGATAATTATGCAGACTTTGTTATGCTTACAGGCTACAGCGGTGTATTAACGCCTGAGGAATTCAGAAAGCGAAAATCGTACAGGGATGCATATGAAGATTACAGTGAATATCTTATTGAAATGTTTAACAAGTACTATCTAACATAAAGGAGGCATATTATGGGAGTTGAAAATATATATATAGGAACACTTTATGAATTAGCAAATAAGCTGTTGGAAGAATATATAAATAAAAGGGGGTTTTCAGAAACACAGATAAATTACAGCCCGAAAGAAGACTGTGTTGCAGACGGAGCGATTACGGCACAGTCAAAAGATAAAACGCTTACTTTATTTTTATCAGACGAAAAAGACGAGCAAATAGAGAATATAAAAGTATTCAGTAATGAAAGCATAAATGGTTTTACTAATAAAATATTACGAAAAGGACAGGTTTATCAA
>LSQX01171529.1_pt1 | contig 12883 bp, 11 predicted proteins | sample 654561 | NCBI WGS metagenome assembly LSQX01 (sample SAMN04489861, study PRJNA283612) | anaerobic digester metagenome | isolation source: 4 biogas reactors fed with cattle manure at either 37C or 55C with and... | place: Denmark: Kongens Lyngby | collected 2014 | reverse complement strand
GCATTGTAGACGAGGACCGCATTTCTGCAAATAGGACCTAAGAACTATTTTACGTAGAATTACCGAGAACCAACTCTGCAGTTATTTTTCTTTTATGCAAGAAAGCAACTGCGTACCCCAGACCTCCCCAAATGAGAGCCAGGAGCGCATCGTTGTAAACAACCGGCTCGAAAAGGCCATATAAATAGGTATTCAAAGTGACAATAAAGACTCCCATCCCAAGGAGCCAGTATTCTTCGTCGAGCAGAAGCCTGGTGGCAATTCGCACCTGCACCAGAGCTGAGAAAAGGAAACATAGTCCTCCCCATAATCCTGTAACTACAAAAATATGGAGGAAAATATTATGAGCCTGCCAGAAATGAGGAACTCTTCGAAAATATTGCTTCAAGGGCAACAAATAGGGTGTAACATATTCGTGGAAGTTTGCAGGACCTACACCCCACCAGTAATGTTCACCGAATGCCCGGAGCGATCCCTGCCAGATGGCGTCACGGGTGTTAAGTATTTTCTGAAAGAAGGGAACTTTCCCCTCGCCAAAAGGTGCCTGGAACAAATCAACAGATTTGAGGAACGGCACTATTTCATCGCTGTATGCCACCATCAACGCGGCGAGGAAAATAAACAGCGAAACGGGAACGAGTCTAACGCTTTCTGAACGGTGAAAAAAGTACACCACGAGGAGGTTAACCATCCAGTAGACATAGCGGACATCGCTTGTAGTGAAGAAAAATAGGAGCCAGGAAAAAAAACAGAAAGAGAAAATCCCAAAGCTACGGGGAAAAAAGCCTCTTTTCGAAAAGAAAGATAGCAATGAGAGAGGAGCCAGGATGAGAAAGAGGGTTGAAAGAGCGTTTATCTCACTTACTATGCCCAAATCGAGAAAAGGAAACTTCATCCTCTTCAATAAAACGTCGATTCCAATAATCCATCCCCAAACTTGAATCCATATGGAAAAGATCTTCGTCTTTTCCCTGACCGGCAAATTTTCTTCCCAACTGCCGGAAACAAAGCCTATGATAAAGAGCACTGCAAAGATTGCAGCATAAAGGGGGCCATCCGTTCGGGTGTAGATGCTCCCCGGCATGCGAAAGAAGCCAATGAGTGCGAAAAGGCCATAGCCGGAAAGGAAAACTGTCAGATATCGAAACTCCGGAACAGCCCGAAAAGCACTTCGGCAATTCCCGGCAAACCAATTTCTGCGATTCCAGATCAAATAGAGAAAAACAAAAAAGGGGATCAGTATATAGGATTTCCCCATGAGCGGGATACCGCAAAAAAGGCAGAATAAATGAAGAACCTTAGTTTCATTCCATCGAATATTCATGTTCTCTCCTTCATTCATCAAGCGATGCCTTAACCCTACAGAGTACACACTTCTATTCCGCAAGCGGAAAAGACATCGAAGATCTCCCGTGCGTAATTGACGCTCTGTACAATGGATTGCGGAATGATGGAAACCACCTCCGCCTCCGGAATAAGCCATTTCGCGGTAAGAAGTGCCGTAGTCAAACCACCTATGACAAATCGAAGAGAATCACCGTAAAACAGGTAAAATAATTCTACAGGCAGGTGGGATGGAAGGGTAAAAATGCCATCCGCGCCATAAAAGACGTGCTGCCTCCTATCCGAAGGGTGCAGTTTGAGGACAGAATTCCCGCCAAGAGCCTCTGCTCTGCGTATGTAGGACGAAACAGCATTGAGGTACGCATCCGTTTCAGTGTAATGTTCGAAATCAACCGCAACGAGAGAGCGGGCAGTGTCGGGAAGAGATCCACTTCTTAGAGAAAAAAGCCCCCTGTCAAACTCTGAAAGGAGTTTTTCTCTTGAGACGGCAAACTTCTTCTTCTCATCGAAAAAGGAAGGCAAGAAATCCGGAAAGAGAGCCCAGGCTCCTGTGGAATCCATAAAACTTCCTGGCACGACCGTGTCTGTATGCCATTTTCCGAAAAAGAGCCGGTCGGCTATTTTTTCGACCCCTTTTTTGGATGTTCGGTGAGAAGAGAGGTATGAACCCACGCCGTCCTCCACGAAAAAAAACTTAATCCCAGGGTTTCTCTTTCGGGCGAGAAAGGCTGAATACGTCGTCACAACATGGCAATCGCAAAAATAAAAGAAATGGTCAATAGCTGGCAACTCTTTAAACAAAGTGTCTACCCTGCTTATATTTCGTTGTTTTATTAAAAATTTCTTTAAATTGCTTTTTCGAAATGTCCCTTCCATTTCGTATGCGGTAATGCCCGCTGAAGCATAAATCTCCTGCAAAAGGCGAAAAACCTTTAGATTTCCGGGACTACTCTCACCAAGGATCATATAGTGCAGCTCACCGGGCATTGAAAGGGCGATGGCAAATGAGAGCAAAAGATGAAATGGCGTATATGGTATGAATAAATTGACCATGGGTTCCACTCCCTGGCGAGGAATTAAAGTATCTAGAAACTATCTATCTCCCAAAATGCATGTTCCGGCAGAACTCATACAGCATCTTTTTGTTACCGGTAGATTATAAAGCATAAATATAGACGCAGTACTTTTAAGAAATATTCCGGCTTAACCAAAAAGATATCTCTTCGAAAGGAAGCGGCAAGGGATTTCCGAATACGCTCAGACTCCATCATTAATCGAAATTCCTCTTGTTTTCCCTTTTTTAGCGCTCTTTCCAGCACTTCAATATACCCGTGAAGCGTTAATTTTTCGATAAGGTTAACCAATTCCCCTGCGTTCCCCGATTCCCCAACCATCTTTCGAAGACGGATAAAGACAGATAATTCATGGATCGCTGCCTTATTCATAAATTCACTTTTCCCAGTTGTGGAACTTTTATCCACGACATAAGAGGAAAGCTCCTCCGGAAACGAAGCTACTCTCCTCGCTCTAAAAAGGATTCTGCTAAAAAACTCAAAATCCTCTCTGTAAATGCACCCATCGTAGGAAAAGACAGATTTCTCAAAAAGAAATGAACGCCTGACCATGCATGATGTCATATGCAAATCTATTTTCGACTTCCAGAATAGATTGAGCGCCTCCGTTCCGGAGACCGCATGGTTCAAGTACTTTTTTCTTGGGAAATACTGTTGCAGGACTTCTCCCAAAACATTCACGCGTCTAAAACCGCAAAAGGCCACATCCACATTTTCATCATCGCAGAACAGGGAATACAGTTTTTCAAGACACGTTTTTTCTATGTAATCATCTGCATCAAGGAAAAAAACGCAGTCTCCCGCGGCTTCTTTCATTCCAAGATTGCGGGCGGCTGAGACTCCCCCGTGACAGTCCAGCGAAAGCACTTTGTAGGGAACCGCCCCGTTCCTCAAAAACTTGTCTGCCCATGCTAGAGAGCCGTCATCTGAACAATCGTCGACAATGATAATTTCTATGTCTTTCAATGATTGTTTCCGGAGCGCTTCCAGCGGACGGTGAAGTGTCCGTATTCCGTTGTAGACGGGTATGACGATGCTTACCGACGGCATTGGAGAGCTTCATCCACGAAGGATTTTCCTTTCTCTTCCAGTTTTTTCATAGCGTGCACAACCTCCCTTACGGATATGTTTTCTACGCAGGGAGGCGTTATTCTACGATAATCCCCATACACGCAATCCCATCCGCATCCGAAACAGTCCATTCGATTGAATACCCATTCCACGGTATGCCCGTAGCTTTCATTGTATTCCGTCCAGGGACAAAAGCGTCCCTCTTCTCCTCCGCCGGCAATAAAAACGGTTGGGATCCCACACAGGTAGGCGAAATGAGTAAACCCAGTGTCGTTGCCCACAAAAAGAGAAGCACCCAGAATTTCCCTGAAGGCGGACTGGATGCCCAAAACACGTCTTTTTTGGGTGTTGGCAACGCTTAAATCAAGGGACAACTCACCCACGATACTGATAGTATATGGTGAAGGGATATATCCCGCCAAAGTTTTCCAGTTTCCTTCAGGCCACTTTTTCCCCAAAACCCCGGCATCCGGCTGAAAAACCACATAGGGGGCATTTCCTTTTCTGTCGGCTGATTTCCACCGTTCTTTTTTCCTCCATTCACGGAAAAAAAGATAAGGAGCCCGCTGTTCAGGGAAAAAACACCCTGCGTGGACAAAGAGGCTGATTACCGTTTCACTGTAATGGGCAGGAGAACGCGCCTGCTCAACAAGAAATCCGGAAGACGCTGCATCTTTATCTGCTCCTTTGCCATATTCCCAGAAAGCGATCTTCTTTTCGGCGGGCAGTTTTTCACACACCCGGAGCATTTTTTCGTGATAATACGGTGTGCAAAGGACAGCTTTCTCAAAAGGGGCTCCGGCCATTTTCAAAACTCTCCGACGATACAGAGGATCCAGAAGAAACCAGTCAGCACTGAATGAAATGATGTTTCTCCCGGGAAGAAAGAAATCAAGGACTTCCCTGTCCCGTTTGGAACACAAAAGAACCGAGTCGTTATCGAGAAAGTGGTCATAATAGGGAATGCGGAAGAGAAGGTCTCCTATTCCCCCTCTTTCAAGAAACGCAATTTTCATCGGAACTCTCCCTGCCCGGAGGAAATGTTTGTTTTTTCCTTTTCATTCAAAAGAGAACGCACGGTACAGCTCCGAATACTGTTTTGCAATTGCCTGCACGGAAAACCGGGATGCTGATTTCACCGAATCGCGCCCCAGAGCATCCCGCTCTTCTTTTGAAAGCGAGAGAAAGTTTTCAAGAATAGTGCGCAGCTCTTCAACATCATCCGGCTTGCAGGGAAACACTCCGCCTCCATCAAGGAGATCCAGAGTTCCGCCAATGTTCGTGGCAGCTGCGGGGAGCCCTGCGGCCATGGCTTCGAGAAGAGCAAGACTGAACCCCTCCGGCTTGTTCGAAGGCTGCACAAAAAAATCGGCACCCCAGAGAAACGGCCGAACATCAGAGGCATACCCCCAGAAGAAGGTTCGGTCCTCCAAAGAGTGTTCATCAACAAGCCGTTTCAATTTTTCGTGTTCCGGCCCGTCTCCCACAAGCCATAACCGCCACTTTCCATTTTTCGAAATCCTCGCGCAGGCCCGGATGAGGATGTCAAAAGCCTTCCAGTCAACGAATCGCCCAAGCCCCAAAAACACAATTTCATCTTCCGAAACGCCTGCAGTGTTTCGCATCCTGTTTCTTTCTTCCGAGGAACGATTATAGAAGTCGCTGTCCACCGGATTATGGATTGTGACAATCCGGTCTGCGGGGAAACCAACTTTTCCCATGTGCGTTGATACGGCAGTGGAACATCCGACAATAACATCAGAATTTCTGTAGTACTTTTTCCGGGGATACTTGTCGATGGTGGAAACAACAGGGATTCCCAGCCGGCGTCCCCAGAAGCCGCCAATGAGGGCAGCGGAAGAAAGTCGGGTGTGGAGCACATCGGGACGGATTTTTTCAATGGCGTTCCCCACTCCTTTGCAGAAGGGAGGAAACCACGGAAACAAGGCTCCTGAATAGATATGGGAAACCGAGTACTCTTCGAGCAGCCGCCCGAGAGTCCCTCCGGAAGGACAGAGTACGACATTCCTCAATCCCATTTCCTCCAGGCGAAGAAGAAGCTGCACCCAGGGACGCCCCCACGCAAGGTTGGCTTCATTCACATAATGGAGAATTTTCATGTTTTTTCTCCCTCTGGGCACACTTCCGCATATACTGCCTCAACTCCGTCAGTCATTTTTTGGATCGTAGGAATTTTTTCCGAAGAGAAGCGGGGAAAACTTTTATTTCCCTCCAGAACACTCTGCAATGCCAGCCTCCAAAGGTCTTTACTTCCCGGCGGCAATAATCCTTCTTCGGCTTCAGCCATCTCGATGACGGGGGGGATGGATGAAGCAAGTACCGGCACACCCATCTGGACCGCCCTGGCCAGTGTCAGAGGCATACCTTCCGTGTAGGAAGGAAAAAGGAGGCACGAACACTCAGCAAGCCACCGATCGGTATCATCCCGGAAACCATGGAGGAAAACCCGTTCCTTTAACCCGGATTCCTTTATTTTTGCAGACAGCGTGCTGAAAAGCGGACCGCCTCCCACTACGTCAAGTGTCCACTCGCCTTGCAGCAGAGGAAGAATCTCCACTACATCCTGAATCCCCTTTACGGGAGAAAGGCGACCGATAAAGAGAAAGCGGGATTTCTCATTCGACGGTCCTTTCCAGAAACAGTCCGTTCCCGGCATTCCGTTGAGTATTACTTTTGTATTGCCGCTGAAGCACGCCCTCATTCCCTCTTCCACTGCGGAACTGACGCAGATAACCGTCCCGGCTTTTCTATAGGGGTGGTAAATCCACAGAGATTTGTTTCCGAAGACAACGTGGGCGGTGACAACATAGGGTATTTTCGCCATTCCAGCAGCCCATCTGGCGATCCATGCCGGCACTCTCGAATGGGCATGAAGAAGCTGAACATTCTCCCTTGCCGCTAAGCGTGCTATCTTCCTCGCACAGAAAAAAGCCGTCAGCGGATTTTTTGCATCCACCGGCAAGGCAAGGTGATTCACTCCCGAGGCCAGCCGGGAAACCATTTTCCCTCCGGACGAAATAACAGTCACATCATGCCCCCGGAAGGAAAGTTCCTCCGTCAGCCAGAGAACATGGCGTTCAACTCCTCCTTCCTCAAGTTCTGGAAGGATATGGATGATTTTCACCCTTGATTCACTCCCGTCGGAGGATATTTAATCCAAACGGCATTCATCGTTTCTTAAAGGATAGGAGAATTTTGGACGTGCTTTTTCCTTCCATCAGGGGAACGATAACAACTCTGCCGCCCCCCTCTTCGACTATTTTTCTTCCTACGATGCTTTCCGGGGTATAGTCTCCTCCTTTGACAAGAACGGAGGGTATAAGGGCACGAATTAATTTCTCTGGTGTATCTTCCTCGAACACAACTACAAGATCCACGCAATCAAGGGCAGCCAGAATGGAGGAACGGTCAGCCTGGGGGAGAACCGGGCGGTCCGGGCCCTTGAGGCGGCGAACCGACGCGTCGGAGTTCAGCCCGACGACGAGCCTCTCACCTTCCCGCGCGGCCTGGCGAAGTACCTTTATATGACCGGGATGAAGAAGATCGAAACACCCGTTCGTAAAAACAACGGAAGCCCCGTTCTTTTTCCAGAGTGCCACCCTTTTTTCAGCTTCAGGCCAGGTACAAATCTTCGTGTCCTCTTCTGCCGGACCGGACAAATCTTCCCTCGACACAGGAGAAGTACCCGCCCGTGTTATGACGATTCCTGCCGCCCTGTTGGCGAGAGATACTCCATAGTCCCATGAATATCCGGAAACCACTGATGCCGCGAGAACCGCAACAACCGTGTCACCTGCTCCCGAGACGTCGTATACTTCCCTAACCCTTGGGGCGGGAGCGAAACAGGGATCCCCCTCCTCCGGGAAAAAGGCGATTCCTTTCGCTCCCCTGGTGACGAGCAAATTTTTAATATCAAACCTGTTTTTTATTTCCAAGGCATTCCGCAAAAAATCTCCACGTTCGTCAGTTGATTCTCCGGAAACAGCAAAGAACTCCGCTTCGTTGGGGGTGACGCACGTCGCACCGCGATATCGTTCCCAGTCACGGCCCTTTGGATCGACAAAAACCGGCACCCCCCGTCGAAGAGCCCCGGATATCACAGTTTTGCACAGGTTTCCTTTCAGCACTCCTTTGCCGTAATCGGAGAGCAGAACACCATTAGCAGACTCGAGCAAATGGAGCATCGCCGCAGAAAGCATCTCTTCTGTACCCTGAGAAACGGCTTCGGCTGTTTCTTCATCAAACCGGACGATTTGCTGGTTTCCCCCGATTACCCTCGTTTTTGTGGTCGTCGGGCGGTCATCTGTCTCGACAAGACAATTTCCGATTCCCTTTTCAGCGAGCAGTTTCGTTGTTCTTTTCCCTTCTTCATCCCTTCCGATGACACCCAGCAGATTCACGGAACATCCCAGTGCAGCGAGGTTAGCAGCCACGTTCCCCGCCCCTCCAAGCACTTCCTTCCGGTCCCGCACCGACAGGACAGGGACCGGAGCCTCCGGAGAAACACGGTGTACATCTCCTGAAAGATACCTGTCAAGCATGACATCTCCGAGGACAAGAATATTAATGTGTTTAAAACTGTCAGGATTCAACATCATCCGTTCAGTATCCTTTCCAGGCAGAGTATGTTCCATGCCTCCATCACACAGCACTCAGCCGTTTTCCGAGCTTTGCTCGTAAACGGCAGCTGCAAGGAGGGGAATCATTATTTCATGATGACCCGTAAATGAGTATCCCTGTCCTCCTGAAATGACCGGACGGGTCACAACATTGTTCAGGGGACGGTAATGCTGGATCATATCCATGTTGGCTGTAACAATGTTCCTGACATTGTTTCCCAGGTTCCGGGCTATAGACAGGGCCTTAAGAAACACTTCAGGAAGCAGAACTGCACTGCCGAGGTTCAGGATTACTCCTCCGCCGTCCATCCTTGCAACAGATGCGGCAAAGATCCGGAAGTCCCTGAGGGAAGCGTCGCCAATGGAAGCACCGTCGGCATCAGGGTGCTGGTGGACTATATCGGTTCCAAGTGCCACATGAACCGTATAGGGAATGGGGAGCAGAAAACTTTGCACGGCCAGAGAATTTCCTCCGAAAGGTACTTTTCTTTCCACAAGGAGTTTTCCAATGGATTCACCGAAACCAAGCGTTCCTCCGAAAGCCGATCGTGCGGCAGAATTAAGGGTTTCGGCAGTGTCTGAAGCCATGCCGAAAGATCCGTCCTCAAGCTGTGCCGCCACATCTTCGGAGGTCTGTCCCCAGGAAGCCAGTTCAACGTCATGAATTGCAGCGGCTCCGTTTGAGGCAAAATGGGTAATGAATCCCCTTCGTGCGAGATCAATGAGAACGGGCAGGCAGCCGCACTTCACCACATGTCCGCCGAACATTGCGATCACAGGCAGTTTATCTCTTTTTGCCTGTACAATGGCCCCGGCCAGTGCTTTCAGATCCTTCGCCTTCAAAACATCGGGAAGGTTTTCGAGAAATGCCTTGAGGGTCATTCCTTCGCGAGGAGGCAGGGCGATATTTCGGGCACTGATTTTGGAAATCCTGTCAGCGGCTTTGTACGTCCGCAGTTTTGACAGATCAAGTTCTTCGTACCGTCCCACCCTGTAATATCCTCCTTGCGAAATATACAGTATTTACCACATGTTACACTATTTGCTCCATCTCTCCATGATCCACTCAGCGGCGCGTTTCGCCTCGTTGAGGACAGGACCATCGGGGTGAAGGGACACCGATGTCCCTATTGACGTATACAGTCTATCATAGTGCGCTTCTTTCAGAAATCCTTTGCGGGCAAGTCTGGAGAAAAGGACATCGAACCGGGGAATTCCCCAGAGCATTGTTCCCGGAAGAAGTTTTTTTCGCACCATAAAGGCCGTCGCCTCCTGAAGGGCTGTCCGGCACCGGCTCTGACGCTCCGTCCTGAGGAGGAAGAGTTCCCTGCCGGCAGTGACGGCTTCGGAGACCATGGAAACGGAGTCCTCGGTGACGAAAATGCGGGAGCAGAGTCCGAGCATGCCCGGAACGGGATTGAAGGGATCCTTTGACGCAAGAAGGACCATCCTGACAGCAGGGTTGCCTTCCGTCAGCCTGAGCAGTTCGGCCTCGGCCCCGGGGGAGGTTCGCCTGGAGGTGGTGATGTAGAGGTCAGCGTCCGCCTGTGCCCCGGCCTCGAGTATCGGCCCCAGTGCCCTGCGCACCCACTCAGGGGAGACCCGGTAATTCGCATCGTCGCCCCCCACAAGTACACCCCACCGGTTCTCCTCCCCGCCCGTTTCCCGGGCCGGGTATTTCTGGGCGAGCTCCCATCCCTGCCGCTCGAGTTCGTCGGGAAAGATGGCGTTCGGCGCGCCGAGGGTGGAGAGGACGTTCTCTCTTTTTTCCGGATGGTCGTGCTCGGGAACAACGGCAAAATCGAAGGGAGCCGTCCCCAGCACCGACGGGGTCATGAGGGTGCAGCATTTCTGCCCCGTCGCCCTGGCGAGGGCAATGGTGAAGGGCGCTGCGCCGCTCCCCGCCGAGAGGAAGAGGGCTGTGTTTTGGCCGCTGTTTCTTGCAGCCAGTTCGTGCCTCACACAGTCAAGCAGTTGCCCCCCGCCGGCTTCTTCAATCCAACGGACAGCACCGGTACCGTCCTTGGAGGGAAGGAAACGGGCCTTCCACTTGAAGAGGCGAACCCGCTCCCACCCAGTGGGGCGCGGAACGTCCATCTCCACCACGTCGGCCCCGGTGAAGCGGGAGAGCCATCCCGCGACGCCCCTTCCCTGGAAGAGGTGCCCCCGGATACCGTCGCTCAGAAGAAAGACCAGGGAGGGACAGGCAGTCACGGTATCACTCCTTTTCCATCCCCCGGAAGATGGCCCGCACGTTATCCAGGTCTTCGGGCGTGTCCACGCTCGGGCCGCACTGCCCCCGGGTGACGGCCACCTTCATGGAATAGCCGTGCTCCAGGATCCGGAGCTGCTCGAGAGATTCCGCCGCCGACAGGGGCGTGGGGGCCAGGGAGGCGTAGGTGAACAAAAACTCCCGGCGGAAGCCGTAGATGCCGATATGCCTGTAGACTGGAACGCCCGTTTCAACCCTTGGATAGGGAATGACGGACCGGCTGAAGTACAGGGCGTTGCCTGACCTGTCCATGACCACCTTCACCACGTTGGGGTTCCGGATGGATTCCGGGTCGGCAAGGGGTTCACAGAGGGTGGACGAGAGGGCGGAGCCGTCCTCCGACAGAAGAGAGGCCGTCTCGTCGATCATGACGGGGTCCAGGAAAGGTTCGTCTCCCTGGATGTTGATCACCACGCCGGCGTCTTCCTTTTCGGCCGCTTCCGCCGCCCGGCAGGTGCCGTTGGGGTGGTCCGGGGACGTGAGGACGCAGTTTCCCCCGAAGCTCCGCACCTCCTGCAGTATACGATCGTCGTCCGTGGCCACCACGAGGCGGTGGAGTATCGCGGAAAGGGAAGCCCGCTCATAAACCCTGCGGATGAGGGTCTTGCCGCAGATGTCCGCCAGGGGTTTGCCGGGCAGGCGCGTGGAGGCGTACCGGGCCGGGATGACGCCGAGGACTCTCATGCCTGCAATCCGTATTCCCTGGTCCGGGCCAGGAGCCTGTCTTTGTCCACGGGCTTCACTTCCTTCACGATCCATTCCCTCATGGCCTTCCCTTCGGGGGTGTGCTGGGCGTAGCTTAAAAAGCCGAGGGGTATTCCGAGGGCGCCGGCGACCTTCCATGCCAGGACGGGCCACACCTGCCCGATGTCCCCGATGACGGGAATGCTGCCCTCGTGGCGGGCGAAGGCGGACATCTCCATCCGGAAGGGGATCTTCGATATTTTCGTCTTGGGGAGCCCCCGGTTGATGGCCTCCTGGATGAGGGAGCTGCCTGCCTCGAGGTCCCGAGCCTTCCGGAGGTTTTCGTCCAGGTCGATCCGGACCAGGGTTTTGTCCTTCAGGGAGTAGGTGGGGTACCCTTTCCACCATGACCAGATGCCGTGGCCTGTGTAGCACTCGAAGGGGCCGTCATGGATCTCCTGGCTGAGGACCACCGCCGATTCGATGATCACGTCCGCACCTGCCAGCATGGCGGCGATTCGTTTCGACCGCTCGAAGACCGGTATGCTGTCGCCGATGGCCATGCCGATATGGCCGCTGCCCACGAGCTGGGGGATGCTCACCAGCACGGGGATGTTCTTTTCCGCCCCCATGCCGATCATGGTCCGCCGGTCGGCGCCCCATCCGGCCACGGTCTCGAAGGGAAGGCCCAGGGTCCTGCAGAAGACGAGGATCTCTCCTGCCAGGTTCTCGTTCCGGAGGCCCATGGGATAGGCCATGTTCCCCGCGGCCTTGATCACGAGCCGTCCCTCGGCCTTCTCCCCCTTGGCGAGAAGGTCCTCGTCCAGGACCATCTCGTTCCGCAGGGATGCCAGCTGTTCTTCCGGCATTTGGGTGAATTCGAAGACGTCGCCCCGGGGCATGTACCGTTCATCGAAGCCGAGGGCGGAGGCTTTGCACATCTTCACCAGGTCCAGGGCGCCCCCCATCTCGTGGCCCACCACGGCGGAGCTTGTGGTGACCCCGTCCACGATGCCCTTGTCCATGAGCTCGGCGATGAGGGTGGTCACGCCCTCGTGGATGTTGGGTCCGCTCCCCGTGGCCACGACGATTTTTCCTCCCCGCCTCTTGGCTGCGGTCATTTTCTCCGCCGCCTGGTCCAGGGCTTCCCTGGAGCGTTCGTCGAGGCCTTCGTAGAACTCTTTCAGAAGCTGCTCATTGATGGTCATTTCCTTGTCATCTCCCTGCGGATTTCGTCGAGAGTGGCCCGCGCCGCTCCCCCCACGGCCTGAAAGTAGGCTCCGGAGGCGAGGCGCGCTTTCTCCCGTTCATTCTGGTCCAGGCACCGCTCCCAGTGGGCGGCCATTTCCGCTTCTGTCCGGACGAGGGTTGCCGCCCCCAGTTTTCCCAGCTCCCCTGCCGCTTCCACGAAATCCCGCATGAAGGGGCCGTGGGAAAAGGGTATGCCAAAGGCGGCGGGTTCCATAATGTTCTGCCCGCCCTTGTCCACCAGGCTTCCGCCGATGAAGGCGCCGTCGGACACGCCGTAGAGGTCGAAGAGCACCCCGATGCGGTCGATCACGAGGATGTCCCATGAAGTACCGCCGGACCGTTCGGCTTCTGACAGAAGAGCGGCTTCGGCCGTCCGGGAGGCCGCTTCCAGTACGTCCCCGCTTCTCTCGGGGTGGCGGGGAGCAATGACCAGGCGGGCTTGAGGGATTCGTTCCCGCACGTGCCGGTACGCGGAGAGGGCTATCGATTCCTCCCCCTGATGGGTGCTTCCGGCGAGAAAGAGAGGTCCGTCTCCCCCTGCGATTTTT
>LSQX01055462.1_pt1 | contig 12883 bp, 18 predicted proteins | sample 654561 | NCBI WGS metagenome assembly LSQX01 (sample SAMN04489861, study PRJNA283612) | anaerobic digester metagenome | isolation source: 4 biogas reactors fed with cattle manure at either 37C or 55C with and... | place: Denmark: Kongens Lyngby | collected 2014 | reverse complement strand
TTCCCCCGCAATCTCGCGCAGGCGGGCGTGATCGATGGCGCAGTCCCCCGACTTGTCGGTGATCACGCTCCCCCCCAGTTTCAGTACCATGCTCTCAGTCATGCTTCTCCTTTCTCGCGCCTTCCGTGTCTATCGTCGTGATGATCGCCCGCCCTTCGCAGGCCTCGATCGCCCCGGCAACCCGGCTCTTTGCACGTCTCGGGCAGAGGGCGACGATACACCCGCCCCCTCCCGCTCCCGTGATCTTCGCACCGTACGCGCCGCTTGCCCGCGCCGCAAGCACGAGTTTGCTGCTCGCCGGGTGCCCCACGCCGAGCGCCTCCAGGAGGGCGTGGTTCATATCCATATACTGCCCGAGTTCCTTCGGGTTGCCGATGTTATGGAGAGCGGCAAGCGTCAGGGCCCCGATGGCGTCCAGGATCGGGTTCGCGACATCGGGATGCTTCCGCTGCAGGTTCCCGACCTGTTCCACCATCTTCGCGGTGCTGTGCGCCACCAGGGTGTTCCCCACGACGACCTGCAGGTTCTCAGGCGGCAGTCTCCGCTTGGAGTTCCCCGTGATCAGCACCATCCCTCCGTTTGTAGAGACGTAGGTGTCGGTGGGGCTTGCTCTCCCTTTCTGAACCTTCTTCTCGATGGCGAACGCGGTCTCGGCGATGTACTCGCGGGCGTGCCCGAGATTGAACTCATCGTTGATCGCAGAGAGTGTCGCCACCGTCACCGCGGCCGACGACCCGAGCCCCGACGAACTCTGGAGCTGGGAGTGGACGTAGACGCTGCCCCGGACACCCATCATCCTGAAACACTCGTCGATGTAGGGCGACTTCGGGCGGGTCGGATTGCGCGTTTTCCTCACCGTGACGAAGACGCGCGGCTTGATCGCCATCGCGACTCCCGGTTTCCCGTAGACGACTGCATGCTCGCCGAAGAGGAAGACCTTGCCCGGCGCGCTCCATGTTGCCAATCAGACCACCGCTATCGCTGCATACCCCACTACCTGATTGTGATCCTCCGTCACGTCGCCGCTCGTCGTATACCGCAGAAGTTCCCCTCTCGTCGCACCGAGCGACCGGCATGCCATGCACATAGTCGCGATCGGTCCGTAGCCGCAGACCGTAGCGTGGGTCTCCTGGAGCCGCCGATAAAACTCGGGTATGTCCAGGGTCTTGAGCGCGTCGATCGCGTAGAGGTCCTGCCGCCGGGCCACATCGTCCGGGACGTAATGGGAGAAGTCGCTCGAAGCGACGATCCGCACGTCCCGTCTGGTCTGCTCGACTGCCTGGAGCAGGTGCTCGGCAAGGTTCTCTGCCGCTTCGTAGGTCTGTTCTCCCATGAGGATGGGTGCGGCCTTTGCTCTCGGGAACCGGTATTTTATGATCGGCATCTGCACCTCGATCGAGTGCTCGTTTTGGTGCGATGCCTCGTCTATCTCGATATCCATCGCGTCGATGAAATCCGTATCGACATCGACGATCCCGAGCGGGGTCTCCCACGGTACGGCGGAGGCAGAGGTCATGTATCCACGGTGACTCGGGCCGATGACCAGAAACGTGCCGTCAAAATCAGGGGGTATGGTAGAGAATGCACAGGCTCCGGTCTCTCCCGAGTAGACGTATCCGGCGTGGGGAGAGACGATCCCCCGGGACAGTATCCCCGGGGCCTTTTTCTGGAAGAATGTCTCCAGCAGTTGCTCCAGATGCCTGGGCTCGGCAGGATAAAACATTCCCGCTACACTGCATGGGCGCATATCCATCAACGATCGAGCTCTTGTGCTTCGGATCTTATAACTCTGTCTCAAAGTCTTCGGGCGTGAGCGACGTGGTCACACCGCGTAGACGGAGCAGTTCCTTTGTCAGGATGTAGTAGATCACCGAGAGCGCCTTCCGACCCTTGTTGTTCGTCGGGATCACCAGATCGATGTACTTCGTCGTGTTGTTGGTGTCGCAGAGCGCGACGATCGGGATACCGGTCTGGACGGCCTCGTTGATCGCCTGGGCATCACCGATGGGATCGGTCACCACGACGACGTCCGGCTCGATGTAGGTGTTTAAGCCGTGTAGACGCTGGTTGGTGAGCATCCCGGGGATGAAGCGGCCGACGACCGCCATGCCGCCGATCGCATTGGCGAACTTCTTGGCCGGGTACTGGCCGTACTGCCGGGAGGTGACGACCAGGATCTTCGAAGGCTCGTACTGCGAAAGGAACTTCGCTGCAGTCTTGATCCGCTCGTCGGTCGCCTGGATGTCCAGGATGTAGAGCCCATCCCCGCGGACGCGGTAGATGAACTTCATCATGTCCTTGCTCTTCTGCTGGGTGCCGATGTGCACACCTGCCGCAAGGTACTCCTCGACGGGCATCAGCGGTTCTTTCAGTTCAATCTCAAGTTCGTTTCCTGTCAAATTAGATCAGCTCCTCTATGCGAATCAGTTCGTTCAGTTTGGCTATCCGCTCCCCGCCGACCACGCCGGTCTTGAGGAAGATGCATCCGAACGCGGTTGCAAGGTGCGCTATCGTCGCGTCGGTCGTCTCTCCGGAACGGTGGCTCATGACGCTCTCCATACCGTTCTCCTGCGCGAGGCGTATCGCCTCGAAGGTGTCGGTGAGCGTCCCTATCTGGTTTGGTTTGATCAGGACGCAGTTTGCCGCATCCGTCTCGATGCCCTTCGTGATCCGTTCGACGTTGGTCACGAAGAGGTCGTCGCCGCAGATGAGGCACCGGTCCCCGACCTGTTCGGTCAGGTCGGCGAATGCCTCAAAGTCCTCCTCGAAGAGGGGGTCTTCAATGTAGATGAGGTTGTAGTGGTCGACGAGGTCGGCCATGTAGGCGATCTGGTCTTCCCGGCTCCGCACCGCGTCCTTGTAGCGGTAGTGCTCGCCGTTCCACATCTCGCTTGCCGCTACGTCGATCCCCATCCTGACCTCGACGTTCGTCTCATCGGAGACGGTGTTGATCGCCTCGGCGATGATCTCGAACGCCTCAATGTCGGAGATCGCAGGTGCCCAGGCGCCTTCATCCCCTTTCCCGGAGAGTCTGCCCTGCTCCTGCAGTATCTTCTTTACGGTCTTGTGAACGGCAGCGTTCACAAAGACGCCTTCCGTCGCGCCACAGGCCCCGGTGGGAACCACCAGGAACTCCTGGATGGAGGTGGCATTCGGGGCATGCGCGCCTCCGCCGATGACGTTGCCGAGCGGCAGAGGCGTATCGGCGGCGAACGTGCCCCCGAGGTAGCGGAAGAGTTCAAGGTCGAGAGACGACGCAGCCGCCTTTGCGCACGCAAGCGAGAGCGCTACGGCGACGTTTGCACCAATAGAACTGAAGTCGGCCGTTCCGTCGTTCTCCCTGAGCAGTGCGTCGAACGTGATCTGATCACGGGTGTCTTCACCGATGAGCGATGGAATCAGGTTTTTCTCTGCGTCCTCGACAGCCTCGCGCGGCGGCCGCACCTTTGCTTCATAGGTTCCGGTGCTGGCACCACTGGGTGCTGCAGCCCGTCCAAAGCCGCAATCAGTGTAGATTTCAGCCTCGACGGTCTCGTTCCCGCGGCTATCCAGGATTGTTCTCAGGATAATCTGTTCGATGGTCGTCATCAGATCACTACTTTCTCTTCACTGTTATAGGGATCACGCCTTTATCGAACTCTTCGAGTGCGATCTCGAGTGGCTCCGTATTTGGTGTTTTGACCAGAACAGGTGCACCCATCGAGATCTGAAGAGAGCGCGCCCCTATAATTCGCGCCCGTTCGTACCGGGTATAAGATTCCATCGTGCAGCCTCAAAATCATTCATGATAAAATGGGGTCGCTGAGATTTGAACTCAGGTCACAGCATCCCGAACGCCATAGGATGGCCAGGCTACCCCACGACCCCTCATTGGTACGGATTCAGGTCCTCCACAGTTTCCTTGTGCGTCAGCAGCATCCGCCTGCAACAGTAACGTTCCAGGCCGAGATCGTCGAGGATCCGTTTTGGATCCTCGCCGGCATCCCGCCGCTCTTTGAACTCCTTCCAGGCTGTAGAGACGACCTTACCGCATGTAAAACATCGTACGGGTATCATAATAATGGTCTAGCATCCCTTATATCTCTTTTGCTCACCGGTAGGACTTCTGGAACCGTGCGCGTGCTCCGGGGCCGTGCGGCTTCTTGGTCTCTTTCTGCCGCGAGTCGTTTACGAGCAGCGTCCGGTCGTACGCGAGGAATGCGTCCTTTATCGCGGGGTCGTTGTGCCACTCCACGATGCCGCGCGCGAGCGCCGTCCGGACCGCTTCGGCCTGGCCCATCGTGCCCCCGCCGGAGACATCGATCGCTGCGTCGACACCGTCGAGCGCGTTCGGCACCAGCAGCAGCGGCTCGGCGATCTTCATGCGGATCAGTTCCGTCCCGTAGATGTCCAGGGGCACGGAGTTGATGCGGACCCGGCCGTTGCCGGGCTTCAAGGTCGCGCGGGCGATTGCCGTCTTTCTCTTACCGCTTGAATTGATGATCTTTGCCACTTCATCACCCTATTTAGTATTTTGCTCCGAGGTTGTTGCTTATCGCCCCGATCGTCACGTATCTCGTGTTGCCCAGCCGGTCGACGTGGGCTGCATCGAGCGTCTCCGTCTCCATCCCGACAAACTCCATCGGAACGCCGACGTAGGTCTTGATACGCTTGAATGCCGCGATACCGCGTTCGCGCTTGTAGGGGAGCATCCCGCGGATGGTGCGCTTGACGATGTGGTCGGGCCTGCGCGGGAAGAACGGGCCGCCCTCGCGGGATCCGCGCTCGCGCTTCGTCGTGTAGTTCGCGAGCACCTGCGCCTTGCTGCCGGAGACGATCGCCTTCTCCACGTTCACGAGGGCGATCTCTTCGCCGGCAAGCGCACGCTGCGCGACGATGCTGGCCATCCTTCCGAGCAGTAATCCTTCTGCGTCGATAATTGTAACCATTCGTCTCACCTGAGGATCCGTACCCTGCTCCCCGTCGGGTTGTCCCGGACGAGGTCCTCGATAGTCATGCACGTCCCGTTTGCGCCGGTGATCTTGCTCACCGCGGCCTCGGAGAAGTCCAGTGCAGCGATCTTCACCGGCAGGCTGAGCGCGCCGCTGCCGAGCACTTTGCCCGGCACCAGGATCGTCTCGCCTTCGTTCGCGTACCGGTCGATCTTGCTGAGGTTCACCTCTGCGTAGTTCTTCCGGGGCGCATCCAGCCTCTTTGCAATCTCGCGCCAGATGCCCGCCTCGTGCACGCGCGACGCGTCTTTCAGCGTCACGATGAGGGCGGTCAGCCGGGGGTTCGATTTATTCTCGGTTGTCTTCTTCATTCAGTCCCCTCTCCCGTAATCTCGTTCATCACGTCTACCAGGTCGTCTGATGATCTCTGGATATATTGTAGCGCTCTCTCGATGATCTCGCGGACAGGCATTGAGCCGTCGCTCTCCACCACGAAGATGTATTTCTCTGTGTCCGTGCCGATGTGGATGGCCGCTTCGGTGCCGATCCCGCCGGCAAGGCATGCCCGCTCGCAGAGCCTGCAGAGGGAACAGAGTTCCTGGCGCCCTTGGACGACCCGGGCTTTCCCCTGTGCCGCCTCGAGCACGTTCCTCGGGCATTCGTCGATGCACATGCCGCACCCGTCGCACCTCGCGTCGATGGCGATCACCGGGTAGTTCTTGTATCCGCAGGCGGTCGTCGCCTGCCACTTGGCATGCTCTTTTCCGGTGCCGAGGACCGCATGTGCTTCGATCACGACCTTCTGGTCTTTCGCGAGCTCGATGATGGGGATGCCCTCTTCCGCCGGTGCGGCGTCGGGGTCCTGCGGTATCAGGTCGCTCGAGGTGACGGTCTTCGGCCCCTCGACGGAGAGCGTATAGGTCGCGGTGCAGGCCGAGCACCCGACGCCTTCGCAGGTACACTCGCTGCGCGGCTTGTAGACCTTGAGGTCTGTCCGGAGCGGAATGAGTCCCAGGCGGTGTGCCAGCATCTCGTCGAAGAGAACACTCGTGTTGTCGTAGATGCGGACGTCTTCGATGGCGAGCGTCGGCACTTCGCTGATCATCGCCCGCCGGAACATATTGGCGAACGACATCGAAACGCCGCTCAAGGTGAATTTGGCGACTCTCTCGTCCAGTCGAGAAAACGCTATCTCCATTACACTCTCCTTCCTCTCCGGCCGCCCTTGCCGCGGATGCTGTCGTGAGGCACCGGGGTGACGTCTTCGATGCGGCCGATCCTCATCCCCGCACGGGCGAGGGCGCGGATCGCCGCCTGGGCGCCGGGACCGGGGCTCCTCTGTTTGCCCCTGCCGGGTGCGCGGACCTTCACGTGGACGCCGGTGATTCCCTTGTCCCGTGCGTTTTGCGCAACCTGGATCGCCATCTGCATGGCGGCGTACGGGGAACTCTCGTTCCTGTCCTGCTTCACGACCATACCGCCGCTGCTCTTCGTGATTGTCTCCGCTCCGGAGAGGTCGGTGACGGTGATGATGGTGTTGTTAAAGGAGGCAAAGATGTGCGCGATGCCCCATTTCTCTTCTGCCATGTTACCTCACTCCTGCGCGGGCGATGCGGCCTCTCTCGGGATGAACGTCGTTCGTGAGCGGGGAGGGGCCGTAGTAGCTGATCTCGGCCTCTTCGACTCTCTCGACCCGGTAGCTCGGGATGGTCACCCGGCGGCCCCTGATCGCGATGTGGCCGTGGGTGATGAACTGGCGCGCCTGCTTCGGGGACCTTGCGAGCCCTTTGCGGAGAACCAGCGTCTGGAGCCGGCGGTCGAGTTGCTGCTCGACCTTGAGCGCGAGGACGTCGCCGACATCGGCGTTCTCGCCGACGAGACCGTAGCGGTAAAGGTGGTTGACGAGCTCGTCCCGCTTCTTCAGGTAGTCCTCGGTGCTGAGCCCGCCCGAGCGCAACGCCACCAGTTCACGGCCGGCGGTGCGGTATTTTCGCAGCACGCTCTGGGCTTTCCAGAGTTCGCGCTTGTTGCGCAGGCCGTAATCGATGATGAGCCGCTTTTCGTCCTCAAGCCGGGTCTTCTCGAACTGCCGCTTGGGCGTTGCATACGTTTTGTAGTTCTTTCCGGGATATCCCATTCAATCACCACTCAATCCTTCTTTCTCTTGACGCCGACGGTCGTGCCGGTTCTTCCGGTGGACTTGGTGCGCTGGCCGCGGACCTTCTGCCCGGTCTCGTGCCTGATGCCGCGGTAACTCCGCATCTTCCTCATGCGGTTGACGTCGTCGTCGTTCATCATCGTGAGGTCGGTTCCGAGGAGGTGGCGAACCTCTCCGGTGTAGACGTCCTTCTGGCGGTTGACCATCCAGTCGGGCACGCTCTCGGTGTAGGTCTCGACGGCGCTCGAGATCCGCTCGACCGATTCGTCGTCGAGTTTGCCGAGCACGGCACGGGGGTCAACGTTGGCAAGGGCGGTGATGGTGCGCGCCGTGTGCGGACCAATGCCCTTGATCCCGGTCAGTGCGATATGCACCGCCTTGGTGCCGTCGAGATCAGTGTTTCTGACTCGAACAAAGTACTTTATCTCTTCATCATCCATGTGATCGCCTCATCATCGACGTTGTCGGTGAAAGCGCTGAGGGAGGGATTTGAACCCTCGAGTCCCAGGGGGACACAGGTTTAGCAAACCTGCGCCATACCAGGCTTGGCTACCTCAACATAGAACTTCGCATCTTTCGACACTCGCAACACGCGATGTGCTGCTCCAGACACAGCATTCTATGACTTGTGCCTACTTATTTTGGCCCCATTGATTAATAATCATTGTGGTGATCGGGAAGGTCGGCGGGCGCGCTCGACTCCGCTCCCGATCAGCCCCGATGCGACGATGGGAAGCGCGATCGTCGCGTCGCAGAAGCACTGGACCCGGGGTGATTCGGGCGCCTCCTTGCCCCAGCTGATCGCCTCCTCGAACGTGCACCCGGATAGCCCGCCCCAGTGGGGGGCGTCGGTGGTATACTGGATGGCGTAGGCATGTCCGCCGAGGTTCTGGTCGTGGATCGACGCGATGACCTGGGTCTGCTGGATGAAGTTCTTCGGGACGCCGCCGCCGACGTAGATGACGCCGGTCTTCTGCGCTTCCTCGACCATACGGGTGATCTCGTCGGTGTCGGCTATCTGGTCGACATCGACGGCGACCCCGTTCCGGCGCGCCATCACGAGGCCGATCCCGATGGACGAGTCGCAGAGGGCGGGGATGAAGATCGGGACGTCGTACTCGGCGCAGGTGGCGATGAGCGACCGACCCTCGGGCTTTCTCTCCCGGAGCCAGTCCCCGAGACGGCGGATGAACTCCCTTGATGAGCCCCGGAACGGCGCTATCTCGTCGGCGAACCGGGCGATCTCCGCGTCGATGCTCCGAAACTCTTCTTCATATGCAAAAACGTCGTAGATTCGGTCAATCCCCTCGTTAAAGAGCGCTTCGTCGTCGGCGTGGTGGTGGCCGAGGTAGTGCCGGACGCCGAGGTGCTCGCAGGTGTCGTGGAAGATGTTTGCGCCCGTCGAGACGATGACGTCGACGTAACGATGCTTGACAAGTTCGATGAGCACGTTCTGCATGCCTGCCGGGATCATCGCGCCCGAGAGTCCCATGAATATCGTGCAGTCGGGATCGTTGACCATCCTGGTCCAGATGCCGAGCGACTCCCCGAGTTTTCTCCCCTGAAAACCGGTCTTGCTCATAGACTCAAGGAGGGCCGTTATATCGCTGTTTGGTTTGACTGGCTGCGTTGGTTTCATGGAAATATCCTGTTACCCATTTCGGATTGTGGCGTATTAATGGTTGGTGCCGGTCCGGTGGAGCGGGGCGGATGGAGGTTTTGGGGCTGTCATTGTGGCGGGTCGGGAGGAGTGGGTGGGGGCTACAAAGGAAGGACCTTACGCAATAGAGACAGGGGAGGGGGCGTGCCCCCTCCCCGTCAGCCCCTCCCCCAGTGGCGATACCCCCACGGTCCACTGCATGGGTGAGAACCCGGGCACCGAACTTCGCGGCTTCGCGCCCTTCGCGCGAGGTCCTGTTGACATCCTCCAACTTACTCACGCGGAAGCACGCGGGAGAACGCGAAGGGAGGTCGATGGTTTGACCTCTTGAAGATTACCTCAACCATTTTAGCGAAGTGCTGAGTACGGGGGAGGCCCTGAAGAAGAGCAGAATCACAATTCGCTCCCGGGACACGGTTTCCCGCCGGCTAACGTCACGACCAGGGCTGGTTTACAACTACAGGAGATAGCGTTGCCCCAAAAATCCCCGCGCCCGCAAAAAATGTGTAGTAGTATCCGGCCGCTTCACAGGGCCTGCACGAGCGAGTTCCGGGTCACGACGCCCGCGATCCTGTTGTTCTGCTTGATCGGGACGGAACTGATGTTCTTCTTGAGCATCAGGTCGATGATCTCGGAGACGTCCGTATTCGCGTCCATCGAGATCAGGGGCGTGGTCATGATGTCCCGCACGAGCAGGTTCCTGATCCGGTACTCCTGCCGGGTATCCTCCACGATATCCTTCAGCGCGTGGAGCGCCTTCGCGACATCGGTCTCCGTGACGATGCCGAGGACGGTGTCCCCGTCCTCCACGATGAAGCGGTTGATCTCTCCGTCAAGCATCCTGCGGCGGAGGTGGACGGCGCGCTCCTCGCTCTGGATGGTGTACGCCGGTTCCATAACTTCGAGGGTGCCGCCTGCCGGACGGAGCACCTTCAAGAGATCACCCGCCGTCACCTGCCCGATCAGGCGGTGCTCGGCATCGAAGACCACGACCAGCTTGTAGTGCTGGAGCAACGGTACCAGGATGTCGATGCTCTGGTCGGGATACGCGGAGGTGAAGTTCTCCTCGACCGTGTTCGCGACATGAATGGATGTGGCCTTCAGCGCCTGGGTCTTCCTGCTCCCGAGCGTCTCGGCGATTGCTGCGCGGGACGTCGTTCCGATGACCGTGCCGTTGTTGGTCACGATAAGCGGATCGACGCCCTCACCGAGCATCTTATCGAGCGCTTCGCTGACAAAGGCGGACTTCGCGATGGTGATCGGTTTTGCCATCACGTCTTTGACAAGTACCTGAAATCTGTCGCTCATTTTGCCACTTCCTTGATGATATCATCTCTCTTGAGCACGCCCCGGATATCGTCGTCCTCCACGACGACGAGGCTGTTGATCTGGTGCTCCAGCATCAGCCCGACAGCATCCTGGAGGGATGCACCGGGGGAGACGGTGATGACCGGGCGGCTCATGATGTCTTCTGCAACTGCCGATACCTCAACGACGTATCTGAAGCGTTTCTGCCCCGCCGGCGCCTCCTTCCTGAGGTGAGTGACATCTTTCCTGGGCAGGTTCATCCGCTCGTCCAGATACTCGTAAAATGCGAGGTTGCTCTCCGTAATTATGCCGGCAAGGCTTCCATTGTCGTTAACGACAATAAGTTTATCGTTTTTTCCCTTTATCGTGTCGATGACGTGGTCGAGGGAGTGATACCGGTTCACCGTGACCGCATCCTCCATGGCCTCGTCGACCCCGGCGGTGAGCCCGCGGATATGGGCCGCACGCATCACATCCAGTTTGGTGACGATGCCGGTCACCCTGCCCCCTTCGACGACGGGGACTCCGGAGATGTCTTTATCAAGCATGATGGTCGCGATATCGCGGATGCCGGCCTGTGGCGCTACCGTGATCGGGTCGGGCGTCATCAGGACACTGACCGGGATCCGGTCGATCGGGCGCCGCCGCCACATCGGTTCCGTCTGCCTGAGCCGGTACGCGATATCCTTCTTGGTGAGGATGCCCCGGAGTTCGTCCCCTTCCATGACGGGCAGCCTCGACACCCGGTACCTGAGCATGAGGTTTCGCGCATAGGCGACGTTGTCGGTCGGTGCAACGACGTACACCGGAGATGCCATCACGTCTATAGCTCGCATCTTCGCATCACTCCTGAGAAAACGCTTTCACAAGGTCGTATTCCGTTACGAGACCGACAAGGTGCGAGTCCTCTATGACCGGGAGCGCCCCGACACGCCGCCGGATCATCTCGAGGGCGATCTCGTGGATGTTCCGCTCAGGCGTGATGGTGTGCAGTTCCCCGGAGAGGAGCGAGCGCACCGGCACTCCCATCACCTCGGTGGAGTCCCCGGTCGTCAGCCGCTCGAAGGCCTTGCCCTTCCCGAGATAACTCATGACGTCGGTGGCGGTGACGATCCCGCAGAGGACGTCGTCGGCAACAACCGGAAGGCGTCTGAACCGGCATTTCACCATCTCCCGGCAGACTTTGCCGATAGGTGTGTCGGGTGCGGTGACGCGCACCGAAGCGTTCATGATATCTTCCGCCCTGCGGCTCGAGTTCTCGGTGGCGAGCACCTTCATCACGTCGCGTTCGGTCACGATCCCCTTCAGCTCCCCTTCGGCGTCGGTGATGGGGATCCCGCCGATATTTCTGTTGACGATGATATCGACCGCGTCGCCGATGGTTCCGGTTACGGGCATCGTGACCAGGTGCGGCGTCATGATCTCGCGGAGCCCCTCGTTGATGGCCGCGAGGAAGTTCCCGGCGTGCTTCACCTGCACGAGGTTGAACTTGTCGCCGCCGCCCATGAAGTTGATGATGTCGCCGACGGTCACGATCCCCCGGAGATGGCGCGTCCCCGCGTCGACGACCGGCAGCCTGCGGAACCCTTCCCGGGTCATGATCTCGACCGCCTGGATGATCGTGGTCGTCTGTTGCGCCACGACGACGTCCCTTGTGGCGATCGCCATGATCTCGCCTTCGTGCTCGGCGATCTTCGTCTTGAAGTCGACCGGCCCGCGTTCGCGTTTGCCCGGCATCTTCAAGAGCCGGTCGGCCGGTCTCTTATCCGAATTATTCGAGTTGGGTTGCATCATATCACTCCTTTGAAATTGGGGTGGTGAGTCTTCCTCAGGGCAGGCGGCCACTGAGGACGTCATGTCGGTCGATAACGCCGGCGAGCCGCTTCTTCTCGTCAACGACCGGGAGCATGCTGACATCGTGCTCGACCATCAGCCGGCTCGCCGCCGCTATCGTGTCTTCCGGCGTCACCGAGATGACGGGTGTCGTCATCACTCGCTCGACGGTGGTGTCCGCCTGGTTCTTCACCGATATGCGGACATTCCCGGCGCGCAGGAGATCCCGGCGGGAGACTACGCCGATAGTCTCGTTCTTCTGCACCACCGGGAATGCAGTAAACCCGCTTGTGACGATCAGGCTGTAGATGCGGTGTATGGGCTCGTCCGGGGCGGAGGTGACGGGCTCTCGCGACATGGCGTCCTCGACCCTGCCGGGGATGGTGCGGCGCGAGATCAGGACGGGGAAGAGTTCGGAGAAGAGCACCCCTCCCTGGTATACGCCGTCTTCGTTGACCACTGCAGCGCTGTTTGTGCGGGCGTTCATGATCGCGACGCCTGCCTCCGCAAGGGAGGTCTCCGGGCCGACCCGGGCGGCCTCCCGGACGAACCCCTTGATCGTGACGTTCGATTTGGTGTCCACGACTCGCAGGACATCGGAGATGTCGAGATACCCTCTCAGACGACCCTTCTCGTCCACGACGTAGACCTCACGAAAGACGTCGTCCCTGAGGACGCTCCTTGCTTTTGTGACGTAATCGTCGTAATGCAGGGTGGGGATGTCCACCATCAGGTCTGAGGCCACCTTCATAACAACTGCTCCTCCTCCCGACAGGCGGGGCAGAGCATAAGGTTGTCGACTCTCGAGAGGTCATCGGACAGATTCCCGCATCGGTCGCATACGCCCATGGCGTACTCTTCTTCGCGGTTGATCTCGATGAGATCCGCGAGGAGTTCGTTCACTTCGGCCGCGACGGTGAGGATGTCCCGAACCGTCACGATCCCGATGACCACCGGGTCTTCGACGACGGGGAGCCTACGGACACGGTGCTC
>LSQX01079925.1_pt1 | contig 12885 bp, 10 predicted proteins | sample 654561 | NCBI WGS metagenome assembly LSQX01 (sample SAMN04489861, study PRJNA283612) | anaerobic digester metagenome | isolation source: 4 biogas reactors fed with cattle manure at either 37C or 55C with and... | place: Denmark: Kongens Lyngby | collected 2014 | reverse complement strand
ATAGAGCACGATCAAAAAGGTGATCATCGCCGCTTCGGATAAAGTGATCATCGTTACCCAGGAAAATAATCTGTCTGCCAAGGTGATCCCCTCTCTTTAAAACGATTTCGTAAAATATCATATGAAATCGTTCCCACCAAAGGTGCAAACGTACTACAGCTTGTCCCACAAAAAAAGCAGCTGCCGGGAAGCGGTTTGATCCTGCATAGGAAAAATAAAAAGGACATTCCCTGGTGCTAAGAGCCAAAAGAATGTCCCTTGATCTTTATGGGCGCGTGCCTCTTGGTGGCGCGCACTGCGCGCCGCTACAAACATACTGCTGCCATTATGGCAATACACGCGCCGCTGCATATCCCTAATCAGCTAGCCTACTATAATCAGCTTTCTTTTGGCATGTGGATCACAGCCTTGAATAAATCTCCGTCTATTTCAATCATAAAGCTTCCTTTTTGAATCTCGATCAGGCTTTTGGCAATAGACAGTCCCAGGCCGCTTCCCTGACTGCTGCGTGCCGCGTCACCTCTGGTAAAGCGTTCCATCAGTTCGCTAGCAGAGATGTTCAGTTCATAAGCTGATATATTTTTGATGGTCAGTACCGCATCTGAACCTGCATCACTGATATCGATATATACCCGGGAGTCTTTCAGGGCATATTTGAAAATATTTAAGAGCAGATTTTCAATGGTTCTCCATAAAAGCTTCCCGTCGGCTCTTACATGAATTTTCTCCGACGAATGATTAAGCTTGAATTCCAGGTTATTCTCCTGGATCTTATCATCGAATTCCCCCAGCCCCTGGGTGATCAGGGATACCAGGTCGATCTTTTCGAAATTTACCGGGATGTTACCGCTGGAAGCCTTGGTGGCTTCAAACAAATCATCCGTCAAGGTTTTCAGGCGCTGAGCCTTCTGGTCTAATACCTCTACATATTCGGCGATCTTTTCCGGGTCCTGCTCACTTTTCAGCAAATCTACATAGGTAATAATGGAGGTAAGAGGCGTTCTGATGTCATGGGAAACATTGGTGATCAGCTCACTCTTCAGCCGTTCGCTTTTGATCTCACTTTCCACCGCTTTGTTTAAGCCGTCGGTGATGGAGTTGATATCAGCAGCCAATAAGGCCAGTTCCCCTTCCCCCGGCACAACGATAGTGTGGCGAAAATTCCCCTCTTTCACCTGTTTGACGCCGACTTTTATGGCGTTGAATTCTTCAACTTTCTTCAATGCCAACCATGCTGCCACTGCTATCGTTATGGGCAGCATAATGAATCCCAGCCCTGCTATGATAGGATATACTACCACGATCAAAACCACTTTCACCGCTGTACTGCCGCTGTTGAATACATCTTTTATAAAAGCAAACACCTGATAAAAGACTTTATAGGTCAAGGTATACGTAAAAAGGGTCCTGTTCTTTACATGTTTGACCAGGGACAGGACCAGTATCAAGCCGGCAGCAGCGATTGTCAGAGTAACCAGGAAGGTAATGTCTGTGTACTCGGAGCGGAACAAGAACGCCATGCTGCCGAACCAAGACGCGATAAGCAAAGCGCACAAGCCCAGGTTGATATCCGTATAGATTTTGTCAATGGAATCATTAAGGTGAATCTTATCATCCTCCGGCTTTCTGCCGATTATAAAGAGCAGCCAAATAAAAGCTGCCGCCAGAGCCAGGGACGAACCCAAGAGCCAGTACAGCATGTTGTTTACCTTGGTTTTGGTTTCGTTCCATGCTTCCAGGCGAGGTTTTATAAATTCATCGGTAAAGGCAATATACATCACCTCATCTGATTTTAAAGCCATTTTTGGCAGGTAGACATTCATTTCTTTAGGAAAAACTTCTTCTTCCAGGCCTTCAAATATCATATAGGCCGGCGCAGACTTAAAATGACTCTTATTATCGTTGGGGCTGTTGGTAAATTCAGTTTCACCTTTTTTGGCATAATAAATTACACCCTGATATTTCTTCAGACTCTTCATCTCAGCCCTGAACTTATCAAGATCCTCATTGATCAATTTTTCTCTGGCCAGTGCGATCTCATCAGCGTAGGCCTCTCTGAATCGCCCACGATTTCCTGCTGGAGATAGCTCCTGGTCATAGCTGGAGGAGAATTCAAATTCTCTGTACAATTCCTCTTCGTATTGTGCAATTTCATCATCTGTTATTGTGCCGCCGCTAAGGATATGATCCTCGCTCTTATATACTTGGGTTATAACATCTAAAGTCTGGATAACCTGACTGCTGTCATGTATATAATCATCACTTTGATAATAGCTTTTTTCGTTGACAATGCTTAAATCCTCGTTGCCCAGCACCAACATATTCAAAAATAAGGTTATGGCTACTGAAAAACAGAATACTGTTATTAAAAAAGCAATTATTTTGCTGGTTATCGAATAGCTAAATCTTTTCCACTTTATATCCAATGCCCCACACCACCTTTAAGTATTTAGGTTCTTTCGGGTTGATCTCAATTTTCTCCCTGATTCTTCTTATGTGGACAGCCACCGTATTTTCGGCGCTGAAAGCAGCTTCGTTCCAGACATTTTCATAGATTTCATCAATGGAGAAAACCCTTCCCGCATTGGCCGTAAGAAGTTTCAGGATTTTATACTGTACAGGAGTAAGTTTCACTTCTTCCCCGTCCACTGTCACCTGTTTGCTCTCATCATCAATGAACAGGCCGCCGCTTCTATAGACCTGGCTTTTGATCTCCATACTACCCAGGGTGGTATACCTTCTTAGCTGTGACTTGACCCGGGCGATTAGTTCCAGCGGGTTAAAGGGCTTGGTTACATAATCATCCGCCCCCATAGTAAGCCCCATGATCTTATCGGTATCCTCTGACTTGGCGGAAAGCATAATCACCGGAATGCTTTTCTCTTCCCTGATTTTCATGGTGGCCCTGATACCGTCCATTTTGGGCATCATCACATCCATAATGATCAGGTGGATGTCATTTTCATCCACTGCTTGCAAAGCTTCCACACCGTCGGCAGCCTTGAAAACCTTATACCCTTCGTTTTCCAGGTAGATCCTGATAGCCTCCAGTATTTCCTTGTCGTCATCGCAAACTAAAATATTTATGACGAATCACTCCCATAAATCAAGTCAAACAAATTATATCACACCCCTTTTTTTGCTCTTGGGATAATGATATCAGGCAAATCTTTCAAAACTATGGTCATAAATCTTAAGATTTTCTTAAGGAAAGGAAAAAACTGAGTAGAGTGTGTCTTTCTCTCTGTACACAATCAACTGGTCGCGGTAAAATATATAAAACCCCCTCACCTAGATTCCTGTATCAGTAAAAATTGACGCATACCGGTATCGTCTGGCTCCAAAAACGGTTTGTTCAGACGTTATCTTCAGAATCATAAATAGTAACAAGTGTTGAAAAAGTATTGTAAATTAGGTTGGAATTTTTAAAAACAGCTAAGGGGGCAGTTGATTGATTGGGGCAATTTGTGGTGATTATATCGGCTCTGTATATGAATTTAACAACATAAAAAGCAAACAATTTGACCTGTTTTCTCCTAAGTGCCGCTATACTGATGATACGGTAATGACCATCGCTACCATGTACTCTTTGCTGCACAGGCTGGATTTTGGATGGTCTTATAAAAAATTCTACAGATTATATCCCAAAGCCGGCTACGGTGCCAGTTTCATCAAGTGGGCATCTAGTGACAGCAGTCTTCCCTATAACAGCTGGGGAAATGGTTCAGCCATGCGGGTAAGTCCGGTAGGTTGTTATTTTACCTCTGTTGACCGGGTAATAAAGCATGCCCGGGAAAGCGCCATTGTAACCCATAATCATGCGGAAGGCGTAAAGGGCGCTGTAGCTACCGCAGTTTGTGTGCATCTGGCTATAACCGGTACAAGTAAAAAGAACATCAAGCAATACATTGAAAGCACCTTCAGATACGACCTCAGTTTCGCCTTAGATGATATTCGGGATGATTACACATTCGATGTCTCCTGCCGGGGCAGTGTTCCCCAGGCGATCGTATCTTTCCTGGAAGCAAAAGATTATGAAGACACCATCCGCAACGCCATTTCCATAGGCGGTGACAGCGATACCATTGCCGCTATAGCCGGGGGGATCGCAGAAGCCTACTATAAAAGTATTCCACCTCTTATCACTGCAATGGTTTTAAATGATCTACCGGCTGAATTTCGCGATATCATTACAAAATTTTACGCAATGTGTGGTTTGAAATAGTGGATTGTCAGCTTATTCCTCTGACACGCCCTGTGATTGCACAAAGAATCTGATAATGTCCAGCAATTCGTCTTCCGAGTGCCGCTGAATGATACTGTGTTTTTCGATGAACAGACAAGCCATGGCAGCAGTTGAAATATTATATTTATAATCACCTTTCCCTACCCTTATTTTTGAGGTAAACGAGTTTTTATATTTTTCCTTGTCATGAAATAACTGCTGTTGTTCTCCGCCCAGGTCCTTAAACTTATCATATCTGTTATCCAGTACTTTTATGAACAAATCACTGTCGGTCAAATTGCTGTCTGCTCCCTTTAGGGACCTCCAGTTGTTGATCACCTGTAATACGGTGATTTCCCACTTTCCTGCTGAAAGCTTTTTCAATATCCATGGTGTCAATACTATAATGGCAATTACTGCAAATATAAAGCCTGTCATTCGATCCTCCGTTTTTCTTTTAATCATAGATAATTTCTTTAATGAATGCAAAATTCCTTTTATTAATTGACTTCAGACAAATAAAAACGCAATCTTGTGGAAAATTATTGCCCCCTGATAAATAAACAGATATTATGCAGATATAAACAAGGAAATGACAGGAGCTAAAGATGAGCAGTAAGCACTATGATTTTACAACGGTAGTAGACAGAAGCTGCCATGGTTCTGCCAAGTGGGAGCAGATGAAAAGGTGGAATCCTGATGTTTCTCCGGGGGTCGTACCATTTTCAGTGGCGGACATGGAATTAAAGAATCCTCCGGAAATCACCGAAGGATTGAAAAAATATATAGATGAAGCCATTCTTGGTTATTGCATGCCTACCGAGGACTACCTGAATGCGGTATGCGGATGGATGGAAAGACGCCATGACTGGGAGATCAAAAAGGAATGGATCATCGGCTCTCCCGGGGTGGTGAATGCTTTCTTCACTGCAGTTAAAGCTTTTACTGAAGAAGGAGACGGCATCATGATCCAGACACCTGTTTACTATCCTTTCTATCGGGCTATAAAAAGCAACCGGCGCACCCTGGTCAAAAATCCGCTGAAATTTACCGGTTCCACTTATGTGATAGATTTTGAGGATCTGGAGGAAAAAGCCCGGGATCCGAAAAACAAAATGCTTTTGTTCTGTAGTCCCCATAATCCGGTAGGACGGGTCTGGACCTCTGAAGAGCTAAAGAGAGTAGGGGAAATCTGCCTTGAGAATGATGTCCTGATCATCTCTGATGAAATTCATTTTGATCTGATCATGCCGGGAAACCAGCATACGGTTTTTGCTGATCTGTCAGAAGAGCTGGCCGATCATATGATGGTCTGCACCGCTCCCAGCAAGACTTTTAACCTGGCAGGCCTGCAGACCTCCAATATCATAATCCCCAATGACAAACTTCGCGGCCGGTATCTGGAAGAAATGAGGACCAGCGGGGCTTATTCCCTGAATATATTGGGTTACAAAGCCTGTGAAATCGCCTACACCCAGTGTGAGGAATGGCTGGAACAGCTGATAAAGCTGGTTCACCACAACCACTTGGAACTGAAAAATTTTATGGCGGAAAATTTACCGGTTATCAAGGTATTTGATCTGGAAGGTACTTATCTGCAATGGATGGACTTTAGATGTCTGGGCCTGGACAAGGAGGAACTGGAAAAATTCTTGCATCATGAAGCACAGATATTTTTCGATGAAGGCTATGTATTCGGTGAAGAAGGCGCCGGCTTCGAGCGCATGAACTTGGCCTGCCCCACCTGGGTAATGATGGAAGCTGTGGAGAGGCTGGCCGTTGCCATCAATAGATCGGGCGCGTCCCCCTTCGGCTAATTAATTTATGGCGCGTACCCCTCCGGGGCATACCCTATAGGGCACAGACGCGCGCCGCTACAAACCCCTAACCAACTAGCCAACTAACCAAACTTGACAATCGGGGTACGTCCCCACTGTCATACTCGGTGGGCTGTGAAGCAATTGATAAACTGGCTATACTGTCCGGCGGTATAAAGCAAGCCACTGCCATCGTGCCCCGTCCTTTGCTGGATAACCTGGAAAAGCTGGCCATCGCCATCCATGAGATGTTTAATCTTAAGCAGCTGGAGCGACATCCTGATGAACCCCTTGCTTACCCCCGCTTTGCCGATCTGCCTGATACGCTGAAATATTCCAATCTGCGTCAAGCTCGCAGCATAGCTGACAAGCTGGACCTGATGGGCTGGGAAATGCGCGCTAAAGGCAGCGCAGGTGAAGTCGTAACCGAGATACCCGAAGATGTTGTGGAGGCCCTGGCCGTATTCGAGCACGACGAATGGGTACGGGAAAGGACAGCCTCCGGCTGGGTATACGGCGAGGTCAAAGACACCGAAAAGAAGATAAGCCCCTATCTGGTGCCTTATGATGAACTCACTGAGGAAATCAAAGAGCTGGACCGGGATACCATTCGCAACATACCCGAACTACTGAGCATGATTGGCATGAAGATATACAGGAAGTAATGTTATGACAAAACATTTCGGACGCATAGAGATCATGAGTTGAAACACCGATTTTGTTAGTTTCTCAAAGCTGTTCTCCCCGAACTACTATACAGTTTGGGGATTTTCCTGCCAGCATTAATAAAAATATAAAGGAAGAGCCTTAAAGCATCTTCACTTTCGATATTGGGCAAAATATGTTAATATTTCCGTACTTGTAAACGTCAGAGCAATGATTGACCTTTTTTCTATTTAATGAACGGAGCGTATTTTTTAATGGAAAAGCAAAATAGATTTATCCTGTTTAATGCTGTCATACTTGCGATATTTGTAATAATTTTAATCTATATATCCGTTAAATATGCTCCGGAAATCAAACAGCTAATAAATGATCCGGAACAATTCCGTTTATTCCTGCTTTCGTACGGAGATAAAAGCATATTAGTTTTTATATTATTCCATATTATACAGGTTGTGATTGCCGTAATACCTGGTGATCCTGTGCAAATTGCCGGAGGATATATTTACGGAACCTTATGGGGAACCATATACTCAACTCTGGGAACTTTATTAGGCAGTATAATTGCTTTGTATATTGTTCATCTTCTGGGTTTTTCTATTATTAGACTACTGGTATCACCGAAGTATGTGCAGAAGTTTGATTTTTTAATAAAGAATAAAAGAACCGAAATAATAATGTTTATTCTCTATCTGATCCCCGCATTCCCGAAAGATTTTCTAACATATATTGCCGGGCTCACTTCAATTAAACCCGTTAGGTTTTTCTTTATAACAACCATAGCCAGGTTCCCGGAAATTCTTATTACTTCCTATATCGGCGCCCACCTGGAACAGAATTCTTATACCGAAGTTATAATAGCCTCGGTTATTGTTCTCCTGGTTTTCGTTATAAGTTTTTTCCTGCGGAACAAAATAATGATAGTGATAAGGCATAAAAGCAAAAAATAGAGACACACGGGGACGGTTCTGACCATTTCATCACTCTTTTTTTATTTCATTATAAGGTATTGATTAAATTGACACAGCAGAACCGTCCCCCTGTGTCAGCAAACCTGTGGCCAGTTTTATAACCATTTCCGCCATGAAGCGCGGCGATTTCTTCATATCATCATTGAGCCATTTTTGGACGATTCCCACACAGCCTGTGAGCGTGAAGGCGTATATGTACTCGGCGTCCTCTTTGGAAATCCCGCTTTTGGTAATATCACTTATGTTTTTTTCATAAACCAGCATAAGCACACGCTTTTGAAAATTCAAGTCGCCCCGCTCGCTGAGCAGGAGTTTGCAAAGCCGCGCGTTTTTTTTGATGTATTCAAATATCCGTTCGACCATGTCAATGGGGACAACGGGCAGATCACTGTTGGTGTAGTCGTAAAGATGCATTTCAATATTTTCAAACAGCTCATTTTGTATTTTTTTCATCAAATCATATTGGTCGCTATAGTGCGCGTAAAATGTTGCGCGGTTGATATCGGCATCTTCACAGATTTTTTTAATTGTAATCTGCGATATATCTTTATTTTCGAGCAGCTTAATAAAACTCTCCCTGAGTACCATCTTTGTATATAGAACTCTTCTGTCTGCCTTTTTGCCCCGCATCGCGTTTCCCTCCAGTTTAATAAAACTTGTTGGTTATTAAACATTATCCATGTGTTCGTTTATTATCTTTCATTTGATAGAAATCTGTTTGTTGATTATGTAACGCATTGTCATTATAATACACTGTGTACCATTAGACAACATCGTGTTTAATAAAATGAAATATTTAGCAGGCAATTGTGCCTTGCGCTTGACGGTTAGGAGCATATGCGGTGAATAAATTTTCGCAGTTGGTCATAAAACACAAAAAAGCAATGGTTGGCATATTCCTGGCGCTGGCAATGGCCGGTATATTTTTGGCGACGTTGGTTTCAGTCAACTATAACATGGTTGATTATCTGCCCATGGATGCGCAGTCTACGACAGCCATTTCGATCATAGAGGAGGAGTTTGGGGGAGATACGCCCAATGCAAGAGTGATGCTGGTCAATGTAACATTACTGGAGGCGCTGGCGTATAAAGAAAGTATTTCTGCCATTCCCGGCGTCACCTCTGTAAGCTGGCTGGATGACGTGCTGGGCAAGGATGTGCTGACCACCACGCCGCTGGAGTTTTTGGACGTTTCCATTACTAAAAACTACTATAAAGATGGAAATGCCTTGTTGAGCGTATCCATTGAAAGCGGAAAGGAGTCCGCAGCCGTAACCGCGATCAACGACCTGATTGGAGAAAGCAATGCCTTGGCCGGCGACGCCGTCAATGCTGCCACTACCCAGGACATGGCGGTATCTGAGGTCTTAAATGCCATGGTGATCCTCATCCCGATCATACTAATCATTCTTCTGCTTTACACTACCTCGTGGATAGAGCCGTTGTTTATCCTGCTCACAATCGGTGTCGCTGTGGGTATAAACATGGGCACCACTGCTTTTTTTAGTAAAATATCCTTTATCACACAAACCGTCACCCCTGTTTTACAGCTTGCTGTTTCGCTGGATTACGCCATATTTCTGCTGCACAGCTTCAATAAATACCGTACGTCCTGCGAGCCCCACGAGGCCATGCAGCTTGCCATGAAGCGAGCGCTGCCAACAGTGGCAGCCAGCGCTGCTACGACGGTGATCGGTTTTTCAGCATTGATGTTCATGCGGTTCGGCATCGGATCGGATTTGGGTATCCATCTGGCCAAGGGGGTTGTTCTCAGCTTCCTGTCCGTGATGATTTTCCTGCCCGCTTTAACCCTTGTCAGCTATTCGCTGATCAATAAAACGCATCACAGAAATTTTGTCCCCAGCTTCCATAAAGTTGGTAAAAGCCTTATGAAGGCCAGGATCCCCTTCCTGATACTGGCGCTTATCGTCGTGGTCCCATGTTTTCTTGCCCAGTCAAACACCAGCTTTATGTACGGCACGGGCGGCACTACCGAAAGCACCCAGGCCGGGAAGGATGCGGCGCTGATCGAAGCGGAGTTTGGCAGGGAAAACCCCTTGGTGCTTCTGGTGCCTAAAGAAACTTCGGGAAAGGAAGCCGTCCTTTGTGACGATCTGGCTTCCCTTCCCCATGTGACTAGCGTAATTTCCTTTGTAACGGCGGTGGGCGCAGAGATCCCGCCACAATACGTCCCCCAGGAAGTGGTCGATCAATTTTACTCCGAGCATTATGCGCGCATCATACTGTACACCAACAACCCGGAGGAGGGTGAGCAGACATTTGACACCGTGCAATCGGTGCTGGATACTGCAGGCCGGCATTACGGAACCTTTTATCTGACCGGGCAAAGCGCATCGCTTTTTGATATGAAAGGCATCGTTGAGGTGGACACCGGTATTGTCAATCTGGTGGCCGTTCTCGGCATTTTTATCGTGATACTCCTGACGTTCCGCTCGCTGACCATACCGATACTTCTGGTGTTTACCATTGAAACGGCGATATGGATCAACCTTTCTTTTGCCTATTTCACGAATAGTACATTGAGCTTTATAGGCTATCTCATCATCAATACGGTGCAGCTCGGTGCCACGGTGGACTATGCCATTTTTCTGACCAACCGTTATTTGTCCGAAAGAAAAAACCTGCCGAAAAAGGCGGCCATGCACAAAGCGCTATCCGACAACCTGGTGGCCATTCTCATATCGGCCGGTATCCTTGCGACAGCGGGATTTACCCTTGCAGCGACCTCCAGCAATCCAATCATTTCGGAGCTTGGCACATTGCTCGGCAGGGGTACGGTCTTGTCCTTTGTCATGGTGGTCTGTGTATTGCCCGCACTGCTGGTTATTTTTGACAAGGTGATTGAAAAAACAACGCTGAAAAGCGGTTTCCACATCCATAAAAAAGATGATTCAATTTCAAAAAGGAGTGCTTGAGATGAAAAAGTTCTTATCGGTATTTCTAATCGTCGCCATCATGCTTACCGTGGCCCTGCCAGCCTTTGCTGCGGGTACATCCACGAAAAAAGAGGAAGTCGTTTACGGCGTCCTGGGTTCAGACGGCAGCATGCAAAGCATTTATGTGGTTAACAGCTTCAAAGGGGGCATGATTACCGATTACGGCGATTACAGCGCGGTGAACAACATGACCTCCTCGGAAAAGCTGACGCAAAGCGGCGATATGATTACGATCAACACGTCAGCCGACCGTTTTTATTATCAGGGAACACTTGAAACAAAGGCGTTGCCCTGGAACATTGCCGTCAAGTATAAATTGGACGAAAAAGAGCTGACCGCTTCCCAGCTTGCAGGCAAAAGCGGTGCGCTGGCCATCACTATTTCCATCGCGCAAAACAAAGCCGTAAATCCTGCATTTTATGAAAACTACATGCTCCAGGTGTCCTTGACGCTGGACACCGATAAGTGTACCGATATTGCATCTCCAAACGCGATGCTTGTCAACGCAGGTAAAAACAAGGTGATCGCACATACTGTCATGCCGGGAAAAGATGCAAATATTATGGTATCAGCCAATGTACGTGATTTAACAATGAACGGTATTGAAATAACCGCTATGCCGCTTTCCATGCTCATTGAAAAACCGGATACCGACCGCCTGACAGAAGATATGACCAGCCTGGCAGACGCCGTGAAGGCCCTAAATGATGGTGCAAAGGGGCTGTCCGAGGGCACTCAAAAAGCCAATTCCGGCGCATATGAATTGACCGATGGATCATTGGAAATTGCCGACGGATTCTCAGAGCTTAGCGGCAATAACGATAAATTACTGAGCGGATCTTCACAAATCAAGGGGGGCTTGACTGATATTGTGAAGGAGCTTGATGAAAAAAGCGATGATTTTGATTTAGGCGGCCTTGACGAACTGCCCAAAGGGTTAAGGCAGCTTGCCAGCGGATCGATTAGAATCACCGATGGTATGCAGGACTTAAAAAACGGATATGTACCCGCTTATTCCGCCCTTGATTCGTCGATATCAAATATTCCCGATACGGACATTGACCCTTCTGCACTCTATGCAGCGGTGAACGGTGACGAAGAATTAACTGCTGAGCTTGACCAGCTTATGAGGTATTATGCAGCGGCTAAGACTGTCAAAGGTACTTATGCGGCGGTGCAGGAAGCGTTTGCTTCGGTTGCAAGCGGCCTTGACGCCATGTCAGACTCTATCGGTACGATCGCAGTGACCCTTTCAGAAATGGCCAGTGAAATAGAGCAATCTTTACGGGGAATGGATTTTGCAGATCAAATGCGGCAGCTGCAAGATGGATTGTCTGAGCTTCGAGATAATTATAGACAATTCCATGTGAGTCTAAATGATTACATGAGCGGTGTTGAGAGCCTGGCCGATGGATACGGCGAGGTACATGATGGTATTAAGTCGCTTAAGAGCGGAATCGGAGAACTAAATACCGGCGCTGAAGATTTATCTGCAGGCACCGGCGAGCTAAATGATGCGGTAGCCGATCTGCCCGATACCATACAGGTCGAAATAGACGAGTTGGTAAAGCAGTATGACAAGTCCGATTTTGCCCCGGTATCGTTTGTTTCGGATAAAAACACCAACGTGGCCGCCGTGCAATTTGTACTGGAGACCGCTCCCATAGAATTGCCCAAAGAGCCACAACCTACTGACACAACGCCTGTAAAATTGACCTTTTGGCAGAAACTCCTCAAGTTGTTTGGGTTGTATCAGTAAGCACAGGGGGACGGTTCTGTTGTGTCAAGCCGCACTATATTTGTCACACCCCGGGCAGCGATGAATCGTTAACTCGGGAGACTGGCCTGATGCTTGCACCTACTTATATCTGAGTTGATTTTGTATGATTACATCATTCTCGTTCTAAGAGAATAGACACAACAGAATCGTCCCCATGTGGTTTTACAGATGTTACAGAAAGAACGTCAGACTGTGTGACAACCTGGTGTGATATTCCCTGAAAAAGTTACTCAGACCTGATTCGAGTGATCAGGTTCAGTAAATGTATAATATCAAGGTTGGTTTCGGCTTATGCCGGGGCCAACCTTCTTACTATTTCTTCAACTCCCAGGATATTTATTACTCTTCGCATATTGTAGGCCAGGAAATGTAACTTGTTTTCTGTTTTTACTGACTCTAATCCCCGGGTCAGAAAATAGCTGAAGCCCCAGATTCGCTTTACCGTTCCAAAGGGGTGTTCAACTATCATTTG
>LSQX01334680.1_pt2 | contig 12886 bp, 10 predicted proteins | sample 654561 | NCBI WGS metagenome assembly LSQX01 (sample SAMN04489861, study PRJNA283612) | anaerobic digester metagenome | isolation source: 4 biogas reactors fed with cattle manure at either 37C or 55C with and... | place: Denmark: Kongens Lyngby | collected 2014 | reverse complement strand
TATAAGAGACAGCTGTCAGCTTCTCCTGGTAGCGCTGCAGTTTTTGCGACACCCGTCCGAACACCGTTTCGGGCGGGTATTGCCCGTAGGCGTCCTTCTGCCCGGCCGGCATCCCGGTCAAAAGCTCGATGCCTTCTTCGACCGTGTGCACCGCGTACAAATTGAATTGCCCGTCGCGCACCGCCTCGACCAGCTCGCGCTTGAGCATCAGGCTGTCCTTGTTCCGGGCCGGTATGATCACACCTTGTGAGCCGTCCAGTCCCTTGGCCTTGCAGATATCGAAGAATCCCTCCACCTTCTCGGTGACGCCGCCCACCGGCTGGACACGGCCAAGCTGGTCGACGGACCCGGTCACCGCCAGGCTCTGCAGGATCGGCACGTCGGCCAAACTGGACAGGATGGCGTACAGCTCGGCACAGGAGGCGCTGTCCCCGTCCACCCCCTCGTAGTTCTGCTCAAACGTGATCTGGGCCGTCAGGCTGAGCGGGAAGTCCTGGGCGAAGCGAGCGCCCAAATAGCCGGACAACGTCAACACGCCCTTGGAATGGATCTGGCCGCTCAGCTCGGTTTCGCGCTCGATGTTGATCACGCCGCCTTTGCCCAGGTAGGTGACGGCCGTGATGCGCGCTGGCTGGCCGAACATGTAGCCGCCCAGCTGGATCACGGACAGGCCGTTGATCTGGCCGGTCACGGCGCCGCTGGTGTCGACCAGGATCTTGCCTTCAAGGATCATCTCCTGGATTTTCTCCTCGATCCGGTTGTTGCGGTAGCGGCGCTCCTGGATCGCCTGTTCCACATGCCGGGCTGAAACGATCGCATCCTGTTCTTTGACCGCGAGCGCGTTGGCCTCGTAGACAACTTCCCGGACCTCGTTGAAGCGGGTTGACAGCTTTTTCTGGCTGCCGGCCAGCCTGGAGCCATGCTCCACCACCCGGGCCAGACCGTCCTGGCTGAACGGAAGCAAGCCTTCCCCGCGGCAGATCGAAGAGACAAACGAGGTGTATTTGCACAGGTTTTCGGCGCTGCGCTGCATCGTGACATCGAAGTCGACCTTGACCTTGAACAGCTTCTGGAAATCCTCGTCCTGGGAGAGAATGTGGTAAAGGAGCGGGCTGCCGATCAGGATCACCTTGAGGTCCAGCGGGATCGGCTCCATGCGCATCGTGGCGAAGGGCACATAACGGTATTGCTCACCGATGTTCTCGACCGCGATGGAGCGATACTTGAGCACCCGTTTTAGTGTCTCCCAGACAAATGGCTCGATCAGGGCATCCTTGGCCTGCAGGATCAGGTAGCCGCCGTTGGCCAGATGCATGGCCCCGGCCCTGGCCATGGTGAAGTTCGTCGACAAGGTCATGGCATGACTCTTGTATTCGATTTTACCGAACAGGCTGTAGTAGTTGGGGAACGGCTCGGCGATGACCGGCGCGCCGCGCGTGTTTTCGTGGTTGACAAACAAATTGACCCGGTAGCGGGCAAATTCGTCTTCTTCCCCGGCCGATGCCGCGAACGGGGCGGCTGGCTGTTCCCGGGCCGACTCGTCGTGCTTGAAGAGTTCATGGTTGCTTTCAACATCTGCCAGGACATCGTTCAGGTAGTGCCGGATCTTCTCGTTTGCCCCGTATTTTTCGATCAGGCGCCTGATCAGCGGCTCGGCCGCTACGCGCGTGATCTGCTTTTCCAGTTCAAGGATTTTTCCCTTGGCCTGCTTTTCCAGCATGCGGCCCGTATGCAAGGTCTCTTCCAGCTTTTTTTCCAGAACACGGCCGCGTTCTTCGAAAGCGCGCCGTTCCTGTTCCGGCAGCTGGCCGTATTCTTCCGACGACAGGGACTTGTTCTCCTTGTGCGGCACGAACAGGAATTTGCCTGGCACCTGCTTGAGGACAAAACCAGCTTCGCGCGCATCCTGCTCGATGCTTTGCAGGGCCTCCTGCATCTAGCGCTGTACCGCCTGGACGATGCTGTCCTTTTGCGTCTCGTAAGCGCTGCCTTCAAACGACTTGGGCACCGACAGGCGCAAATCGTCGACCAGCTCGAGCATGTCCTGCTGGAAAATGCGTCCCTGGCCGGCTGGCAGCGCGACCGCCTGGGGGCTGTCTGGGTTCGCAAAATGATGGATGTAGCACCAGTCCTGCGGGACAGCCTTCTGCGACGCCACATGGGTAATCAAGGTCTGGACATAGGTGCTCTTGCCGGTGCCGGGCGGCCCGACGACGAACAGGTTGTACCCCTGGGCCGACATATCCAGGCCGAACTGCATGGCGCGCACAGCCCTGTCCTGCCCGATGACGCCTTCCAGCGGCGGTACATCCAGCGATGTCTGGCAGAAGCTGAGCTCCTCCTCACCGGTGCACGTGCGGTTCAACTGCTCTGGCGGTATCCGAAACGTTTCATGTGCGCACATGATCCTGCCTCCAATCTGACAAGCCGTTTTCAGGCACCCGCTGGATCAGGCAGGCCGTCTCGCGGCCTTCATGCTTCCATTCATGAATCATGCACAAGCTGTCTGCACAGCTTTATTTTAGCACAGAACAGCATCAGCGTCAGATGAACGGGTTCCGCCTATGCAAAACCACCTCGGCGGTGTAAGGTGTTCATATGAGGTCCGGTCGAGGGCCGGTGAAAAGTCAACGTCAAACCTACAGGAGCGGTACGATGACACAGGTTGTTCGATTGAGCGAATATTTATTTGTCCTGACAGCTCCGTCCGGTAACGCCGGGCTGCTGGTCCGGGAAGGCCGCGCGCTGCTGTTTGACTGCCACATCGGCTGCACACCGCAGCTGCTTGCAGCCCTGGGGGTCCGCCAGTTAGCCGGCATCTGCCTGACCCAGCACCGCCGGGAGCAGACCGATGGGATCAACATCTGGCTTGGGCAGGGGGTCCCGGTCTTCTGTTCCGAATTTGAAGCCGACATCCTGGAACACGCGGGCCAGCGCTGGACCGATCCGGCTTTTCGCTGGCGCCGCTTCGCCAAAATGGTGCCCGACCTGGCTATGCCCGCGTCAGATATCCGCCCGGTACGGCGTGTGAAGCCCAGGCAAACCATCGACGTTTTTGACTTCGGGGTTCTGGCGGTTGACGCCGCAGGACCCAGCCCCGGCGCGCTGGCCTGGCTGGTCCAAAGCGGCACGCAGCGAGTCTTGTTCTGCGGGCAGGCCGCCCTGGCCGGCGGGCAATTGCCCAACCTGTGGATGCTGCAGAAAGGCTTTGGCCGTATCCAGGATTACCATGGCATCCTCGGCGCCGCACCCGACATCCGGGAGACCTGGCGGCGCTTTCTCGCCCTGGAACCGGACATCCTGGTCCCTGGATCCGGTCCGATCGAACGCAGCCCGGCTGAAGGCCTGGTCCGACTCGGCAAACGGATGGTCCATCTGCAGCAAAATGTCATGCGGGCGTCGGCACTGAATTTCTATTTCCCCGATCTCTACCTGGCCTGGGACCGGGACTGGCCCCGCCTATTGGGATCCGATCCGTTGCCCCTGCCGCCCTTTGTCGAGGGGCTGTGCGGCACCTCGTTCCTGCTGCGCGCACAGAACGGGGCCGGCTTCCTGATCGACTGCGGCGACCCGGCCGCTGCCGGACTCCTGCAGGAGCAGATCCGGTCCGGTTCGCTGCTGGATCTCGAAGCGGTCTGGATCACCCACATGCATTACGACCATACTGAGGGCCTTGTCCGGCTGCTGGAGCATTTTTCCTGCCCCGTTCTGGCCAGCCGCCTGACCGCCGACACGCTCTGCCATCCCGACGCCTACTTCCTGCCCTGCCAATACCCGGCGCCGTTCCCGGTCAAAGGCCTGGCCGACAAGACTTCTTTCGCCTGGCGGGAGTTCACCCTGACCGCGTACGAATTCCCCGGCCAGGTGCTGCACCACGGCGCGCTGCTCGTCGAGGGCTACGGGCAGCGGGTCCTGTTTGTCGGCGATTCGTTTTCGTCGACGGGCCTGGATGACTATTGCCCGCAAAACCGGGTGCTGCCCGGCAAGAACCGGGGTATGCGGCGCTGCATCGATCTGGTTCGCCAGCTCCGGCCGGATTTCCTGATCAACCAGCACCGGCGCCAGGCTTTTCGCCTGGAGCCGGAAATGCTCGACGAACTCGAACGGGTGCTGATCGAACGCGACCGGATCACCGAAGAACTGACCGGCCGTTCGGCCGGCTGGGCCTGGGACGACGCCTGGTGCCGCGTGTACCCCTTTGAACAGACCGCGGCGCCCGGTTCGGTCATCACGGTGGCGGTCCACATCACCAACCACGATGACGAACCGCTGACGGTCAGCGTGGAGCCGGTCCTGCCGGCCGGCTGCCGCGTGGCCGGCGGTTCGCTGCGGCAGAAAGGCGTCGTTCCCCCGCTGACCGACGGCAGCTGCCTGGCCGAGTCCAATCCGGACTTAAGCCTGGCATGGAAGATCGCCCTGCCCGAAAACACGGAACAGGCGACCATACCCCTGGTCTTCCGGGTGTCCTGCCGCATCGCCAAGGGACCGGTCGGAATTGGCCTGGTTCACTTCAGCCGATGATCGGCTGATCGCCCAGCCAGACCTGGCATTGAGGGCCGGCTTCGAGCAGTTCAAAGACATGCAGGGTGTTTTCCGCCTGGAGCAGATCCCCGGGAACATACAAGGTGTGCTGCGGCCCGACGGACCAGTAGCGGCCCAGGTTGAAGCCATTGACCCAGGCGACACCTTTTTGCCAGCCTGGCAGACTTAGAAAGGTGTCAACACCGGGCCTGGCTGCAAACCGGCCGCGGTAAAAAGACGGCAAACGATCCGAGACGGCGTCTTCGGGGGCTTCCGGCAGGCCGCTGATGTCCGACAGGGGCAGCGTACGGATGACCCAGTTCATGATCATGGCCTTGTTGTAGAGAAACCCGCGGTTGTCGGGCTCCTCGATGTCCATCCGGACACATTGGAGGATCCCCTTGCGGTCGGCTAAAGCCCAGCCGTACTTGATGCGCCCCTGGTTTTCAACCAGGATATCCAGCTGCAGGCCGTCGGGCGGGATCGTGAAGCAGATCGCCCGGTCACTGTCGGTCTGATCGCGTTCGAGAATGCCGATCAGCTGCCCGTTGCCATATACCTGTGCCCGGTCACGCAGCCCTTCCAGGCGCAGGAAACGGCGCCTGGCGTCCGTGTATGCCAGTCGCGTCGTGTAGAGGATGAACCCGTATGCCTGGTCCAGATCCTCCATGGCCAGGCAGTTTGCCGCGTGCACGCACCGCGCGCTCAAGCGGTCCAGCTCGCCGAACAGACCGGCAATCCGCTGCAGCGTGACGGGGCCGATCGCCTGGGCCTGGTAACGCGGGGGATTGTCCGGCCGCCCGGCGCGGCCAAGGTATTGGTCCAGCTGGCGCCGGCAGGCGTAATACTTGGCGGTCGGCACCCCGTTCTCGCTGACCAGGGCGTCGGTGTCGTAGCTGGTGGTCTCCGCCACGTAGTGTTCTGGCATGGTAGATGGCTCGCCGAAATGCCTGCCGATGTTGGCTCCGTTCAGGAAGCCAAAATTCGTGCCGCCGCAAAACATGTAGAAGTTGACGTAAGCGCCAAGGTCCAACGCTTCACGATAGGCCCGGGCCACCGGAACCGGATCGCGGGGCTTGAATGCGCTGCCCCAGGTGATGCTGCGTCCACTCCAGAATTCAGTGATCAAAGGCGGCCTGTCCGGCTGATAAGCACGCAGCCGCTCAATGGCCTGGCGGCTTTCCAGGCGGAAATCGACGCCGGCCCAGGTTCCGAGGCAATTGCCGTTCACCAGCTTGAAAATATCGTGGCCGTTGGCCGAAAAAAAGGGCACATCGACGCCAAAGTCCGTCAGCATCGTCTGGAGCTGGTCAAGATACGCCAGATCGTCGCCGTAGCTGCCGTACTCGTTCTCAATGGCGACGAGGATGATAGGCCCGCCGCGTGTCGACAAGGATGACACAAATTCCTGGCAAAGCCGCCTGGTGTAGCTGCGGACCGGGTCCAGGAAGCGGGGATCTGAACTGCGCAAACAGATGGTGCGGTCTTTCAGCAGCCAGGCCGGCAGGCCGCCCAGGTCCCATTCGCCGCACATGTACGGCGACGGGCGCAGCAAGACCTTGAGCCCGACATCCGCAGCAAGGTGGATAAACGCGCCCAGATCCAGCCGTCCGTCAAAATCAAACTGGCCCGGACTGGGCTCATGCAGGTTCCATGGCACATAGGTCTGGACAGCCGTCAATCCGAAGTCCTTCATCAATTCCAGGCGGCGCCGCCAACCGCCCGGCAGGCAGCGGAAATAATGGAAATCGCCGCTGGCCAGGTAGAAATCGTGACCGTCCAGTTCCAGCTTGTCCCTGTGGATCATTAATCGCCCCATATTGGTCTCCTTCTGCAATGCAACTAATACAACTGTAATGGCGTTACAGCTGCAGGACAAGAGACAATAGGACCTGCCTGATGCACAAAATGACCATCGGGGCAGTACGCCTAAATTGACAGCCGGTAGGCCGGCTCGCATAATGGGTTCAGCCATACAGCTGTTATAGGAGGCAACATCATGTTGTTTGAAAAAGGCCAGACCATCCTCTTCCAGGGCGATTCGGTAACCGATTGCGGCCGCAGCCGCGAAGACCTGTCCGATTTGGGCCGCGGCTATCCGCTGATGATCGCCTCCCGCCTGACGGCCGAACACCCGGAGCTGCAACTTCGTTTCATCAACCGGGGGATCAGCGGCAACCGGTCGCGCGACCTGGTGCAGCGCTGGCAGGCCGACTGCCTGGACCTGAAGCCCGATTGGGTCTCGATCCTGATCGGCATCAACGACACCTGGCGCCGCTACGACCGGAATGACCCGACCACCGCGGAGGCCTATGGCGAAAACATACGCTGGCTGTTTGAGAAAACCGTCGCTTCAGGTGCGAAGCTGATCGTGATCGAACCGTTTCATTTGCCGTATCCGGAAGACCGCAGGACGTGGCACCTTGACCTTGACCCCAAGGTCGCCGTGCTGCGCGAACTGGCCAACCGCTACGCCGCCTGCCTCATCCCCACGGGCGGCCTGATGCACGCGGCCGCCACCTGGCAGCCCTACCCGGTCTGGGCCGCCGACGGCGTTCACCCGACCGCGGCCGGGCATGCCCTGATCAGCAAAAGCTTTATCGAGGCGATCAGCCGCTGACCGGCTTTTTCGGCCGGGCCCAGCCGTAACCGGCTTCCGGTGACGGATCCTCCGGCATGCCGGGCAAAATCAGGCCGCCGTCCATTTTCAGGACCGCGCCGGTGATATACGCGGCCTGGTCCGAAGCCAGATAGGCCACTGCATGGCCGACCTCCTCCGGGGTGCCGTAGCGCCCCAGGGGGATCTTGTGCGCCCACCCGGTCTGGGCGGCTGTCTCCCGGCTGATGTCGCCGCGCACCAGGGTGGCGCCCGGCGCGATCACGTTGACCCGGATGCCATAACCCGACAGCTCCAGCGCCAGCGATTCCGAGGATCGGATCAGGGCGGCTTTCATGGCCCCGTAGAGATGGTCGTTGCCGTAGGCGCGGATGCCGCGCGTCGAGGCGATGTTGATGATGCTGCCCTGGATCTGGTGGTCGAGCATATGGCGGGCCGCTGCCTGGGTGCAGAGCATCGGGGCGCGCCAGTTGAGCCGGTACACGAAGTCCATCAGGCTGCAGTCCAGCTTGTCCAATGTGGCAAATCGAGTCAGGCCGGCGTTGTTGACCAGCAAGTCCAGGCGGCCGAGCTCTCCGATCGCCTGACTTACAACCGCTTCGGGAACGCCATCGGCTTCCAGCGTTGCCTGGCAGATGAAACAACGGCCGCCGGCTGCCCGCACCTGCGCCGCAGTCTGCTCCGCCTCCTCTGAGGCAGTCGCGTAAGTGATGGCCAGATCATAGCCCGACCGGGCCAGGACAACGGCGATGCCCCGGCCGATGCCGCGGCTGCCGCCCGTGACCAAGGCGCATTTTCGATCCATGGTGACCTCCCTGCTCATCCTCTATTCGTCGATCAGCTTGCCCAGATTGCGCAAAGCCTTGCGGATGCGTGCGTCGCCGCGCGGATCCGGGTCGAGCTGGTGCACCCAGGGGTAGCCGGGCCGGATCGTCCAGTCGCGCAGCAGCGTGTCGATCACCGGCAGATCGACCGACTGCGATGAAAAGCTGGTCCAGAACGCGCCCAGGTAGATCCGCTCACCGTTGGCCATGACCACGAAAGGCAGGCCGTGCACGGGCGTTTGTGGCAAGCGCGCCAGGACCGCCTCCTCATCCGCCAGCGCCAAGGTGTGGCTAGGCCAGTGATAGGCGGTCAGGTCCTGGTCTGTCAGCACCGGCTCCGCCTCGAGGAGCAGTTCGTCCAGCGCCATCGCCCGGGCTGCGGCGGTGTCGAGGCCCTTGACCAGGTAAATAGCAAAGCTGTGCTGCTGCCGGGCACCGCTCAAGGCGATCGCGACCAATACGACCGCCACGAGCACGGCGGAAAACCCGATCGCGAAGGCCATGACCTTCTTGTGTGTCAGCTGCACCTAAATCCGACCCTTCATGCTTTGGAACAATCGGAAGAGGTTGTCTACGGTCAGCGCCAGGTCAGTTTGGGCTCGCTGCCTGGCTTCGGCAAACGGAACCGCCACCCGGTTGATGCTGAAGATCGCGCTCACCCCTTCGTCATAGGCTGACTCGATGTGATCGCCGATGTCGCCGACGATGGCGATCAAAGGAACGTTCAGGCGGCGGGTGCGGCGAGCGACGCCGATGACCACCTTGCCGCGCAGCGACTGGCTGTCGATTTTTCCTTCCCCGGACAAGACCAGGTCGGCGTCGGCCGCCAGCTGGTCGAAAGCCACCTGGTTCAACACGGCCTCGATGCCCATTTCCAGGCTCGAGCCGAAAAACGCGACCATGCCGCCGCCCATGCCGCCGGCCGCGCCGGCACCCGGCAGGTCGCGGATCTCCCGGCCGAGGTCGCGCCGGGACACGTCAGCCAGGTGCGCCAGGCCGGCGTCGAGGCGCGCAACCATGGCGGGATCAGCACCTTTCTGCGGGCCAAAAACCGCGGCAGCGCCCTGAGGGCCGCAAAGCGGGTTGTCGATGTCGCACATCGTCACCACCTCGGCAGCGCCAATTTCAGGCAGCAACCCAGAGCGGTCGATACGTGCGATATCTTTGAGGGTCGCGCCGACCGGCACAAACGTCTCGCCGGCCCGGTTGATGAAGCGCACGCCCAGGGCGGCGGCGGCGCCGCTTCCGCCGTCATTGGTCGCACTGCCGCCAAGTCCCACGATCAGCTTTCTGGCTCCGTGCCGGACCGCGTGGGCCATCAGCTGGCCGACGCCAAGGGTTGTCGTCCGGTCGGCCTGCTTGTTGTCACCGACCAGCGGCAGGCCGGCCGCGGCGGCCATTTCCACGATCGCCGTCTCGTTTGGCAGCCGCCCGTAAAAGGCCTTGACCGGTTCGCCGTACGGTCCGGAAACCGTCAGTTCAACTTTTTCCCCGCCCATCGCCGTCAGGAAGGCGTCGACACTGCCTTCGCCGCCGTCGGCCACCGGGATGCTGACGATCTCGGCGTCAGGCAGATGCCTGCGGATCTGCTCGCCCATGATCGCACAGATTTCCTGCGAACTCATCGTGCCTTTAAATGAATCGGGAATGAGAATGATCTTTTTCACGCAAAATCCTCCGTTATGATGCTTGACCGTCCAAACGCTGCCGGACCTCGTCCAAGGTCGGCATGCCCGCCTGAGCGCCCATTTTCTCCGTGCTGAGCGCGGCGGCCGCATTGGCAAAGCGCAGGGCCTGATCCGGATCATCGCCGCGGATCAGGGCAAAGGCCAGAGCGGCGTTGAAGGTGTCGCCGGCCCCGGTCGTGTCGACCACCTGTGCCGGGCTGGCCGGTGTGCGGATGATCCGCCCGCTATCATCGGCCATGGCCGAACCGTTCTTGCCCAGCGTCACGACGAGCTTGCCACGCTGAGCCAGGAGCAGGTCGTCAAGCAGCCCCTGGTGCCGGAAAAGCAGCGCCGCCTCATGCTCATTGGGCGTAAGCCAGGTGATCTGCCCGAGCAGTCGCGGCGGCAAAAGCTGGGCCGGCGCCGGGTTCAACAGGACCGGTATCCCGGCCACGGCGCACAGCTCCGCGACATGAACGACGGTGTCCAGGGGAATTTCCAGCTGCATCATGACCAGGTCTGACTGCATCAGCCGGTCGGCAACCGAATCGATGTAGGCTGGGCTGACCCGGGCGTTGGCGCCGGGCACAACCACGATCGTGTTGTCTTTTTCCGCAACCGTGATCAGGGCCACACCGGTCTTGACATCAGGCAGGCGCTTGACCTGACTGGCGTCGACACCGGCCTGGTCCAGGTTATCGATCAGCTGGCGGCCGAAATCGTCCTGGCCGACACAGCCGTACATGGCGGCCTGGGCCCCCAGCCGGCCAAGCGCATAGGCCTGGTTGGCCCCTTTGCCGCCGGGGAAAAAACTGAGTGAGTCGCCTAGAATCGTCTCACCCTTGTGCGGTATCCGGGGTGATGTCACCGTCATATCCATATTCAGGCTGCCTACAACCGCGATCTTCATCGTTGCCTCCCCAGCACATGGCTTTCAACACGACTATTGTAGCAGATCGGAGGCTGGCGCGGCAGCAGCTGGCAAGGCATTAGAGGGTCGGAAGCAGGTCCTTGATCTGGATGACCTGGCCGCTGGCGATCGACAGGTTGGCCGCGGCCCCGATGATCAAAGACATGGCCCCGGCCCGGGAACCGGCCACATACTGGTGCGGATCCGGCGCCTGGTCGCGCATCAGGAGTCGCAGCAGGATGGCGTCGGCGCCGCCGTGGGTGCCGCTGAGCTTGGCCACCTGGTGGGTGATCACCGCATCGTCCCGGTCCAGCACCTTGATCGAATGGCTGGACATAGCCGCGTTGCGCTTGTGCGCGAAGGTCTCGGCTTCCAGCCGCCCCTTCTCCCCGTTGATTACCAGGCGGTAGCCTTCATGCGGTGAATGTGCGGTCAGGGAATAGGCCATCGAAACCTGGTCTTCGTACTGGACATGGAGCGTCATGGTGTCGCAGATATCGATTTCGGGGGAGAAAATGCAGCCGTCGCGCCAGTAGCCGTCGGCTGACTCGCAATCGAAGTAGAGCTCGCGGTACGCCGGAGCAGTGACGTCGATGAAGAACCGGCAATCGTCCTTGTGCGCACAGGTCCGGCAGCGCGGGCCGGAGATCGCACTGGGCTGGCCGTAGAAGCGGCGGCTGCCGGTCGCGAAGACGGCGACCGGATCTTTTTCAATGAACCAGTTGACCAGGTCGAAATGGTGGGTCGCCTTGTGCACCAGCAACCCGCCGGAATTTTTCAGCTGGCGGTGCCAGCGGCGGAAATAGTCTGCGCCGTGCTCGGTGTCGAGAAACCATTCGAAATGGACGCTGTAGACCTGGCCAACAGCCCCGGCACGCATCAGGTCCTTGATCTTGGTGGCGAACGGCGAACAGCGGGCGTTGAAGGTCACAATGACCTGCCGCCCGGTGCGCCGCTCCGCCTCGAGGATCGCCCGGCACTTGTCGGCGTCGATGGTCATCGGCTTCTCGCTGATCGCGTCGCAGCCCGCTTCCAGCGCCGCGATGATGTACTGGTGGTGGAAGCGGTCGACGGTCGTCACGATTACGGCATCCGGCTTGACCTCGGCCAGCATGCGGTTGAAGTCATCGAAGACGGGAATCTTGCCGCCGGTCTTGCGGCTCAGCAATTCCGCCCGCTTGATGTTCGTATCGAAAACACCCAGGATGACCGCTTCGTCCGTATAGTTTTCTGTTATCGGCTGGGCATACATGCCGGAACCCCGGCTGCCCGCGCCAACCATCACCAGTCTTTTCATAGCTTGTCCTTTCTGTCTCGGCTCATGGCCGGACATTCCCTCTGCGCTGCATCTGTTTTCCAGTCAGGCCGAGCAGACGTTCCGCGTTCCGGCAGGCAACGGCCTGGAGCACGTCGTCCGGCAGGTGAAGCTGCAGGATGAAGCGGGCGTGGCCCAGGAAAGCCTGGATCAGGTAGGTATCGATTTCCCCGGGCGCCAGGCCTGTGTCCGATCCGAACAGGATCCGGTCGCGGTAATCCAGGAAAAAAGCCCGGTACCGGGCCCGGTCCTGCTCGTACAGATCGTCTGACCAGCGCAGGAAGAAGCCGCAGCTGGTGTCGATAAAGAGATTGGGGTGCGCGTCCAGCAGCGGCGACAGCTTGTCCAGCCCGATGTGCAGCTGGTGGGCCCCGATGAACGGGATCTTTGGGTAGCGCCTGACAAGGGCCAGGAAATCTGCCAGCAGCAGGTCGTTGTCCAGAGGTTCAGCCTGATCCGGGCGGTCGGACCAGTAGGCGTTTTCTGAGCCGCCGTGGTAGGGCGACCGGCTGACCCGCTGTGTCACGTGCCACAAGACCGGTTTGTGCAACGCGTTCAGCCGGGCAAAAATCTGCTGCCAGGCTGCGCTTTGCCAGACCTTGGGGTCGGCCAGTCCCCGCATGATCGGCGCGTTGTGCAGCTTGAGTCCGGCGGCGCCAGACTCGAAGGCCCGCTCGATCTGGTCGGGGTCGGCCTGGTCGTAACGCGGAAAGTAAAACCAGCTGAACCGGTCTATTTCGGCCTGGGCCGCCCGGCAGGCCGCAAACAGGTCTGCGTCCGTGACGAACAGGTTGATCCGCTCCAGGCGATAGCCGTCCAGAATCGAAAACCATTCATGCAGGACTTGCCGGAGTTCCGCCGCTGAGCGGGCTTTGTCCAGATGAGCATGGCAGTCAAACCAGTATTCTTCGCTGGGCAGAAAATGAAAACCCCAGCCCCGGGAAAATCCATTGTCGGCTGTTTCACGTTGGTCAAGATCAGGTGAGCGCGGCTCATGCGCCGCTCGATGGGTATCCATAGCCAATCCCCCCC
>LSQX01192927.1_pt1 | contig 12886 bp, 11 predicted proteins | sample 654561 | NCBI WGS metagenome assembly LSQX01 (sample SAMN04489861, study PRJNA283612) | anaerobic digester metagenome | isolation source: 4 biogas reactors fed with cattle manure at either 37C or 55C with and... | place: Denmark: Kongens Lyngby | collected 2014 | reverse complement strand
TAGCTCAGTTGGTAGAGCAACGGACTGAAAATCCGTGTGTCGCCGGTTCAATCCCGGCCTGGGCCACCATCCCTAAATTTTGTAAAAAAGTGTCGATGAAATCGGCATTTTTTTCTTTTACAAAATTTTATGTGCGGCGACATATGAATTATCAGTCCTTATTTTCTACAAATTTGCAAATTTATCTGCATCTATTCATCTTTTATTGTAGATACACTGTTTGTAAAGAGTCTCATTGTGGATCTTAAGTCTGCAAGATTATTCTTAAAAAGATTCGGCGAATTATTTGAGATGAGCATCGCATATTAAATGATAAGAAATTAGTCGATTTTCTTTCGAGTTATAGATTTCCAGATTACTCGTTTTTTTGTCGAGCGATAGTAAGCAATAAAACGAACAATTAAGAGATACCAGTGCATAAAGATATAAAATTCTCGTAATTCTTGGAATACTCTGACCTGCAAACGATAGACCGCAGGTCTTTTTTGTGACGCACGTATGTCACATTTTATGACAAGAAAACATGTTTTTTTAAATTGTTGGTGTCCGCCGAGAAAGCTGACGAAAATTGTTCTTTGAAAACTTAATAGAATAAGCAGCGATCTTTATGAGCGGACGACTTTTAAGAAAGGAGGTCAATTGATGACCGATAAAATTTATCTAAAAGACATCGCAGGCTACGATGAAGAAAAAGCAGAAGCCAAAAAAATCATCGAAGTTCTCAAAAATCACGAGAAGTATGAGAAGATTGGCGCCTACATTCCTAAAGGTTTAATCCTTTCCGGAAACCCTGGCGTTGGTAAAACAATGTTAGCTAAGGCAATAGCAAGTGAAAGCAATGTTCCGTTCTATGAATTTGAAAGTAACGAGAGTGAAACAGAAGCTGAAACCATTAAATCCATTAAGTCGCTATTCGCAAAAGCTAGAGAAAACGCTCCTTCCATCATTTTTATCGATGAATTTGATGAACTAGTGATGACAACTGACTTCAGATCCGATTATTCAAGAAAAACCACTAAAATCTTATTAACAGAGATTGATGGAATATCATCCAGTGACGGTGTTCTAGTAATAGCAACTACGAATTATCGCCCTATGCTCCCTCCTGCATTAACCAGAAGTGGAAGGATGGATAAAAGAATAACGGTTGAAATGCCAGATACGATAGACAGAGAAGAAATCTTCAAACTCTATCTCTCCAAAAATAGCCTCTTAACTGAAATAGATGCTCACCAACTTGCCCTTAAAACTGCAAATTTCTGTCTTTATCATTGAGAAGAAATATCAAATGGGTGCTGGCTCAGTTGATGAAAAATTGCAAACTGTTGATTTTAAAATTAAAGAGTACAAAAAGATGCTTCCTGGCTGGGAAGTAAAGTTCTTCTATATTTTGAATGATTTCTTCAAACAAGACGTTTATAGGGATGTTTTTGATTATATCAAGTCTGTAGGTGGCGATTACTATTTCAATACATTGCCGCTTGAAGATCTAGGCCTGGAGTTCGAGGAAGACTAAGTCGCTGATAACTGGCAAAGGGACTTTTTATACCGCATAAATCACTTAAGTGATATAATCTCTTTAAAAGTAGGCTTTCCATAAGCATGCGCAATATTTCAAAACAAAGAACTTTAATATAGGGTAAAAATTGAAAAATGGCAAAAAAGATAGAAAACGTACCGTCTCCTGATATTTTGATGAACTCAATGAGGTCAATCGGATATTCTTTCAAAACAGCATTGGCTGATATTATTGATAATTCGATTTCTGCAGGTGCTAATAATATAAAAATATTCCTTCCAATAAACGATGATGGGAATCTATATTTGTCCATTCTTGACGATGGAGAGGGCATGAATAATGAAGAGCTTTTCAATGCGATGAAATATGGCAGTCCACGTGACGGCTATGGTGTTAATGATCTAGGAAGATTCGGTCTTGGATTAAAATCGGCTTCTTTATCTCAATGTAAAGTTCTTACTGTTGCTTCTAAAAAGAATAATGCCATTTCTTGCTTTCAATGGGATTTAGACGAAGTTGAAAGAACTAAGAAGTGGAACTGTAAGGAACTAGAGCCGTTTGAAATCAACTCTGTGCCAAACATTCAGTCTTTGAAAAATCTTCAAAAAGGGACAATTGTTGTATGGGAAGATTTTGATGTTGCATATAAAAAAACAGAAGGTTTTGTTTTGCCATATTTATCCGAACAATTAGATATGGCTTCTGACCATCTTAGATTAGTATTTCAAAGATTTATTAACAACGGGATTACTATTTCAGTTAACGGACACGTTCTCGATGCCATTGATCCATTTTTAGAAAAACATCCGAAAACCGATATCAAAACCCCATCTTCTTTTAGAGTCATAAAGGACGATCCTTCAACTGAAATAACAGTTCAGTCTTTTATTCTGCCTCATCAAAATGATCTTTCGAATGACGATATTGAAAAACTTGGCGGTATGGATGAACTGCGTGAAGGTCAAGGGTTCTATATTTATAGAAACAACAGATTAATCATTTATGGCACTTGGTTTAGATTATCTTCTCAGAATTTAAGTTCTGAATTATACAAATATGGAAGAATTAAAGTTGATATTCCTAATTCACTTGATGATATGTGGGAAATCGATATTAAGAAGCAAAACGCTGTCATTCCAAAGCAAATATTGAACTTATTAAAAAAGAAAGTTGCTGATGTGAAGCGTAGTTCAACAAGGAAAGTTGAAAAGAGAACAAAGCTTTCTTACGGTGAAGATCCAAATAGAATTTGGAATAAAGGCTTAAGCAGAAACGAGAAAGACCATTATTATATAAATCCAAACTCAACATTTGTTCTTAATTTCTTAAACCAATTTGAAGATAGAGATAGAAGCAAAATCTTAAGATTTATTGAAGTTATTTCTTCGTCTCTTCCTTTTGATGACATTTATAATTCGGTTTGTAATAAGAAAAACGAGACACAATTATCTGAAGAACAATTAGACACTTTAGTTATGGTCGGCGTTTCAATGTTTGAACAAATCCGTCAAATTCGTCAATGTACTAATGAAAAAGCATTTGAAATTCTTTGCGAAACAGAACCTTTTAGCAACGAAGTAGTATCTGCAAAAGTTTGGGAAAGGGTAAATCATGATTAGAGAAGCGGTCGTTGATGCATATGTTAGCTTTTTCCAAGCTAAGAAAAAGCTTTACGGAGCCACAAAACCTAATTTTGTCTTAACGGACGAAACTATTATCCAAATGGTTGACGAAACACAGCAACAATTTGGTGAAGGATCTAGACTTTCCGATGAAGAACGAGAATTGGTTATACGAAGAATTAAATCATTAAATACAATTTTCCAAGACGAAGGCTCAGCTTTGCTTGGTGATTATGAACACGATTACGAATGGTATAACAAGCTTTTAGCTAGCGACGGCTTTGAACAATACTATTGGAATAGATATAAATCTTATTTGCAAAACAAAAGCAATCCATTACCTAATACTGTTATAGATATTTTGGAGAACAACACCCTTAAAAATATAATGTCTTATTTGGGTGATCCGAGGGAGAGCACAACTCACTATTCAATTAGAGGCTTAGTAGTTGGCGATGTTCAATCAGGAAAGACTTCCAACTATATTGGCTTGGCTACAAAAGCTGCAGATACTGGTTATAAAGTTATTTTCGTTTTAACTGGAACAATTGAGAGTTTACGACAACAAACACAGCAAAGAATTGAAGAAGGTTTTATAGGATATAATTCGGTTAATGGTGAAGATGTTGGCGTTAAAAGAGGTGCCAAAACGCCAAAAGCATTCACAAGCAGAGCAAACGATTTCACAGGGAAAGCAGATCAAAACACAACATATAGAATAAGTGATTATTCGAGCGAACCAATGATATTTATTCTAAAAAAGAATAAGTCTATTCTCCAAAAAGTTTATGCTTCTTTGAAAACAATCAACACCTCAGCAGAACACCAAAAAATAGATTATCCGATATTAGTAATTGATGATGAAGCGGATAACGCTAGTGTTAACACCAATAAATTAGATGGAGAACACGATCCAACTGTGATCAACGGCTATATTAGAAAAATCCTAGCCTTGTTTACTAGAAGCAGCTATGTCGGGTTTACTGCCACTCCTTTTGCGAACGTGTTTATTAGCTATGATAGTGATGACGAAATGTTGTCTGATGACTTATTTCCACGAGATTTTATTTATGCCTTATATCCTCCATCAAATTATTGTGGTGCGAGACGATATTTCTTCTCCAAGAATAAAAACGTACATTTTATAAAAGACGATTATCAAGAAATATTTCCTTTGAATCATACAAAAGAATGGACAGGTTCTATGCTTTATGGATCTGTTTACTATGCCGTTAATTGTTTCTTGCTAACAAACGCGATAAGAGATATCAAAGATCCAATTAAAACCACCCATCGTTCAATGTTAATAAACATGTCTAGATTTACTGCTGTTCAGTTGGTAATAAAGGATATAATCGAAGGATATGTTAAAGACGTCGTGAGAAACGTTAAACAATGTTATAAACTTCCAGAAACAATGTATTATAACAATCCATATTTGAAGAGTTTGAAAGACTGCTTTATGAAAGAGTTTATAACAACCACTTTTGCTGGTAAACAGCTGACCTGGGAACAGGTTTTAGAAAAGCTTTATGATGCCACAAAGAACGTTGATGTAGTGGTTGTCAACTCTTCAAAACAATCAAAAAAATTAAATTATGATGAACATAAAGAAGGCTTAAGAGTTATTGCTGTTGGCGGTCTAGCTCTTTCTCGTGGTTTAACACTTGAAGGTTTGAGCTGCTCTTACTTTTATAGAAATACTTCTACATATGATGTTTTGATGCAAATGGGAAGATGGTTTGGATATAGGGATGGTTATGAAGACCTTTGCCGTATTTTCTTAACCAAAGAGACACACAAATATTACAAAGAAATTTGCCTTGCAATTGATACATTAAAGTCTGATATAGACAAAATGGGAAAAGCCCATAAAAAACCTGCTGACTACGGTATTAGAGTTAGAAATAGTGATGAATTAAGCATTACCGCAAGAAATAAAATGCAGAATACAAAGACTAAGATTGATCACCATAGTTTTTATGGCTGTTTATACGAAACGCCTTATCTTCATGCAGATCGTGAAATCATGAAATGGAATATTGATCGAACGATAGAGTTTATGAATGAACTCGACATGAGCAAAAAGAAAGCCGATTATTATTATCCGTTTTTTACAGGAATCTCAGTTTCTTTGGCAAAAGAACTGTTATCCAAAATCAAAGTTCATGATGCAAACGCTAATTTTGATACTAGACAATTATTGTCATTCTTAGAAAGACACCCTGAATTGGATGTATTTGATGTTTTGTTTATGGGTGGTGAAGAAAAAATATTAGAATTCGAAGGAACCTATGATAATGCTTTTTCGTTTAATTCCGTAGGAAGAGGATTCGATCTACGCAACAATAATACTATTGTTAGAATGAGTGGACAGAGAGCTCATCTTTGGGGAACGAGAGATACTATGTATGGATTAACAAAAGAACAACGCAAAATGGTTGAAGCTAAATATCCAGATCGTAGTCCAAGTGCCGTTAATTACTTGAACGAATACATAAATCCCCTGCTCATCATCTATTTTATTACTCCGACGGGAGTCTCCTCTAATGATAATGTGAGTAACGAGGGAAGATTCATTGTTGAATTGTCTAAGCAAGAGAAAAAATATCAATTTTTGGTTGGTTATGCTATTGGATTCCCAACTATCGATGGGAAAAAAGGCGAATCAATTGAATATACGGTCAATACGAAAGTGAACTATTACGGCAAGATTCATGATGAAGACGAACAGGAGGCAGCCGAAGAATGATTACCAAGGAAGAAGTAGAGCGAAAGCTTAAGAACATCACTCAAAATTCGCAATACATTAGAGCTGGCGAAGATCATCCGCTTGAGCTTTATTTAGGTTTAAACGAAAAAGGCAATTACACCCTTAGATTTAACGGACCTTTTTCTCCTGTAAAGATTGTCGGCAATGACTTATTAGAAATTAAGCAAATAAAAACAGTTAACTACAATTCGATTCTGTTTTCATTTAATTCAAATGAGAATGCTGCTTTGTTTTACCATTTTTGCGAAGACATAATTAACAAAACCTATAACTATACTGGCAGTGACGGTTATGCCGAAATCGTTAATAGATATAATCAATGGAAAAAGTTATTCTACGGAATCTCGTCTGCATTATCTGAACAAGAAGTAATGGGACTAATTGGAGAATTATTCTTCTTAAAGAATCATGCTATTCCAGTTCACGGAGAAACCGAAGCTTTGAAAGGCTGGAGTGGCCCAGAACCAACGCATAAAGATTTTTCGTATGGGAATGAGTGGTACGAAATAAAAACAATTAATAGTTTTAAATCGACTGTCTCAATTTCCTCTTTAGAACAACTAGATAGCGAATATGATGGAAAATTAGTGGTTGTTTCTTTAGAAAAAATGAGCCCATCCTTCAACGGAATTAAACTCAATGAGTTAGTGAAGGAGATTATGGATTCCATGTCTTTTGAGAGCGATAAAGATGTGTTTTTGGCAAAATTAAAGCAAGCCGGTTATTCATATAATGAAGTCTACGATAATTTTGTGTACAACTTTATCAAAGAAGACACTTATCGTGTATCAGAAGATTTCCCAAGAATTAGAAAAGCTGAGCTACCAGTTGGCGTGGCAAAAGTTAAATATGAAATTGAGATTTCACAAATAGAAAAATTTAAGGAGTAGAACCATGAGCGATAATCAAGCATATCTAGATTTTAAAAAAGAATATGAAGACGATCTTCGTTTGGAAGCTCAAATTAAAGGAATGACTCCAAACGAATTTTTCCTTGAAGATTTTTTAGACAAACTTGTATCAATGGGCGAAATAGTTGACCCGCAAATCTTCGACGTGAATAAAAAAGGCAAAAACGGACGTTTAATGACCTTTCATGCCTTAGCATTTGATGAATCTGATAAATCAATCGTTTTGGTTTATAACGACTATGTCGATGGTGGTGATGAAACTCTCGTTGCTAGCGATTTAGAAAAAATTAGAACTAGGATGCTCAATTTCTTAGATGAAGCATATAACAATGATTTAGACAAGTATTTTGATGAATTTGACGATATTGTCCGAATTGGAAAAGACATTTCAAGAAGAATGCATAAAGACTATGTTGATCTTCAAAACGATAATTCAATTGATAAAATCAAACTGTTTGTTATAACAAATAAAGATTTAAGTGATCGTATCAAAGCACTTCCGGTTGAGAACTTCCTTGGGAAACGTGTTGAATGTAACATTTGGTATTTAGAGAGATATTTTGATGTCATTAAATTAGGAAGAGACAGAGAGCCGATTATTATTAAATCCTCCTCTTGCGGATTAAATCCAGGTATCCCGTGTATTAAAGCTAATATGAGCGACAGCCTCGATTATGATGCTTATTTAGCTATTGTTCCTGGCAGTTTTTTACATAATATTTATTATCAACATGGTTCTAGATTGCTGGAAGGAAACGTTAGAGCTTTCTTGAGCACTAGAGGCAAAATTAACAAAGGTATTAGAGAAACAATAAGAAGAGAACCTACGAAATTCTTCACTTATAACAACGGTATAGCATGCACTGCTTCTGAAGTTGAGATAAGCGATGACGGTAACTATATTCTTTCTATGAAAGACCTTCAAATTATTAATGGTGGTCAAACAACAGCTTCTTTGACAGCTGCAGCAATTAAAGACGGTCTTCCTTTAGATGGTATTTTTGTTCAAATGAAGCTTACTGTCGTCAAAGACGTTACACAATATGATGATATTGTTCAAAACATCTCTAAGTATGCTAATAGTCAAAATAAAGTTACTGATGCTGACTTATTCTCCAACCATCCATTCCACAGAAGATTCGAAGAATTGTCTAAAAAGGTCATTGCTCCAGCAAAAGCAGGTGAGATCAATGATACATTGTGGTACTATGAAAGATCTCGTGGAAAATATGAACAAGAACAATTTAGATTCACTAGAAAGAGCGAAAAAGACGAATTTGCTAGAAAATATCCTAAGTCTCAGGTTATTAAGAAAGAAGAACTTTCTAAATACTTTGTTGCTGCCTACTCACTAAGACCTGACATCGTCAGTAAAGGATCTCAAAAGTGTATGGCTCACTTTGCTGAATACATTGACAAGGTGTATGAGAGTAAGCCTGAAGCCTTTAATGAAGGATTCTATAAGATGTGTATTTGCTTCACAATTCTCTTTAGAGAAACAGACAAAATAGTCCATAAAGCTGATTGGTATAATGTTGGTGGTTACAAACTAAATATTGTCCCATACACAATTTCTAAACTAATTGCTTCCTTACCAAAAGATAAAGTCTTGGATTACGACAAGATCTGGAGAAGACAAACTTTATATCCATCATTAGCTGCTGAGATTGAAAGAATTGCAAAAGCAACAAACATCTATATTCAAAAATCCGGTGGTGTCATTGTTACAGAATACTGTAAGAAAGAAGAAACTTGGAATAAGTTCAGGGACTTCCCAATTACATTTAGTCCTGCTTTTTTGAGTGAATTGCTCGACAAAACATTCATGGAAGAAAAACTTGGCTTGAACGATAAGAGTGGCAAAGTTGAAAAAGAAATCAATATTGAATTAGAAATCGTCAATCTTGGTGGCCCATATTGGAGAAGATTGATTGAAGAAGGACAAAGAAGAAAGCTTCTCTCTCCACAAGAAATTGATCTTTTAATGATCGCTGCGTCGATTGATACACCAAGACCAAGAATTGCATCCCCTAAGCAAGCCAAATTTATTTGGAAAATTAGGGAAAAACTAGATAACGCGGGCGTATTGGTCTAAAATCAGATAGGTATATGAAAACAAAATTTAACATTGTTGAACTATTTAGTGGCATCGGAAGTCAAGCAAAGGCCTTCGAACGTCTTTCTAGTGGAAAAAATGTTGAATTTCAAATACTCAATACATGTGAATGGGATGTCCACGCAATTGTTGCATATGACTACATTCATAACGGCCCTAAGATTCATAAAAACGCTTCTAAATTAACGAGAGAAGAACTTCTTGATAAATTAAACAAGCTGAGCCTTTCTAACGATGGAAAGGTACCAATGAATCCTTCTACTTTAAAAGCATATTCAACGGATGTTTTAAGGATTATTTATTCTTCAATTCTAAAAACTAGCAATTTAATAAGCGTTGAAGATGTTAAAGGAAAAGATCTTCCTAACGACACAACTTTGTTAACGTATTCATTCCCATGTCAGGACCTATCAAATGTTGGTGCTTTGCACGGTTACAACAAAGGAATTGATAGAGACGCCCATAATAGAAGTGGTCTTCTTTGGGAAGTGGAAAGGATGTTGGCTGAACGAAAAGAAGCTAAATTGCTCCTTCCTCAATTTTTGCTATTAGAAAATGTAACTGCCCTTGAGGCTAAACGTCACAAGGGGAATTTTGACGAATGGAAAGCAAGACTAGAAGAAATGGGCTATGTGAATCATATAAATAGGCTGTACGCACCTGATTTTGGAATTCCTCAAAACAGAAAAAGGCTTTTGATGTTAAGCGTTTATGCTGGCAATGATATGCGGAGAAGAAAGGTCATTGAAGATTATTTCACCAATCATGATTTAAATAACATAGAGTATGTCAAATCGCTTCATATTAAAAGGCACAAATTAGATTTGAAAATAGATTATAGTGATAAGCAAATGCTTAAAGAAGCTTTAGAATCGCAACCAAAAGCAACCAAATCTAGAAAAACAATTTGGGAGAAGAATAGTCAAATTCTCTTGTCTGATGGCACCATGAAAGACATAGTTCAAACCATTACAACGAAGCAAGACAGGCACCCAAATTCTGGAAACCTCTATTTCAATCCAAAGAACGAGGGATCTAGATACCGTTTTTTGACACCACGTGAATGTTTTATGCTCATGGGGTTTGATGAAAAGGATTATGAAGCTTTGATAAACAATAATTTCTTTTCAAGAAAGAATGCGCTGTTCTTTTCGAGAGATAGATTATACAAATTGGCTGGAAATAGCATAGTTGTAAACATGCTTGAAGCAATATTTGAACAGGCAGTCGAAATTAAGAAATTGATTGATAAAAAGAAATAAAACTAACTAAATCATTTATAATACAAAAAAGCCCTAGGTCAATATTAACCCAAGGCTTATTTTTTTATTCCTCGTATGTTGTTAATTGCGCACTTATGAAATCCACAATAAGTTGGTTCTTATCTAGCGTTTCTTCGATGTTTTCGTATCGTTCACCCATGAAGAGAACAAACATAATTGTTGGAAGCAAATACCTATCGGTTATATCTTTAAGCTCGCTTTCTTTCGTGTGCTTACCATAGATTTGATCATAGAGCATTGGATGAACGTTGTTATAGCTGATAATAATCTTCTTTTCTTCTTCGATTCTCGTAAATCCATAATTAATTCTTGGTTTGGATTGCAGACAACATCAAAGTTGAAGTCTTTAGAACACTTTTGAGGTGTGTTTGGCTCATCCTTATCGATATTGAATATTTCGAATTCAAAGTCTTCACTTTCAAATAGTATTTCCCCGTTTTTTCCATAACAATTAAATGACAGTACATGCTTCCCATATCCGATTTCTTTTGGCGTGGACTTCCATGTGATCATTCCTCTTGAGAATGTTGGGACTAAAACGCTCGATGAAGACCCATCAATATATGCATAGATATGGGCAGATTGGTTCACATATTTTTCGGCACCAGTTCTAAGCATAAAGGAGACTTCTTCATCTTTATAGAACTCGTTTTTTGTTGATACGATCGTAAGTTCAACAATGTGGTCTTCATAATCGGGTCTTGGCTTTGGCTTTGGGGGATTAATCGGATGGTGATATTTAATTAAACTTCCACCAGTTACATATTTCGAGTACATGTTTTTAGCTTTTTTAGCTATCAAAGCTCTATCCTCATCGTCTATTCCCTTGCTCAAAGCGAGACTTGCAACCAGCGAATTCAACTCAACCAGCTTTTGCTCATGACATATTTTGTTAACTACGGCTTGTAATAATCCTTTAGAATCATCAGTAACCTTAATCTGACTCCTATCGGTTGTAAAAAATTTGTATTTTTCTTTTCCTAATAGATCAAGATTAATTACAACTAATAATCTATATCGAAGTTGACTTAATCCGCCATTTTTAATTCTAGTAAACCCCTCAGTGCAGATAGTTTGTCCATTAGCTGTATAAATAATTGGGTCGTCATAAATATTGATTTGTTCGAATGTGTCTTTACATTTTGCGTCACTAGCCCAATCTTCCTCGTTTCCTGGTAAAATCGCATAGTAATCGATTTTATATGGCTTGTTTTCAAAATCGATGTTGAGAGAACCACAGAATTCTTCCTTTAGATATTTTTTCCAGGTACATAGTTTCAACGCAGAGCCATAGACTGTTCTGTTTTGTTTATGTACATTTCTTTCAAAGTTTTTTCTGTTTTTCATAAACAATTACTGGCAATCCAACATCAAACAATTCTGTGTTAATTAAGTCGACTAATCCATGCGGCTTTGAAGCATCTAACGAAGATATTTCTTATGAAATATTCATTTCAACCATTCGTACGAACGTACCAGAATCAGACTTAATGAATTCATTAATCCATTCTTCCTCGTATATTGTTTCGTCTTCTTCACGCTCAAGAATTGTCCCGTTGTCGGTAAGATAAACATAAGCTACTAATCTATAATCTTCCAAATCAACTTGCTTAACGACGGTGTAGTAGTATTTGCCATTTTTCTTAGAAATGATGATTGTTGCATATGCGAATGACAACGATGTTGAACCACCTTGTCCAAACGCCCCAATAAGATTTGGTCATCGGCATCACACACTTGATTTCTATCTGCGAATCCTTTTCTAACTTTTTCACAGTGCTTGTAATAATTTTCGAATGCTTTTTTGATTACGGCTTGAGAACTTGAAGGTGCTGCTCCGCCTATTTCCAATACTTTCTTCTCTATAACGGCGTCAATACCATTGGTGATTCTTTCAATCAATCCTTTTTCACCCTTCCTCAACATATTAATAGTCGAGGCATTAGATGGCTCATTACCTATAAATTTCCAATTGTTTTGGATTTGGTGATACTTAATATTCTTTTCGTTTAATGTGAATCCTGTTAATTCCGCACAAAAGTCATTAACTTCTCCTTCTTTATAAACAGATAGTAATCTACTAAGTTTCATAGCCTATCCTCTGCGATATAATGCCATTAAAACGTTGTTATAGGGTTATTCCAAAGAATAGCGCTTTTACCTGTGGCATTAGGGTTGTTTCCTAATTGTCTAGACATTTCAATGGTGTATGTGACTAGTTGTGGGCCTAGTTTTCGAAGAACTTCAAATGGATCCATAGCAAATTCATAGCTTCCATTCTTTTCTTCAACAAGAGCTCTAAAAGCTCCAACGATAGGATAGATGAATCCATATGGTGCGGCGTAGTCCATTTCCTTGCCATAATATTTTGATTTAAAAGGTTTTCCTAGTTTTGCTACAACAACTCCAACAGTTCTTCCGTAACGCTTGATATCGTTGGAATCACCTTTGTAGAAAACTGACATATTTGTTTCAACAGCATCATACAACTTGAGAATTGTTGGAATTATCTTGGCCATCTTTTGATATGGGTTTCCGTTTTTGTTTGTTTGATATTTTACATAGTCGTTTAGATATTGATCTAAGCTAGATCGCTTTGCATCATGAACCGTAATCCGATACACTTAACACAATTATTTTTGCTATAATTTATGCATCAATT
>LSQX01078556.1_pt1 | contig 12886 bp, 15 predicted proteins | sample 654561 | NCBI WGS metagenome assembly LSQX01 (sample SAMN04489861, study PRJNA283612) | anaerobic digester metagenome | isolation source: 4 biogas reactors fed with cattle manure at either 37C or 55C with and... | place: Denmark: Kongens Lyngby | collected 2014 | reverse complement strand
AAGAGCGATGCCCACCGCACCAGGGTTCACCGCCGCAATTCCAGCGACATCCACGACCGGGTCAATCTGGCTATCCTCAACTCCCGGGTGAAAGTGAATCAGCAAGCCCGTACCATCTCTTTGCAGATCGATTTTGATACCAGCAGGTGTGAGATCATTGATTACTTTGCCATTTACCTCAAACGCATGCAGATGTGTAAGGCTGCAGCTGCCCATCTAGGCTGTGAGTTTCACCTTTTCATCAATAACTTGGAATTGATGGGGATGGTGGAACAATGGCAGGCAGCCGGAGAAAAATAAGGAGGCAAGAGCTATGCGCCGTTTCAACCTAATTGAGCCCCAGCGGCTGGTTGAGGAAGAAGTACCAGCTCCAGAACCCGGGGCTGGGGAAGCTGTGATCGCGGTAAAATGTGTAGGGGTCTGCGGTTCCGACATCCACGCCTATTACGGTGAACACCCATACATTTCCTGCCCCATAGTGCCCGGCCACGAATTTGTAGGCATCGTCACCAAGGTGGGAGAGGGTGTCGATGAGGGCTGGCTGGGCAAGCGGGTTACCGTTTTGCCCTCCCTGGTCTGCGGCAAATGCTATAACTGCCGCAATGGCCGCTTCAACATCTGCCAGGAGCTGAGAGTAATCGGCTGTCAGAGTGATGGAGCATTTGCCGAGTTTGTTACAGTCCCTGCAGACAAGCTGTTCTCCTTACCCGATGACATGTCATGGGAAGAAGCGGCAATCATCGAGCCGCTGTCAGTAGCTGTCCATGCCGTCAGGACTGCAGGGGAGGTTGTCGACCGGCGAGTAGTCGTCTACGGCGGCGGCCCCATCGGCCTTTTGGTCATGCAAGTGGCTAAGGCCTATGGAGCGAGAGAGGTAATTTTGAGCGAGCCTGACAGCTTCCGCCGCAGCCTCGCCCAAAAGCTGGGAGCAGATTATGTCCTCGACCCCAGCACCGTCCAGCCTTCCCAGTGGCTCCTGGACAAGTTCGGGGCTGAAGGGATAGATCTATCCTTTGAATGTGTGGGGATTGAAGCCACCATGCGGGAGGCCATCCTCTCTAACCGCAAGGGGACGACCATTGTGGTAGCCGGCGTCTTCCCCAAACCGGCAATGGTGGATATGGGCTTGGTTCAAGACCGGGAACTGAGGCTCTTGGGTACCCTGATGTATGTCAAGGAAGACTACACCGAAGCCATTGAGCTGCTCTCCAGCGGTAGAGTTCAGGGACTGCCTTTGATCACTCACCGGCTGGATTTCGCCGACACAGCCAAGGCCTTTGAGATTATTGAAAAAGAGAAGGGAAACTGTGTGAAACTGCTGATCAAGAACAGGTGAGGCAGCATCAGCGGGCAAGGCAGTTTTGATGCAGTGTTCTTGATTGAAATTGAAAGGGATCGGCTGTCCTAGTGGGTTTCAGGATCAAGCCGGTCCCTTATTCCATCTCCCAGGAGGTTTAAGGCCAGCACTGTCAGGAAAATCGCTGTACCCGGCGCCAAGACAGACCAAGGAGCCCTGCCCATCTGGGGCTGTGCTTCTTTGAGCATCCTGCCCCAGCTGGCATCGGGCGGCTGGATGCCAAGGCCCAAATAGCTCAAGGATGCCTCAGTCAAGATAGCAGCCGAAAAGGTCACAGCGGCCTGGACAATAATCGGGCCGATGCCGTTAGGCAAAATATGATACAGGATGATGTCCCAAGTCCGGGCTCCCAGAGCATGAGCTGCCTCTACATAGAGGGCATTGCGTCCGGTGAGGAACACCCCTCGGGTGATCCGGGCAAAAACCGGCACATTGGCAATGCCGATGGCGATAATAGTATTGGCTGTGCCGGGCCCCATGACGGTGACCAGCATGATGGCTAGGAGAATGCCGGGAAAGGCCATCAGCCCGTCAATGAACCGCATGATCACTTCATCCCACCAGCCGCCTTTGTAGCCGGCCCAAGCCCCCAGCATTGCACCCAGTAGGGCGGCCAGCAGGGTCGATCCTGCCCCCACCTTTAGCGCAATGCGGCTGCCATAGGCGATCCTGGCGAAAATGTCCCGGCCAAAGTGGTCTGTCCCCAGCCAGTGGCCCCGGCTGGGCGGCACCAAGCGCTCCCGTATGTTCATGGCATTGGGTTCTAAGGCTAGGCCCCACCAGCTGGCTGCTGCCGTCAGGCAGATGGCCACAAGCAGCAAGCCCCCCAGCCAAATATTCAGCCGGCGCCTCCTCAGCATCCGGGGTTTGAAAAAGCGCCGCAAGCCCTCAAAGGGCCATCCGTTCATTGTCAGGTGCTTAGTCCGCCATACTACAGCCAAAGCCCCATTCTCCTTCCTGTAAGTCCAAGGCGCCCTGCTGGGACAAGGGGCATGTCCCAGCAGGGCGCCCCTATAGCCCTCAATTAATCGTATCGCACCCTGGGATCCAGGAGCAAGTATAAGATATCTGTGAGGAAGTTGATGATGACAACTGCTAGGGCAATAAACAGTGCGATGCCCTGTACCAAGGGCAGGTCCCGGTAGCCAATGGCCTGCAGGAGCAGCCGGCCCAGCCCCGGCAAGGCAAAGACCTCTTCGGCAACGATGCTGCCGGCCAAAAGCCCTGCAAACTGCATGCCCGCCACCGTTACCACCGGAATCAAGCTGTTTTTGAGTGCGTGCTTGTAGATCAGCATCCTGTGGGAGACTCCCTTACTCTTTGCTGTGCGGATATAGTCCTTGCTCAGGGCATCCAGCATGGCCGTCCGGGTGATCCGGGCAACCAGTGCGACCCGATGGCTGGCTAAGGCCGCAGCCGGCAAGAGCAGTGACAGGAAAGCCTGCCAGGGATTCTTCGCCCATGGGACGAACCCACCCGGAGGCAGCAGCTGCCACCGCAGGGAAAAGAGCAGTATCAGCAGTATTCCCAGCCAGAAATGGGGAATAGCGAGGCCCGCTTGGGTCAAGATACTGACCAGATAATCTGACGCCCGCCCCCTGTGGGTTGCCCCATAGGCACCCGCCGGCACTCCCACCATCAATGTCAGCGCCATGGCCAGCACTGCCAGGCTGGCGGTAACCGGAAGCCGTTCCCAAATCAAGCCGGCTACAGGCCTGCCCAAACGAACAGACGTACCCAAATCCCCGGCCGCCGCACCCCAGAGCCAGCGGAAGTATTGAACATGTAAAGGCAGATCCAGGCCCAACTGCTGCCGTAGGTTGACCATTACCTCTGGATCTGCCTCTGTTCCCAGCATCAGCATTGCCGGGTCCCCCGGGATTATGTTAAATACCGCGAAAGTTATCGTACAAGCGATTAGTAAGGTGACCACCAGCGCGACAATGCGCCGCCATAGATACTGCAAGGGAACCACCAGATTTTCCTAATTATTGTTCAAAATATACATACCGCAGATCATCGACATACTTGGGATAATACCGCCAGCCGGCTACATCTTCCCTCATGGCCACCAGATCATTGGGGTCCATGATATAAACGGCGGCAGCCTCCTCCGCCAGGATCTCCTGGCAGCGGCGGTAGATCTCCTGCCTGCGGGAAACATCACTTACTCGCAGCCCTTCTGCAATCAGGCTATCATATTCCTCGTTGCGGAAGTTATTGAAATTCCTGGCATAGCCAGATTCATAGCGGTTGAGCACTGTATGGGGGTCCAGCTTGCCGGTCAGCCCCACGATGGTCATGTCGTACTCCCGCCTGGTATAGATCCGATCAAGCCATGTCCCCCACTCCACCAGTTCGATTCTTACCCGGATCCCCACCTCGGCTAACATGGCTGCCACCATCTCACCGGTCTTGACATGGAGATCGTATGAAGAGGGCAGCGACAGAGTGATGTCAAAGCCGCCGGGATATCCAGCCTCTGCCAGAAGCTCCCTGGCCCTCTGGGGATCATACTGGTAGTAATCAGCTAGGTCCAGATAGTAGCTTTCCATCACCGGACTCATGTTGCTTCCCAGTTTCGTCCCAAATCCCCACGCAGCCCCTTCGATGAGCAAGTCCTTGTCAACGGCATAGTTGATTGCCTGCCGCACCCGCTTATCCACCAGGGGCTCCCGGTCTAAGTTTAAAGCCATGAGCTGCACCACATTCATAGGGCCTTGGACCAGCTTCAGCCCGCCGGCAGCCTCCACATCCCAGGCTACATCCGGCGAAAGCCTGGGAATCACGTGGACTGTCCCGGCTTTGAGATTGAGTATAGCTGTTGCCGGGTCAGGGATGATCCGGAAAGTGACTGCATCAAGATACGGTACTCCCTCTTCCCAGTAGCCATCAAACCGCTCCAGCTCAACATGGTGGCCGTTCACCCATTCCACAAAGCGGAAGGGGCCAGTGCCCACCGGCCGGACGGCAAGACTATCCACCGCTTCAGGGGGAACAACTGCTGCATCTGCCAGTTCGCTTAAGAAAGGCGCATAGGGCTCATCCAGCCTGATGAGTACAGTTCTTTCATCGAGGGCAGCTGTCTCCACTATCCGCTGAGGCCAGGCTAAAGGGAAACCTGTGGCATCATCCCTAATCCTATCCATACTGAAGAGAACATCGGCGACAGTTACCTCCCGGCCGTTGTGAAACAGCACTCCCTGCCTCAGCCGGAAGGTATAGCTCATGCCGTCCTCGGAGATCTCCCAGCTTTCCGCCAAGCAGGGGATGATCCTGCCATCTTGATCAAAGCTGACCAGCCCTTGATAAATATTAAAATCGATCTCTTCTGTGGCCGCCGCCACCGCCTTGTGGGGATCAAAGGTGTCGGGATCTACGGGCACAGCCACCACCAAATGGCCGCCCGGGGCCGGTGCAGCCTGCGCCAGTTCAAGGCCGGGCCCTCCAGCCCACAAATGCAGGCAGAGGCTGACTAACAGCACCGAGAAAAGGACTGCCGGCAGTCGGTGAACACGCTCTAGGCCGCCTTCCACTTGTTTCACTCCCCTTCTTTGGTCTTGCTTCAATTATACGCTTAAGAGGCGTCAATGAAACAAGAAAAGTCATAAAGAACGGGCTCCATATGTTGATATAGCGTTAATTCTAGGCTCGGCCCAGGCGATCAATTACCGCTGAAGTAAACTCCTTGGTGCCTGCTGTACCACCTAAATCCCGGGTGCGGATGCCTTCCTGGAGGCAGTCCAGGGCGGCTCTTTCCACTGCCTGCCCCACATCCCTGGCCTCGCCTTCGGGAAAGGCCTTCAAGAGGGCAGCGGCTGCCAGGATCATGGCCAAGGGATTGGCCTGGTTCTTCCCTTCCAGGGCTGGAGCTGTCCCGTGGGGAGCTTCAGCCATCACTACCTTTGGAGACAAATCCTCGTTAAAGCCCAGCACTAATGACTCTGCACCGGCAATGGAGCCGAACATCGGCAGTACCAGATCAGACAGGCAGTCTCCATCCCTGTTAAGAGCAGGAATCACCAAGGGCTCACCGTGGACTTTGCAGAGCAGCGCATAAGTAGTATCGATGAGCTGGGGCTCATAGGGCACATGGGGATACCTTTCTGCCGCGGCATCCAGTTCTTCCTTGAGCATACCTTCATAGACAGGGCTCACTGTATATTTGGGGCCTCCCAAGACCTTGCCGCCCAGAAGCTCAGCATGGCGGAACGCGTACTCGGCAACATAACGGCAGACCTCCCTGGAGATACACTCTCTCCGGTATGCCTTCTCCTCGGCACCTGTACCTTCCCGCCACTCGTCAGCCCCATAGGCATCGCCCACTGCCATGCGGACCACAGCAATGGGAAATTGCAGGTCCAGCACCGGTTCTACCCCCGGCAGCCGCCTCCCTGACCGCACGATTACCTTGGCTTCCAGGGCTTCCCGCAGGATAGCATTGGGGCTCCCCACATCGTTCTTGGCTTCAGGGGTGATGGTCGCGGCCTTCAAACCGTAGCCTGCCTCCATCATGGCCCGGGCTGCCTCCCACACCACCTGATTTGACGTGCGCCGCCGGTTTTCCAAACTGAGATCAAAAGACTCAAACTGGATATCTATCCCGGTTACCTTGGGATCTAGAACCCGCAGGGCTTCCTCTAACAGCTCCTGACCGGTCTGGTCGCCCTTCAAAACTATGACTGTCTGGCTCATGCTCTTCTCCTTCCCTATTCCCTGTATGTAAAAGCTTACAGTCAGTGAAGAGACATCTGGCTTACCTTCCCACATATTCGCTGTACGGATCCCAATCCCTGCTGTTGGACCTGGATACCAGTCCGTGGGTATGATATACTCACTTGGGTGGGGACGAGGGCACCCAAGTTTCCCAGTCGGCCATTATCTTACAGCTGCTGCAGGATAGGTGATCGGTAATGAAGCAAAGGACGCTAATCTGGATTATTGTCATCGGCTTTTTCGCCGCTGCCGCCCTGGGTTTGGTGCTCACTCGGCCCCGTACTCCCCAGGATATATCCGATACCCGGGTGCTGATGGACACTTCAGTTGAGATCCGCCTTTTTGGTTCCAAAAAGGCCCTGGAGGCTGCCTTCCAGCGGATTCAGGAATTGGATGACTTGATGAGCCGCACACGCAAGGGCAGCGATATCTATACAGTCAACCAAAAGGCCGGCGGAGAACCGGTTAAGGTCGATGCCGAGACCTTCCATGTCATCGAGACTGCTTTAAGGTACGCAGAGCTCACCGGAGGCCTTTTTGATCCAACCATTACACCCCTGGTGGAGCTGTGGGGAATCGGTACCGGCAATCCGCAAATACCGGAGCCCGGGGCCATCGAAAACGCGAAGAGATTAATTGACTACAGGAAAGTAGAGCTGGAGCCCAACGGTTACAGAGTCAGGCTGGCCGAGGCGGGCATGGGTTTGGATCTGGGCGCCATCGGCAAAGGATATGCAGCAGACAGCGCCGCGGAGCTGCTGCGGCAGCGGGGTGTAGAAAGTGCCTTGCTCAACCTGGGAGGCAATGTCTATGTCATCGGCGGCAAACCCGATGGTTCTGCCTGGCGAATCGGGATTCAGGATCCCTTCGCCGACCGGGGCACCCATGTGACAATCTTACAGGTGCGGGATACTTCCATTGTCACCTCCGGCACTTATGAAAGGTTTTTCATCAGAAACGGCAAACGCTACCATCATATTATGGACCCGGAGACCGGCTATCCGGCTGAGACGGGGCTAGCTAGTGTCAGCATTATCTCTCCCTCTTCCATCACTGGAGATGCCCTCTCTACAGGAGTGTTTCTGTTGGGGTTAGAGAAAGGCCTAGCCCTGTTGGAAGAGCTGGAAGGTGTGGAGGGCATGCTGATCACCAATGATCGAAAAGTCTATCTTACCAGCGGACTCAAAGACCAGGTCAAGTCGCTGGCCAAGGGGTTTGAATTCCATGACCAAGAGTAGATACTTTAGGCCTGGAGACTTAATTATATACGGCGCCCTGCTCCTCATCTTTGTCATGGGCACTTTGATCGGGGCCGGCGAATTAGGCCAAGGCGGAACGGCGGCCGCTATCACCCAGGATGGCAGGGAGATCCGCCGGATCGATCTGGAACAAGTGGAAGAACCCTATGAGTTCCGGGTAGAAAACGCAGACGGCCAGTACAATATCATCAGGGTAGAGCCAGGGCGCATCCGGGTGACGGAAGCCTCTTGCCCAGATAAAGTTGATGTCAAACAGGGTTGGATATCAAAGGCAAATCAGTCCATCGTCTGCCTGCCCAACCGCCTGGTGATTCGCATCGAGGCAGAGGGGCCAGGGGCAGATGACGGCATCGACGGCATCGCCTTCTAGTTGGAAAGGAGCCGACGGCATGAATACCCGGCGCATAACTTGGATCGGTGTTCTCGTATCTCAAGCCCTCGTACTCCACACGGTGGAGCGGATGCTGCCCATACCGCAGCTGGCACCAGGGGTCAAACTGGGCTTAGCCAATATCATCACTCTGGTGGCACTCAATATACTGCCCTGGTCAGATGCTTTCCTGGTCATGGTACTCAGAAGCATGCTGGGAGCTTTACTGGGCGGGGGAGCCAGCGGCGTGCTGTTCAGCCTGGCAGGGGGGGCCTTCAGTTTCCTAGCCATGTCCTTCTTGATGAGGTATCGGGATGTGCTCTTCAGTATCGCGGCCATCAGCGTAGGAGGGGCTTTCCTCCACAATGTAGGCCAGCTCCTCATGGCCAGCTTGATTGTTGAGACCTTTAATATCCTTGTTTACTTCCCTATCCTCGCGGCTTCTGCCCTGGTCACCGGCTTCTTCACCGGCGTCATCAGTGATCTGATCATCAACGCCATTTACCATGCCCGCCTGCTGCCCGGTGCAGCCCGGCGCCGGGGCCCTCAGCCGAACTGAGCCGACTAAAGACTAAACCAAAAGGGCCCCAACCGGCCCTCTTACTCTTAGTCAAGTATGTGCCAACAGCTCTCCCACAAGCGATGATCGATCCATTACTCTTTTCCTTGCCTCAATCTCAAGCCCCCGCAGGTCAAGCCCGCTGGTATATACAGTAAGACACCCGCTTTAGGTCGGCCATCTCAGGTTCCAAGAGGTTTTCCGCATTACCCACAATGAAATACCCGCCGGACACCAGGGACTCACTAAACTGCTGGGTCAGCCGCATCTGGGTCTCCTGAGTAAAGTAGATAAAGACATTGCGGCAAAGGATCAGGTGAAAGCCGGTTTCATAAGGGTCTTCCAAGAGATTATGCCTCTTGTATCGAACCCGGTCTTTGATGGCCTCACTTAGCCGCCAAAGCCGCCCATCCTGAGTAAAGTACTTCTGCTTGTATTTGGCAGGCAGGCTGTTTAGCAGGTTATCTGCGTAGACGCCTTCCTCTGCCTGGGCAAGGGCTCCTACATCGAAGTCTGTCCCCAAAAGCGTATGCCTGACGCCGGGAGTCAGCTCCTCCAGCAGCATGGCGATAGTGTAGATCTCAGGCCCTGTGGAGCAGCCAGCACTCCATACCCGCAGCCGCCGGAAGCGCTGCACCAGGTCAGGCAAGACCTTATCCTCGATCTCTCTAAACACACTTACATCCCGGTAGAACTGCGATGTATTAATGGTCAAGTAACCAGTGAATCGCTCCCGTTCTTCAGGGTCTGACTGCAGCATCTTAATGTACTCATCGTAATTGGCGGCTCCAACCCTCTGGAGCCACTGATTGATGCGCCGCTGCATCTGCTGCTGTTTGTACTGATTGAGGTCCAGGCCAATGGTCCCCTTCAGCTTTCGTTTAAAGACTTCATAATCAGCGGCCACTACTTCCATCCCCCTCCTCCCGCCCTCTCTGCGCCAGCGTTGTCACTGCCCGGACTGCTGCATCCCCGATGCGGTCCAACGGCAGGATGAAATCGGCATCGCCGTTCTCCACCACAGCCCGGGGCATGCTGTAAATCACCGACGTGTTCTCATCCTGGACGATAGTCACACCTCCCGCAGCTTTGATCTGAGCCATTCCCGCTGCCCCGTCCTTACCCATGCCGGTCAAAATCACACCTACCGCCTGGCGGGCATAGGCCGGCGGCAAGCTGAGGAAGGTAACATCAACGGAGGGCCGTACGTAATTCACGGGGGGTGTCTGCTCCAACCGGATAGTTGCGCCCGCCCCGATCACCATGTGGTAATCACCGGGGGCGACATAAGCCACTCCCGCCCGGATCCGCTCTCCTTCCTCTGCTTCCTTTACCGTTATGCTGCTCAGCTGATCTAAGCGCTCTGCCATTGAACGGGTGAATCCCGCCGGCATGTGCTGAACCACCAGCACTGCCGCCGGCAGATCCTTGGGAAACTGACGCAGGACAGCTTCCAGTGCCCGGGGGCCGCCGGTAGAGGCTCCGATGGCCACAATACTCCGGGGGGAGCTGCTGTCGGGCTGCTGGGGAAATGCCGCCGGCTTTTTGGCCGGAGGCAGACTGACCGACTTAATTGGCTGCGGCTTGGCCCTCACCGGCTCCGGCCTGCCCCCAAACGGCTCCAGTCTGGCCTTCACCGGCTGGACCTTGGCTAAGGCTGCAGCCTTGAGTTTGCTGATCAACTCATCCTTAATCTTTTCAATATCCAGGGAAATCGCCCCTGAAGGCTTGGGGACAAAATCCACCGCCCCCAGGGCCAAAGCTTCGATGGTCGCCTTGGCGCCGGAGTGGGTAACACTGCTCAGCATCACCACCGGTACCGGGCTGCTGGCCATGATGTCCCGCAGCGTCTCTAGTCCATCCTTGCGGGGCATTTCCACATCGAGGGTTACCAGATCTGGCTGCAGCTTTGCCACCTTCTGCAAAGCCTCGAGACCATCCCGTGCGGTGCCGACTACTTCGAAAGCTGGGTCCTCGGCAATCATATCGGAGATAACCTTGCGCATAAAGGCTGAATCATCTACTACCAGCACCCTGGTCTTGGCCATTCGCTTCACCTCACTCTAAAGTCCACCGGTTGATACTTAACCTTTTCGTGGGTCTGCAAAACCGGAGGCCTCTAATGGAGGCGGCAGTTCTAGATTTCTCGGGGCTCTGATCCAATGCTTTGTACCACCACCTTGCCGCTTTCCACATATAAGATCATCTTGCGCCCGATGCTGCCCCCTACGTCTTCACCCCGCAGCGGCAGCCTGTGTGCCGCCAAATGCTCCTTCACAGCAGCGACATTCTGCATCCCGACATTCAGCGCGGCCTCGCTCAGTTTTGGAAAGAGGTTGCTGCCTCCCGCGATCTTGGCCACCAGTAAGCTCCGCCGGCCTCCTGCCCGCACAACGCCCTCGATCAGCGCCGGTATGGCGGTATCGGCGAATTTCCCCGGCTGTTCTGTGCCCCTGCCGTCTCTGCTGGCGGCCAAGAATACGTGGGCCATGCCTCCTACTTGATTCTCCCGATCATAGACAGCAACTCCCACGCAGGAACCTAAGCCGACAGTGATCAGCACATCGCCGCCTGCAGCCAGCTTGATTTCTCCCATGTTAACAAAGATATCTGCCATTACTATCTATCCGTCTCCAACAGTATTTTGAAAAGCCGTTCAAAGCCAGTTGTGCCAGGGATCAGCAGGATGTGGCCTTCGATTTGCTCTCCTTCTGAAGCAAAGTCAGTCTTGAGGACCGTGATATAGTCATCGAGAATTGCGGCACCGGCCAAAATCGAACTCCAAATGGCACCGGCCATGTCAATGGCCAGTCCCGGAACCGACGGCATGAGCATCAGATTGGTCATCTCTGCCAGAGCATTGAGATATGAGGTGACGACTATGTTCCCCACCTCTTCCAAGACAGACCGGCCCATCTCGTCAAATTCCGTCAATTCCATTCCCAAGATGGACTTCACCAGCTCCTGGGCGCTGTGGATAGGCATCATGAAAGCCATATGGCCATCAACGTCACCGGAGATCATGATATAGATCCCGGCAACCAGGGCTTCAGGCCCCCCTATAAGAGTTGTGGTCTCCGGCAGGCTCAGAATTGCAACCTCGGGGACCACCATCTCCAGTTTCCTATCCTGGAGCATAACTGACAGCGCCGATGTGGCGTTCCCTGCCCCGATGTTACCCAGCTCCCGGAGCAGGTCCAGCTGCATCGGCGTCAATCTCTTTTTGCCGTTCATAGTTTCTCGGCCTCCATCTCCCTCTAGCCCGCAACTTTGCGCAATGCTTCAATGATCCTCTCCGGCTGGAAGGGCTTGACAAGAAAATCCTTTGCACCAGCGTTCAGGGCCTCAATCACCATGGGTTTCTGACCCATGGCACTGCACACAATCACCTTGGCGTTGGGATCGATCTCCAAGATCTTCTTGATAGCTGTGATCCCATCCATCTTCGGCATGGTGATATCCATGGTCACCACATCAGGCCTTAGTTCCTGATAGAGGGCCACTGATTCTTCGCCATCAGCAGCTTCGCCCACGACCTCAAATCCGTTCTTTTCCAAGACATTCCTGAGGGTCATTCTCATGAATGCCGTATCATCAGTTACCAAGACTCGCTTACCCATTGCTCTCCCTCCGTGTCATCCTGCATCGTCCTTCAGCTTCTCCCTGCCCGGACCTACTTAGATTCGGCAGTGAGATCATTAAGTACAGCTGCAACATCTAGAATCAGCGCCACGGTTCCATCACCCAGCACTGTCGCGCCTGCCAGTCCCTTGACATCCCCCAAAATGGGGCTCAACCGCTTGATGACAACCTCCTGCTGGCCAAGCAGCTCATCAACCATCAGGCCAGCTTTCATGGTGCCGGCTTCCACCACGATCACCGGCATTCCGCCATCATGGGTGATGGTGCCAAATCCCAAGAGCCCGGTCAAATCCAAGATGGGAAGCACTTCATTGCGGAGGGTGATTACCCGTTCCCCGTGGATGGTCTTCACTACTTCCGGCGTCACCCGCAGGTTCTCCCGCACCGATTGAATGGGAATGGCCAGCATCTCTGTACCTGTCCTGACCAGCAGTGCCTGGATGATGGCTAAGGTCAGGGGCAGCCGCAAACTCACTGTCGTTCCCTTGCCCAATGTACTTCTCAGCTCAACGGACCCATTCATGGCTTCCAAGATAGCCTTGACGGCATCCATGCCGACTCCCCGCCCCGATACATCGGTAACCTCTTCACTGGTGGAGAAGCCCGGCTCAAAAATCAATCCCTGGGCCTCCTGGGGAGTCATCTTCGCGGCCTGCTCCAGAGTAATCAGGCCGATATCCACAGCTTTGGCCTTCACCTTTTCACTGTCGATGCCTCGGCCGTCATCGGCAACTTCGATGACTACATGGCTGCCTTCATGCCTGGCTTCCAGGCGGATCCGGCCTTCGGCTGGTTTTCCTGCCCGGAGCCTCTCCTCCCGGGCTTCCAAGCCGTGGTCAACCGCGTTGCGGATAAGATGCACCAAGGGATCACCGATCTGGTTAGTCAAGGACCGGTCTAGCTCTGTCTCCTCTCCTGCTATCTGAAGCTGGACATCTTTGCCGGCCTGTTTGGCCAAATCCCTGACCATGCGGGGAAAGCGG
>LSQX01215800.1_pt1 | contig 12889 bp, 9 predicted proteins | sample 654561 | NCBI WGS metagenome assembly LSQX01 (sample SAMN04489861, study PRJNA283612) | anaerobic digester metagenome | isolation source: 4 biogas reactors fed with cattle manure at either 37C or 55C with and... | place: Denmark: Kongens Lyngby | collected 2014 | reverse complement strand
GCGGGCTTCCACGCCCGCCCGCCGAAACCACGTCAATAAAAACCGTCTGGCCCTATGGCCCTGGAACAGCCGGGTAGACCTCGGCCATGCTTTCGTAGAGGGCCTCGGTGCGGGCACGGTCCTTGAAATTGATAATGGCGTAGCTTTCCGCCGTTTGGATGAAGATGTACGGCCCTTCCCTTGATTCCAGGTAAAGTCGGCCCCGGCCCAGGCCTTAGTGTAAAGTAGCCCTTTTTAATCTCGCCGTAGCCCAGCCCGTTGTTTCTGTAGATAATGCGGGGGATTTCATTTTCCAGGCTCACTTCCCTGATCTTCTCCGCAGGGATGGTGGTGCCGTAGAGGCCGCCAATGACGATGCCCTCGGCTTTCACCTCTACCTGGGGGCTGGCCTGCCCATAAATAATCACGGCGCCGACGCCGCACAGGATGAGCAGGGTTGCGGCCATGGAGAATGTTGAGGCCCTCTTTTCCCCCTTTGTTTTTTCCCGGCGTACGAAACGCTGCGCCCTGATAGCCATGTAAAAAACTCCGCCGGTGTATACCAAGATCACGGCGGGGAAAAGTTTGGCATACCAGAGCGAGCTGGCCACGCTGCCTGCCAGGAAGAAGGCGCCCAGGATGAAAGCGCAGTTTCCCATGAAGCCGGCCAGGCCCTCTATGTCTACCTCTTTCTGCTTCTCCTTCGGCAGGGTGTTGTAGCCGGCGATGAGCCAGTACTGCTTGCCGTATTTGACGGCCGCACCTATGGCCACCATGGTCACAAAAACCAGAATGCCTGTAATAATCACCATTATCACCGCTCTTTATCCAGTCTTATTTTTATTTTAACACATTTCGGCCTCAGCCGTGTAAAAAAGCTTGTAATGATTAACCTTGAACAAGCATACAAAGTAAGGGGTGTTAAAAATCCCCCATAGAAAACACAAGGAGGTTTGAAATAGGCGGGAAGCAACTGAAGGGTCGGGTCAACTTTGCGGTGCTTGCAGGAAGAAAAATAAAGGAGGCTGGTGACAGTGCGGACAAAGTGTCTGTGCTGGGTGGTTCTCTTGTTGAGCCTGTTGCTCGCGGCCGGCTTAATTGCAGGCTGCACTCCGCAGGACGCGGGCAGTGACCAGATTACCGGGTCAGTGGGGATCGTATTGCCCACAAAGGAAGAGCCGAGATGGATCCAGGACGAGACCCGCTTTAGAGATCTGTTCAGGGAGGCCGGCTACAACGCGGAAATACTCTTCAGCGAAGGCTCTTCGGCCAAGGAAAAAGAGAACGTGGAGTCCTTGATTGCCAAGGGAATCAAGGTGCTCATCATTTGCCCGCATGACGGCAGCGCTGCCGCCGCAGCGGCGGAAGCGGCCAGGGATGCCGGGGTCAAGGTCATCGCTTATGACCGGCTGATCCTGGATACGGATGCGGTGGATTACTTTGTCACCTTTGACAGCGTTGCCGTGGGCGAAGCCCAGGCCCAGTATCTGGTGGACCAGGCCGAGGGGAGCGGCAACCCCCTTTACCTCTACGCCGGGGCGGCCACGGACAACAATGCCTTCCTCTTCTTCGAAGGCGCCTGGAATGTCCTGCAGCCGAAGATAGCCGACGGCACCTTCGTGATCAAGAATTCAAGCGAAGCGGCAGCCCTGCAGCATAAGCCAACCTTGAGCCGCGAGGAGATGGGGAGAATTATCGGCCAGATTACCACGAACTGGGATTTTGACGATGCCAAGAGACTTGCCGAAGACCATCTCACCAAGGCCACTGCCGCCGACAAGGGCCATGTCTTTATCCTTGCGCCCAATGACGGCACCGGCCGCGCCATTGCCGACGCCTTCGCTGCCGACAAGGATGTGACCAGCTACGTGGTTACCGGCCAGGACGCCGAAAAAGCTTCGATCCAGTATATCATTGACGGCAAGCAGTCCATGACCGTGCTGAAAGATGTGCGCACCCTGGTCAGGGACGCCATCAACGCGGCCCTCGCTTTCCTGGAAGGCAGAACTCCCCCGTCAAGCACGACCTACTTTAACGGTGTGATCGACGTGCCGGCGGAGCCCTCCGTGGTCATTACCGTGGATAAGAACAACGTGAAAGAGGCCATTTTTGATTCGGGCTACTGGGACCCCAGTGAATTTACCGGGCTGGAGTAATTACTGCTCCCGCGGCAGCGGGTAAGGCGGCTTGCAGGAATAGTGGTGGGCCCTGCCATCACTATTCCTGCGCCTCAGTCCTTGTTGGGGATTTGCCTGCCCATATTCCTCAGGCGGCTCCACGCCTGCTTGATAGAAGGGGAACGGCTTTCATGATGGAGAAGAGACCGGTCGTAGAGATGCGGAATATCAAGAAGAATTTTGGCGGCGTCCAGGCGCTGCGGGGCGTAGACCTGGTTCTCTACAAAAATGAAGTGCTGGGACTGGTGGGCGACAACGCCGCCGGGAAATCCACCTTGATGAAGGTGCTCAGCGGCGCCTACATCCCCGATGAAGGGGAGATCTTCATTGAAGGGAACAGGGTGGAACTGGCCAGCCCCATGCACGCGCGCCAGCTGGGCATCGAGATGGTCTACCAGGACCTGGCCCTGGCCGACAATCTCGACGTGGCGGCCAACGTGTTCCTGGGGCGGGAGCTGTGCCGCCGGAAAATAGGGCCGCTAAGCATCCTGGACAAACATGCCATGGAGCAGGAGACCACGCGCCTGCTGGATAGGTTGAAGATTGACATCCCTTCCGTGCGCGCAAACGTGGAGAAATTGTCCGGCGGCCAGCGCCAGGCCATAGCCATCGCCCGGGCCACCGCTTTCAACACCAGGGTGACGATCATGGATGAGCCCACGGCGGCGCTGAGCGTGGCGGCCAGCAGAAAGGTGCTGGACCTGGTCAGGGAGCTCAAGGCGCAGGGCAATTCCATCATCATCATCAGCCACCGGCTGGAAGACATCTACCAGGTCAGCGACCGCCTCATTGTGCTGCGCCAGGGGCGGAAGGTCTGCGAATGCCCGGTAGTGGGCGGCCTGGATGAGTTTCGCGAGCAGGTTCTGGCTTACATCATCGGCGCCCGCGATGATTTTGCCGGCGGCAGCCAGGAGGGGAGTTGAGCGATGCCGTCAACACGGTTACGGAAATCTAAATCCAAAAGCATATTTTCTGAGGCCGTGGAGTTGCTGCAGCAGAATATCCGCGATTTCGGCATGTATATCGCCTTGCTGTTAATAGTCATCGTTTTCGCCGTTGCCACGAAGGGGGTATTCATATCGCCGCGAAACATCAGCAACCTGATCAACCAGACCGGCTATATCGCCGTGCTGGCCGTGGGCATGACCCTGGTGATCATTATCCGGCATATTGACCTCTCGGTGGGGTTCCTGGCCGGTTTTCTCGGGGCCATGGCCGCCATTGCCCTGGTCTTCTGGAAGCTGCCCGTCTTTGTCGTGATACCGCTTATCTTGGGACTTGGAATCCTGGCCGGCCTGCTTAACGGCTTCCTGGTGGCCCAGATGAGAATTCCGGCTTTTGTGGCCACGCTAGCCGGATGGCTCGGCTACAGGGGAGCGCTGCAGCTGGCCACGGTTAAGACGGGCACCATCATCATCCCCAACGAGGCCTTCAATGCCATCGGCAATGGCTTTATCCCCGACATCCCCCTTCCCGGAATATTGCCGGGAGTGCATAAGGCCACCCTGCTCATCGGCTTTATCATCCTCGCCGCCTACGTTTCCGGCGCCATCAGGGACCGGCAAAAAACGCGGGCTTACGATTTTAAGGTGCCGCCCCTGAACATCTTTGTCACTAGGTTAATATGCACTGCTGCGGTTATCTTTCTCCTTACCTGGATTCTCGCCGGGTACAGGGGGCTCTCCTGGACGGCGGTGGTGATTCTAATCATCTTTTTGCTTTATCATTTCATCACCACCCAGACGGTATTGGGCCGGCACATCTATGCCGTGGGCGGCAACCCGGAAGCAGCCCAGCTAAGCGGCATCAGCGTGAAGAAGATCACCTACGTGGTTTTTGCCTCCATGGGCATGCTTTCCGCGCTTTCGGGGATGCTCTTTGCTTCGCGGCTGCGGTCGGCCACCACCCAGGCCGGGACTCTCTTCGAGCTGGACGCCATCGCGGCGGCCTTTGTGGGCGGGGTTTCCGCCTCCGGAGGCGTGGGCAAGGTTTCAGGCTCCATTATTGGCGCGCTGGTGATGGCCTCGCTGACCAACGGGATGAACCTGCTGGGGGTTGACATATCCTACCAGTACATTGTCCGGGCCGCTGTCCTTGCCTCCGCGGTTATTTTCGATGTTGCCACCCGGAATAGAACAGTCTAAGCGGCGTGGATAATAAGCTGGGGAACGCAGATGGAAAAGGGCGCAAGGAGCGAAAAAGAGAAGATGCTGGCGGGAGAGCTTTACCTGGCCGCCGATGCGGAGCTGGTGCGGGAGAGGCTTGCCGCTCGCAAGCTGCTCGCAGCTTATAACCGGAGCAAGCCGGAGGACCTGGAAATAAGAAGGCGGATCCTGGCGCAGCTGATCAAGGCCCGGGGAGAGGTCTATATAGAGCCGCCCTTTTACTGCGATTACGGCTACAATATCGAGGTGGGGGAGAATTTTTACGCCAATTTCAACTGCGTTATTCTAGACGTTGCCCCGGTAAAGATCGGTGACCATGTGCTCCTGGGACCCAATGTGCAGATTTATACCGCGGCGCATCCCCTTGATCCTGAGGAAAGGCTGGCCGGGAAAGAGTTTGGCCGCCCCGTGGTAATCGGGGACAATGTCTGGATCGGCGGCGGGGCCATCATCTGCCCGGGGGTGCGCATTGGGGATCACACCACCATTGGCGCGGGCAGCGTGGTCACCAGGGACATCCCCGGCCGGGTTTTCGCCGCCGGCAATCCCTGCAAGGTTATCCGGGCGTTGTAATTTAAGCGGACTGCCCGATAGCCTTTCTCCCGAGAGAAAAATCGTCCCAGGCATGGTCTTGGGATCCACCACCGGCTCCCTTTTTCCAAGGGAACGGGAGGATTTGAAATTACCTGTAAATATCCGCCTTCCGGGGAGGCTTCCTGGAGAACATGGCCCTGGCGAAGCGGCAAAGACCCCTCACCGTTTTCCCTTTGCAGGCCTCCAGCAGCCCCAGCACTGCCTCGTAGGGCACGGCCCCGTCGCTCATGGAGTAAAGGTTGCGCAGGGGCATGGACATGGCCCCCTCGCGGACCATCTTCTTCTCGAATTCGGCGGCTTTCCTGGCCAGGGCCAGCGGGGCAAACTTGCCCACGGCCCACTTGAAAATCCTGCCAAAAAGGCTTACCCCCAGGTCGCCGATGGTGCTGTTGAGACCCAGCTCTCCTTTCCGGAGCGGCAGGTCGGGGGGCAGCTTGCGGCCCAGGAGCGCTTCGAACTGCTCCTGGGGTATCTCTTCGACTCCGGCGAGCTTGTAGTACACCGGCGCCTTCTCCCGGTAGTCCTCTATATCCACGGCGGGGGCGTTGACCCGCACCGTGGCCCGGAGCCGTATATCTCGCGACGATGCGCCCACCAGGATTTCAAAGTCGCCGGTCTCCACGCACCAGCTCCCTGTGCGGACGTTGTAGAAGGCAAAGGCCTCCCGGCCCAGTTCCAGGGTAACCCTCTTGGTCTCGCCGCTCTTAAGGAAGACTTTCTTGAAAGCGCGGAGCTCCTTCTCGGGAACGAAGTGAGTGGCCGCGCAGTCCCTCACGTATAGCTGGGCCGTTTCGGCGCCGTCGCGGTCGCCGCTGTTGGTGATGTCGAAGCTGACGGTGAGGGTGCCCTTTTCATCTATTGATTTCGCGCTCAGCTCCAGGTTCGCGTAGTCGAAGCGGGTGTAGGAGAGGCCGTGGCCGAAGGGGAAGAGCACCTCTTTTTGCGCGCTGTCGTAGTAGCGGTAGCCGACAAAAATGCTCTCCCGGTAGTGGACCTGCCTGGGCCCCATGCCGAAGTATTTCGCGCCCAGGCAATCTTCCAGGCGCCGCGGGAAGGTCTCGGCCAGCTTGCCGGAGGGGTTCACCCGGCCGAAGAGAAGATCATAAGCCGCTTCGCCGGCGGCTTCTCCCCCCAGGTAGAGGTTGAGCACGGCGCCGACCCGGTCCAGCCAGGGCATCTCCACCGGGGAACCGCAGCTGAGAACGACAATGACGTTTTCCGATACCCCGGCCAGGGCGGAGATAAGCTCGTTGTGCCCCCGGGGCATCTCCATGTGGCGGCGGTCGAAGGACTCGGACTCGTATTCATCGGTGAGGCCGGCAAAAACGAGGACATATTCCTTCTTCCGGGCCAGCTCCACGGCGGCGGCAATCTCCTTTTCCGAGTAGCCGTCGCCGGCTAGGGTGTAGCCCGGCGCGTAGGCGTAGGGGATTCCTTGCGCCTCCAGGCAATCGCAGAAGCTGACCAGCTTCCTGGGGTTTACCCGGCTGCTGCCGCTGCCCTGGTAGCGGGGTTTCCGCGCCAGCCTGCCGATGACGGCAAAGTCCGCCTCAGGGCTGAGCGGCAGGAGCCGCTTTTCGTTCTTCAGCAGGACGGCGCCGCTTGCCGCCGCCCGGCGCGCCAGCTGGTGGTGCTTTTCGTAGTCCGCCTGGAAGGTCCCCGCCTTCTCCCGCGTCTCGGCGCACTTAAACACAAATCGCAGGATCCGGGCCACGGCCCGGTCCAGCACTTCAGGGTCAAGCTTTCCTGCCTTAACCGCCTCCACGATCATTTGGTCATGGATGCCGTTGGAGGAGGGCATCTCCAGGTCGAGGCCGGCGGCGAGCCCTTTAACCCGGTTGTTGACAGCGCCCCAGTCGGAGATGACGATGCCGTCGAAGTCCCATTCCTTTCTCAGAATGTCCCACAGCAGCTTCTTGTTCTCGCTGGCATGGATGCCGTTGACGAGGTTGTAGCTGCACATGATCGTGGCGGGGCGGGACTTTTTCACCGCTGTCTCGAAGGCTTTCAGGTAGATCTCCCGCAGGGCCCGCTCGTCCACTTCGGAACTGATGGTCAGGCGGCGGTATTCCTGGGAATTTGCAGCGTAATGCTTCAGCGACACGGCCACGCCCATCTCCTGCACGCCCCGGATGAAGGCGGCGGCCAGCTCCCCGGCCAGGCAGGGGTCTTCGCTGAAATACTCGAAGTTGCGCCCGCAGAGAGGCGTCCGCTTGATGTTTACCCCAGGGCCGAGAATCATGGCGACACCCTGGTCGAGGCATTCTTCGGCAATGGCCCGCCCCACTTCAGCGACCAGCTCCGGATCCCAGGAGGCGGCCAGGGTCACCGCGGTGGGGAAGCAGGTGGCGGGATGGCTTTCCTTGAACATGCCCTTGCTGTCTTCTCTTTCCTTGCGCAGCCCGTGCGGCCCGTCGGCCATGAATATGGAGGGGATGCCCAGCCTTTTGATGGGCGTGGTTTCCCACATGCTTATGCCCGAGCATAGGGCGGCTTTCTCTTCCAGGGTCAGCTCTCCCACGAGGCTCTCAATCTCCGGCAAGCCAGAACCCTCCCCCAATTGTTTGTTTTTTCACAAAAATAATAGCAAAGCCCTTTCCGGCCTGTCAATGCGGCCTCCTGGAGGCCGCCCCTTTGGCGGGCAGGTTTATCCCCCGAAGAGGGCCAGCAGCTCGCCGGCCTTGTTCCGGCCGCTACCCTGGCAGCTGATGAAGCGCCGCACCTTGAAAAAGGTGAGCTGCGCCCCCCGGTAGATCTGCCGGACAAACTCGGTGTCGTGGTTGGAGAGGAGGACGGGGATGCCTTTCATTGCCAGCCGGGCGGCCAGCACCGCCAGCTCTTTCTGCTCCTCCAGGCCGAAGCCGCCGCTGCTGTATGCGGTGAAGTTGGCGGTGGGGGAGAGGGGAACATAGGGGGGGTCGCAGTAGACCACGTCCCCGGGCTTCGCCTGCGCCATGGCCTGGCGGAAGTCCAGGCAGGCGAAATCGGCCTGCTGCGCCTTCCGGGCGAAGTAGAGCATCTCCTTCTCCGGGAAGTAGGGCTGCGCGTACCGGCCAAAGGGGGTATTGAATTCTCCCGCGGCATTGTAGCGGCAGAGCCCGTTGTAGCCGTGGCGGTTCAGATAGAGAAAGAGGGCCGCCTTTTCCTTCCTGTCCCTGGTGGTGTTGAATTGGGCGCGCAGGCGGTAGTATTCCTCCTCCCGGTTTGTTGCCGGGGTGAAATAGCCGCGGCAGTATTGCACGAAGTATGCGCCCTCTTCCTGGAGCACCTGGTAGAGGTTGATGAGGTCGGCGTTGCTGTCGCTGAGAAAGTAGCGGGGGTAGTCGGTGTTGAGAAACACAGCGCCCGAACCTACGAAGGGCTCCAGCAGCCTGCTTCCCGGCGGCAGCTGCTCCTTGATGCGGCGGAGAATGCGATACTTGCCGCCGGCCCATTTCAAGAAAGGCTTCATTGGCTCCTCCAGGTCAGTAGAAGTGGATAAATCCTTCCACCCGTAGCTCCCAAAATCCTGCCTGCTGGTACGGCAAACGAAGCCTAAGTGGGACGCCAGGGACGTACCTGTTTGTCCCATTTTGATGACAGAAAGGGACGTCCCTGTTCCATGTGGGTCGGGAGGGTACGTCCCTGTTATCCCATAACAGGGAGCTGTCCGTCTGGACAGCCCCGCAAGGCTTCTACACTTTTTCCCAGAGGGTGGCGTTGGCGTTGCCAAAGCCGCCGCAGAGGGCGGCCAGCCCGTACCTGGCCTCGGGAAGGTCTTTTTTCATGATGTTGTTCAGGGTGATGACGATGCGGGCGCCCGACTCGCCCAGGGGGTGGCCCAGGGCCAGCGCTCCGCCCCAGAGGTTCGTCTTCTTGAAGGGCGCGTTCTCTTCCAGGCCCAGCTCCCGCAGGCAGACCAGGGCCTGGCTGGCAAAGGCCTCGTTGAGCTCCACCACGTCGATGTCGTCGGGACCCAGGTTAAACCTCTCCAGCAGCTTGCGCACGGCATAGATGGGCCCTATGCCCATGATGGTGGGGTCGCAGCCGGCCATGGCGCCCCCCTTGTAGCGCAGGTGATAGCTCAAGCCGAGGGCGTCGGCCTTCCGCCGCTCCATCAGCAGCAGGGCGCAGGCCCCCTGGGTCAGGGGCGAGGAGAACGCGGCGGTGATGACGCCGCCTTCCTTGAAGGGAGTGGGCAGCCCCATCATGCTTTCGCGGGAAATATCGTCCCTGATGAGCTGGTCGCGGTCAACGATAATTTTTTCTCCCTTTTCATCCACCCCCTCCACGGGGACGATTTCATCCTTGAACTTGCCGGCGTCCCGCGCCTCTGCCGCCCGCTTGTGGCTGTAGTAGGCCATCTCGATCATGTCCTCGGGGGAAACCTTCCACATGTCGGCCACCTTTTCCGCCGTCGCTCCCATAGGCAGATCCATGGGGTTGTAGCGCTGGTAAAGGCGCATGGGCGGCTCTATTCCCTGCCCCATCTTCACGTTGAGCATGTCTTCCACCCCGCCGGCAATGTAGATATCGCCTTCGCCGCACATGATGGCGCGGGCGGCATGCTCAATGGCGGACATCCCCGAGGGGCACTGCTGGCAGATGGTGTTGGCGGGCACGCTTTCGGGATAGCCGCCGGCCAGCCAGGCCAGCCTGCCGATGTCGTGCTGCAGGCCGCTCTGGTTGGCGCAGCCGATAAAAACGGCCTCCACATCCTCCGGCTTGACGGCCTTGTTGCGCTCGAAGAGGAAATCGAAAACCGCCGTCAGCAGTTCGTCGGGAGTCTGCTTCCTGAACCAGCCCTTTTCGGCATGGGCCCTGCAATTCGCTGTCCTAACGCCGTCAACGATCACGCATTCCCTGAGCATAGCACTCTTCCTCCTTCTTTCTTTTGTCGATCGGGGAGGCCAAGGCCTCTTTCCCCGGAAAAGCCCTGGGAGGGCCGCTGTGCTTCCGCTAAGCGGGGGAGAATCTATAAAAATTAATATTATACATCGGGATAAATTATTTCTCTAGATATTAAAATAATTCCTTCTTGCAAGTCAATTAAATCTTTTTTAAAAACTAATCCACAGCCGCAAAGATTGACAAAATTGCCGTTTCCGTAGAAATTTGCTATTATTTAAGGAAGCGGCAAAAGCAATGCCATTCTCTTTTTTGCATGTGCGCGGCCAGGCAGCCGCCTGGAGGGCCTGGAGCAAGGTAAAAAAATTAGCGAGGTAAGAGGATGAACTGGCACAAGGTACTGGGCACTACTCCCGGCGAAGGCATGCAGCCAAAAGAGGTCTTTTCCTACAGCATCGCCGGCCTTGGGCAGAACATGATCTTCGCCATGGTCAGCTCTTTCATAATGCTGTATTACACCGACGCGGTGGGGCTGCTTCCCGGCGCCGTGGCTTTAATCATGCTGGGCACCCGCCTCTTTGATGCCTTCAATGATCCCATCATGGGGAACATCGTGGATCGCACCAGGAGCAGGTGGGGCAAGCTGCGTCCCTACCTGCTCTTTTCGCCTCTTCCCATAGCCATATTCACGGTCATCTGCTTCACCACCTTGCCCGAGGCTGACTACACGGCCAGGCTCATATATGCAATTGTTACTTACAACATCTGGGCCATACTCTATACCATCCTCGACGTGCCCTATTGGGGCCTCTCCACGGCGATGACCTCCGACACGCACAAGCGAGCGACCATGCTTACCATAGCCAGGCTGGCCTGCACCGTGGGAGCGGGATTGATTACCCTGACGGTTCCCATTATCGTGGGCTACATACAGAGCCGGAGTACCGGCGGGCTGCTGTTGGAGGAAATTCCCCTGGAGCAGCAGGAGGCGGTAAGGGCGGCCATCGGCAGCGACCTGAGAGCGGCTTTTCCCTGGATTGCCGCAGTCGTCGCGGCCCTGGCTCTTCCCTTCATCTTTGCCGCTTTTGCGGGCACCAGGGAGAGGTATTATTCTGACGAGCCCCCCCTTTCCATGTGGGAAAACTTCAAGCTGCTGTTTAAAAATGAGCCGCTAATGTTAATTGTATTTTCGGGCATCTTGGGGGCCCTGAAAGGCATGTTCCTCACCGGGGGCATCTATTTTGCCAAGTATAATCTTGGAGATAGCGGCTACTTTACTTTAATCAACCTCTCCGTGGCTCCCGGCGGGTTGCTGGCTTCCCTTTTAACCCCCATGCTGTCACGCAAATTCGGCAAGCGAGACCTGTTCATCTATTCCCACCTGGCCGGTGCGGCGGTGCTGCTGGCCATGTATTTCGTGGGATGGAGATCTGCTTTCGGCCTCTGGTTTAACATGGCCGGGTTAATTATCGTGGGCATCCCGTTGGGCTTTGCCAATATCTTGACTTATGCCATGATCGCCGATACGGTGGATTACCTGGAGTGGAAGACCGGCAAAAGGGCGGAAGGCATGTGCTTCGCCATGCAAACATTTATCTCCAAGGTTGGCACCGCCCTGAGCTCCTTCGCCATAATGCTCACGCTTAGCATTGTAGGCTTCGTGGAAAATGTGGCCGCGCCGCCCCGAGTCCAGGACGGCATCTACTTTGCCAACGTGTTCCTGGCGGCGGTGAGCATGCTGGCCTGCACCATCCCCCTCTTTTTCTACCGCTTCACCGAGAAGGAGCAGGCCCGTGCCGTGGCTGTTACCGCTGCCCGGAGGGGAATTAAGGCGGAAGGAGGCTATGATCACACGGTATAGTCAACTCACATTTTTCTTGAGGCGGCTGTTTACAACTAGTTGATGCGGGTAATGCAAAAAGAAGGCTACTGCCCGGGCCAAACGCCCCGGGCTATTTTTCGCCGCCTTAACCTTAACCCGAAGATTAAAGCAGCAATCCCTACAAGGATCAGTCCGGGCCAGGCCAGAAGGGGAAATGTCCGCCGGCTGCTGATGCGATTTGCGGGTTCCCTGTAGTATGGGGGTATCTGGGGGATGCCTTCGGGGCCGGGGGGATGAGCGGCGGCATATTCTACCAGGGCCATCCAGACCTTTAACTCACTGCCTTCCTCATCGTAAACCAAGATTTCTTCCGATATATTGCCTTCGTGATCAAGGTATGGCACAGGATTTCCGGAAGCATCCTTGGGAACTATTTTTAGCATGGGCAAAATATGAGTTATTTTTTCCAGGGTGGGCAGGTGATATAGAACATATGATTCGGTTGCTACCTGGTATAGCTTTTGATCGCCCCTCGCCAGCGGGACAAAATCATCATTTAATGTTTGCCGCCCTTCTCCGGTGAATCGCTCGGCGTTAATTACCGAGCGAAGGGAAGGGATCGGCGTGCTGTCTCCAAAAACATCTATGATTTTAAAAGGAAGATTGAACAAGACAGCCCGCTGCGGGTCGTAAGCAAGGCGCAGGCCTGAAATTTGGGGGTATTCCGCGTATCCCCTGAATTCCGGAAGAAGGAAGAAAATCTCTAAAATGCGCCGCACTTCCTCTCCGGTCAGATAGAAGGATACTACCGGATGGCCGGGCAGCATATCAGAGCCCGTACCGGTAAGGGTAATATCGGCCAACTCTTTAAAGGTAATCTTTCCCGGTCCCAGGGACTTCCAGCAGAGCCCTGAAGGAAGCAGCGCAAAATCAACCCTTTCTCCCAGCTTTTGACCGGCTACAATGCGCAAAGCATCAGTGGCGAAATTACCCATGGGCGTCTCTTGGAAGGGGGCGCTGTAGAGCTCAAAGTCGGCATAAGCGACCACCTCATCCATTGACTTGACCTTTCCTCCGGTCAGTGCATTAATTCCCCTGTTCAGTTCTTGTTCATACCCCGCCACCATCTCGGCGATGAGGGGATCTTCCGTAATCGATTTATCCAGTTCAAGGTGGTAAGGAAGACCGGTCTCTTTATTTCTCAGACGCAGCTTGCCGCTGGAACAATCAAAAGCAAGCTCCAGGATGCAAAGATGCTGCAGGTAGGCTGAAGTTTGCAATACTATGGTATGGTTAACCCATAAGGGCTCCATCCGCTCATGGTC
>LSQX01233902.1_pt1 | contig 12890 bp, 10 predicted proteins | sample 654561 | NCBI WGS metagenome assembly LSQX01 (sample SAMN04489861, study PRJNA283612) | anaerobic digester metagenome | isolation source: 4 biogas reactors fed with cattle manure at either 37C or 55C with and... | place: Denmark: Kongens Lyngby | collected 2014 | reverse complement strand
AACGTGACTATCTTCTAACCAATAATCGGGTGCACGAACATAAAATGTTTTCGGTGTTGGTATAGGGTCGATATAGTTATATAGCCATTCTGCACGTAAGGTCATATCCTTTGTAACACCGGTGTTATCAAAGTCCCAAGCAACTGTGCTGTCTATTCCTTCAAACCAGTGGACAAAAGTATAATCATCTCTTACCGGGTCGTTAGGTTTACTAACTAGACCATATTTAGGTATGGATTGTGGATTAGGCGCACCTACTGCGTCAGGATAATTTAAATCAAAAGTAACTGTATATTCAACAACATCATCACTACTACTTGGATGGCTACTAGTTGAATCACTTGAATCACTCGGATCACTACTACTTGTACCTGAATCACTCGGATCACTACTTGTTGGATCACTACTAGTAGGATCTGATTGACTTGGACTAGGACTTGGGCTTCCAAATAAAGAACAAGAACTAAGAACAAGCATCATTAAAGGCAATAATAGAAGTTTCTTTTTCATATAAATGATTTCTCCTTTTTATTTATATATCTTTTAAAAACTAACTTGGATAAGTTGTCCATTCACCACCAGCTTTTGATGGCATATATTGTTCAGTCGTGTCAACGATAAAATAATTACGTCCATCTGTTGGTTTTATTAAATCGATTGTTTGAGCTTTTCGTGTTGGTTCAACTCCGCTTGCTGTTACACGAGCAAAAATAACATTAATATATTTATCTGGTATTTCAAATGAATAAATTTGTTCACCTAAAGGAGTCATTTTTTGGCCAGGCCAACTATTATCTCCTGAAGAACCCCAAAAATAAACACTTGCTACACAACTATCATTTTCCCAAAAGACTGGAATTTTAACATAATAAAGACTACCTGGATCTGGTGGAAGTTCATCTGGCTCATCTGGATAAATACCCCAGCGACCATTACATTTATTATCACCATAACGAACATCATCATTAATCCAATAAAAATCAAAATCTGGATTTGAAAAATTAGTAATATCTAAATCAAATGTTTGTGCCTTTGACCCATCGGCAGGGTCACCGCCAGAAGAAGTACAACGAGCAAAAATAATTTTGCTATATTCTTCACTTATTTTATAAGAGAAAATTTGATCTTCAACATGATTCATTTTTTCTCCTGGCCAACTATTATTTGTGTTGCCACTATAATCATCCCAAGCATATAAAGAAACAGTATGGTCTTCAGCTAACCAATAACTAGGTACACGAACGTAAAATGTTTTTGATTCTGGTTCTGGTTCGACATAAGTATATTCCCAAGCAGCATATAAAGTCATATCTTTGATGACAATATTTTTTTCAAAATCCCACATAACAGAGCCATACATTCCTTCAGACCAATGTAAAAAAGTATAATCATCTCTTGTAGGGTCGCTTGGTTTAGTTACTAATTGGCCACCTTTTACTATTTGTGGATCTGGTGTACCAACTGCATCAAAATAGTTCAAATCAAAAGTTACAGTAAACTCTGCATCAGGGTCACCAGTATAAGTTAAATCATCTGTTGTAGTTAAGTCTGTAATATCTCCATCCGAAGTCGTATGACTCCCATCAGGAGCGCAAGATGCTAAACCTATAACTAGAAGCAAACCAAAAATCAAAGGGAAAGTTTTTTTCATATTTTTTAAAGTCCTTTCAACATATGTAAATAAAAAAGAGCCTCAAATGAGGCCCTTTAATTTATTAACTACGCTACTTTTTTCTTCTTTAAGAAGTATAGTGCTGCTAAGCTAGTAATTCCAATTATACTAATAAGAACAACAAAGGTAATTGAATTATTAGTAGCGAAAATATTAGGAGCACCAGATCCGCCTGAACTAGCTAAATAAAGTGCTTCCATTTTTAAATATTTCTCGTAAGCGTCAACGCTTTCTTCAACACGTTCACCGGTATAACTTGTGTCCATTGAAGCATAGTCATCTAGCATTACCTCATCTAAAAGACCAACAATCTTCCATTCTCCATCAGCATCTTTAAAGAAAGTGCGATTCATTTCTGGGAAAGCACCATAACCATTAATTGTGCTAGGTGAACATGTAAGATATCCTTCTAAAACATGTTTTAAGAAGTCTACTGGTATTTCTTTATCATCCCCAATAATGCCAGGACTTAATGTGGTTGCGTCCCAATTATCACCAACATATAAAACCTTATTATTATCTCCAACACTCCATGTATGGACTTCAGTTTTATTCCAAATGGCGCTTCGTAAGTTATTAACTCTAGCAACCCTTATATCCATACCGGCAGTTAAACTAGCAGTTGGTATATCAAAATAGGCCAACCAATGTTCCCAATGGCCACCTTCTTCGCCTTCAAATAATTTCACATATCCAGACGCTTCATAAATAGTGGATTCATCAGTAAGAGTGCCTTGTGCGCCATATTGTAAAGCGTTTAATGCGCCAGCTGACTCATACATACCACGATCTAACCATACTCTCATGTAGTCTAAATTGATTCCACCCTTGTGACTTTGAACAATGTTCGGCATTTCAACAACCTCTATAGAGCCACTTATTTTAGCACCATTACTAGTGTCTAAAAGTATAAGAACTCCTGTGTTTTTAGCAGCAATTTTAATATTGCCTCCGTCATCATAAAAGTATTTATGACTACCTGAGTCCACGTTAGAATATCCATATGCATTGGCCCAATTTTGCCCCCAAGTAATTTTAAATTTAACTCCAGCGGCTCCTTCGCCAAGTTCGCCTTCATACTTGAACTGATAATCCCCAATTTTTTCAAGGGGAAATTCGGTATTAGTAATATCCCAACCATTAATACTATCATCGCCTGTTATATAATACTCGTTAGTGTCTTCAGCACTCACCTGTCTTGCGCTTTTAGCAGGATTAATAAACATCATACCTGCAAGCAGACTAAAGCCTGCGATAAAAAAGGATAAAAAATAAGAAAACTTCTTTGTTTTATTTTTCATAATGTATTTTCCTCCATGAAAATATAACTCATTAAGTTAATTTTATAAATTATTTGAATTTATGTCAATTAAGCGCTTACATTTAATAACTTACGATTTGGTCTTTAAAGGCACTCCAATGTTCGTTTTGTTTATAAATTTCTAAATAATCAGCTGGCACTTTATATACTAAAGTATCTTTTGTGCTTTCAAAAGAATTATTAAAACGGAGAGGAGGAGTTGATGGATGAAGTTTTACTTCATCTAAATATATACAATCAGCAAATGCCCGTGAACGTATTTCTTCGACTTTACTAAATAAAGTAATCGCTGAGATCTTACATCCTTCAAAAGCATTATTGCCAATAACTTTTAAATTTGCTGATAAAATAATTCCTTCTAAACTTGTACACCCACTAAAAGCATCAGTATCAAGATGAGTTAGTGTAAGGGGTAAGGCTAAAGCATATAGTTGTGTACAATTTTTAAATGCCGCTAAACGAATTCTAATTAAATGAACGGGCAATGTTAAAACTTGAATCACACCGTTATTTGCAAAGACATATTCACCGATTTCTAAAATAGGTTTACCATTATAAGTATTTGGCATAACAAGGTTATTTGTATTACCGCCATAAGAGACAACTTTATAACCTTCGTTATCACTAGTTAATTCAAAACCAAAATCGTTTATATCAAGTATGTCCCATTTTGCATGTAATGTTATTTCACTTGTGACGATTAAGGGAAAAGAAACGATGTTATTATAAGTAGCTTCTAGATACCATCCACTTAAATGAAAATCAAAATTATTAACAAGGGGCATTTGTTCAATATAATTCGTAAAAACAGAATCTAAAGTTTCTAAACAATATGTTTTAAAATGAACCCAAAAAGGTTCACCATCATGAACTGAAGAAGTACTAGTGTCGCTTGTATTAGTTGTATCACTTGTTGAATCAGGCTCACTCGTTGTTAACGTTGTTGTAGGACGATTTAAAAAATCACAACTTGCTAAAGTGAATAAACATACTAGTAAAGTTATAAGCCTTTTAGTTCGTTTCATAATTTTTATATATATTAGTATAACAAAATCTAAGGTGCTTACGTTTTATTTTCTTTTCTTTTTCGATATAATAAGCATTAATTTAAAACAAAAAATAATTATGAAATCACTTTGGACAATATTAATAACAACATTAAGTGTTTTAACGCTCGTTAATCCTTTTCAAAAAAACAAAGAAAACCAAAAACAAAATAATGAAGGTATTATCGTTCATTATCGAGGCGATTATCCTAATCCCCACATTCATTATTGGGATATTGAACCAAGTGGTTTATATACACCAACGGGTTGGCCTGGTGAAAAACTTATTAAAGATGCTAATGATTGGTACACAAAAGAGTTTATTGGTGTAACATCTATTAAATTAATTTTTAATAACGGAGGACAACCACAAACAAGTGATTTAAGTCGAACGACTGGAGAGTGGTGGTATTTAGGTCAAGGTTCAGGTGGTAAATGGTACGCTCAGGATCCTGATACAATCGAAGAAACAAGTAGTGAGGAAGCTCAAAAAATAAACTTACACGTTAAATCGACTTTAGATGTGCCAAAGATTTTATATTATGATTCTTTACCAGCTGGGACAAAAATTAACTTACCTACGAATATGTTTTCAGAAACAAATAACTGGTATCGTTATGGCTTTCATAAAATTAGTAGTATTAAAGTTAAAATAACTTTTGGAACAACTGAGACAAAAGAATATTATTTAACAAATGGTGAATGGTATTTAAAAGATGGTATTCTTACGTCATTTAAACCAAATGAAACTAGTAGTGGAAAAAGTGATTTCCGTGAAGAAACGATATATTTTCTTTTAACAGCTCGCTTTTATGATGGAGATCAAAATAATAATGTTCATTGTTGGGATGATCGACAAGCGCAAAATCCTGATACTGACCCAGCCTGGCGTGGTGATTTTAAAGGTTTAATTGAAAAGCTTGATTACATCAAAGCCTTAGGATTTTCCGCAATTTGGATTTCTCCTGTTGTTGAAAATGCTTCAGGTTATGACTATCACGGCTATCACGCACTTGATTTTTCGCAAATTGATCCACGTCTAGAAAGTCCGTATGCGACTTATCAAGATTTAATTAATGAAGCACACGCTCGAGATATGAAAATTATTCAAGATGTTGTTTTTAACCATACAGGTAATTTTGGTGAAAAAAACATTTATCCACTTTTTGAAAAAGATTACCGTAAAGAAGATACAGTTAGTAACTTAATTAAAACTGATCCAAATAATCTTTTACCAAGTAATTATGAATCTCTTAACGGCGGACAACAATATGGGGCAAGAATTGATGCGATGAAAGAAGATCATAATGATGCAAACCATATTTACCATCATGAAAAATCTTTAGGCTGGGAAGAATATAATGTTCAAACAGCACAAATTGCTGGTGATTGTGTTGATCTTAATACAGAAAATCCATATGTTACAAATTATTTAATTGATGCTTATAATCGTTATATTGATATGGGTGTTGATGGTTTTCGAGTTGATACGGTTAAACATATTTCTCGGCTTGTTTTTAATCAAGAGTTTAATCCAGCTTTTATGGCTAAAGGTGGAGAAAATTTCTTTATGTTTGGCGAAGTTGCAACACGTGTTCGTGAAGTATGGAATCATGGTATTCCTGCTATTTCGACTCCTTTTTATACGTGGAAAGAAACAAAAACTTATCCATGGGCAACAAGAGAAGAACGTGAAGCTTCAGTTAAACAAAATTGGGATGATAACAACAATGTCAGTAATCAACCAACTTCTAACAATCATTATTTAGATGGCAATAATTATCGCCAAGTTGACTATTCTAAAAAAAGCGATATGAACGTCATTGACTTTCCGATGCATTGGAATTTTAAAAACGCATATGATGCTTTTAATTTAGCAAAATCAACTGATCATGTTTATAGTGATGCAACATGGAATGTGACATATATTGATTCACATGATTATGCTCCTGATGGCGCGCCAGAAGGTGAACGCTTTAATCAACATCAAAATGTTTGGGCGGAAAACCTTTCATTAATTTTTACATTTCGAGGTATTCCAACTCTTTACTATGGTAGTGAAATAGAATTTCAAAAAGGTAAAAGAATTGATGTTGGACCAAATGATAAATTAAGTAATACAGGTCGAGCTTATTTTGGTGATCATATTGAAGGTAATCTTAATGTTACTGATTTTGGAAAATATACAAATGCAAGTGGTCAAATAGCGACAACGTTAAATCACCCCCTTGCTAAACATGTTCGTTCTTTAAACTTAATAAGAAGAGGTATACCAGCTTTACAAAAAGGACAATATTCTGTTAGTGATTTGAATGGAGGCCTTTCTTATAAACGTCGTTACAGTGATGACAAAACAGATAGCTTTGCTTTAATTAGTGTTTCTAATGGAGCAACTTTTTATAATATCCCTAATGGAACTTATGTTGACGCTGTAACTGGACACACAATGAATGTTACAAATAACACTTTATCAATTAGTTTAAATACTAAAGGTAATCTTCGTGTTTATGTCTTAAATACAGCAAAGACACCTGCTCCGGGAAAGCTAGCTGAAGTAGGTACTTATTTAAATTAGTTTTTTATACATAAAAAAGGAAAAAAATATGAAAAAGAAGTTTTTATTACTACCTCTATTAATGTTTCTTCTTGTCGCGTGTGAACCTGTTATTGATCCAGACGATTCAAGTAGTACTGATCCTGGTGTTACAGACCAAGTTACAAGCGATCCAACCGATACAGCCTCAGAGACAAGTAGTGAACCAGATAAAGATGTAAAAACAGAAATTGATGAAAATGCATTAAATTATTATTTTGATTTTGATCTTTATTCGTTGTTACCAAAAATTTATTCTGCTGATTACCTAATTAGTGAAGATTCAAATGAAGATTATCCAATTGATGTTTATATTGATTTGTTTGATTGGGATGAGCAAGACATTGAATCGTATGATGACGATCTAGCTTTGTTATTTGCTTACGATCATTTTTATGGATATATCATAAAAGAAAACTTATTCATTTTTGCCACTGTTGATGGTAATCCTTATATTAATATTTATTCGGTTGCTTTTTATGTGCCTATTTTTGAATCATCTTTATGGCCAAAAGACGCGATTAATGCGTTTTTTAATAGTGATGAAATAGGTTCTTTAGTTCCGGCTTTTGTTTCTGAGTCTAGTTTTAATTATTACATAGTAGGTGAAGATGAATACGCCCAATTAATCATTTATACAGACTATCCAACAATTGATGGCGAAAATATTTACGTTAACTCGCTGCTTAATGATGGTTGGATTGTTGATGAAACTTATTATGATTTGTTTGGTTATGTTTGTTGGGACATAGAGCAACAAATATCATTAGTCTTCTATTGGTGGGACGGCGTTATGTATTGGTCTTTTATGTATTTTGAATAAAAAATAATACTAAACATTATAGGCCCTCTGTCTTATCTTTTTGCAGACTAGTGTAGAATTAGAAATAATATTTTTTTATTTATGCTTAGCAAATTAATTGTTTATTATTGAACTAAGATTAAAAATTAGTTATGATATTTAAAGTCAATTGACTTTTGGGGCTGTAGCTCACTTGGGAGAGCGCCTCCATGGCATGGAAGAGGTAGCGAGTTCGATTCTCGTCAGCTCCACCAAAACCAAAAAAAATATCGCCGTCATTGGCGATTTTTTTATTTATAAAAAGCCTTTGCAAACATATATGTTGTTGTGTATACGTAAAAAAGTGTGCGTAAAATCCTTACACATGTAAAAATAAAACGAAAAAACAAATAAAAAGGGCCCGAAAGGGCTGTTTCTTATGGTGAGTTGAATTACGACAGTGGCGAACTTTGGCGGACTTTCTTAAATACCTACTTTTTAGTGATTCTATTACATAAAGAACTAGGTTGTCTAAGCTAAGACCATTTTTCAAACATTATTCTTAGGGTTTATACAATAAATAAAAATGTTTAATTTAATGCAATAAAATAAAAAAAGAGTAAAATTGACTTATCAAAACTAAGATAGAAAGGATTTAGTAAATGAAAAAGATTAAATCACTTGTCATAGGATGTGGTAAATTAGGCGCTAATATATCTGATTATTTATCCAAAAAAGGTGATGATGTTATTATTGTTGATCAAGACTCTCGATCATTTAGAAAGCTAGATGTTAACTTTTCCGGATATAAATTAATTGGTGATGCGACTGATTTAGATTTTTTAGAAAATCAATGTGATATTACTCATATTAATCAAATCGTCATTACAACAAATAGCGATAGTGTTAATTTATATGTTAGTCATGTGGCCTATTTTATTTATCAAATTCCGAATATTTACGTTCGTTTTATCGATGTTGATAAAGGACTACTCATCAAAAAAACAAATATTAAAGCTAGTTATCCTTTTGATCTATCAATGAAAGAGTTTTTAGATTTGGAGGCAAAAAAATGAAAATCGTCATTATTAACGGTGGACATGAAGCCGACTATATCGTAAAACATTTTAAAAATCACCGTAACAAATTAATTATTATTAACGATGATAAACACTTTTGTGAATATATTTCTGCTAATAATAACTTACCAGTTTTATATGGTGACGCAACAAAGCGTTACACGCTTGAAGACGCTAAAATTCAAAATGCTGATTTATTAATAACTCTTACTGCAAATGATAGTGATAATTACGTAATTTCTAAATACGCTAAAGATATATTCAATGTTCGTAAAGTTATATGTTTAGTTTCTAATCCTAAAAAAGTTGCTATTTTTAAAAAACTAGGAATTGATATTGTTATTTCTTCGATTCATTTATTAGCCGAAAGTATTAAAGAAGAAACGGCCCTTGAAAGTGTTATTAAGACTTTAACGATTAGGCCTGAAACAGTTGTTTTGATTGATTTAATTGTTGAAGAAAATATGGTCATTGCTAATAAGCTAGTTAAAGATGCAAACCTACCTATTAATATGAATATTGGTTGTATTTTGCGAAATGAAACAGAAGTTATTATTCCTTATGGACAAACAATATTATTACCTAAAGATCATTTATATATTTTTGCTGAACCTTCTGAGCAAGAAAATATCTTAGAACAAATTACAAAAAAAGTAAGTCATGAAAAAAAGTAGTCAAGGATATCGTCTCGTTTTTGGTTATCTCGGTGTTTTTTTAATTTTAATTGGCGTAATTGTTTTAATGCCTTTAATTCTATTAATCTTTTATCCAAACGAAAGTAATTATGCCTTAAATTTTATTATCCCTGGTGTTAGTTCTATATTTATTGGCTTTTTACTAAGCTTATTTAATTATAAAAGAGATTTAGAGCGTCTAAAAAGACACGATGATATCATTTTACTTACTTTAATTTGGCTTAGTGCAATCTTTATTTCTGCAATACCTTTTGTTTTAACCAAACAATATAATTTAGCTCAAAGTGTTTTTGAAATGACGTCTGGTTATACAACAACAGGAATGAGTATTTATCAAGTTGAAGGTGGAAGTCATCTTTATTTATTTTTTAGAAGCTTATCACATTATATCGGCGGAGTTGGCCTTGTTTTAGTTTTAACATCAGCAATTAGTGATAAATTTGGTATGCAACTTTTTGTTGCAGAAGGACATCTTGATCGTTTATTACCTAATCTTGTAAAATCAGCTAGATTCATTTTATCAATTTATAGTTTTTATATACTTATTGGTAGTATCTTCTATATGATTTTTGGCATGAATGTTTTTGATGCATTTAATCATGCGATTAGCGCTGTTTCAACTGGTGGATTTTCAACACATATTGATAGCATTGCCCATTATAATAATTTAGGTATCGAAATTGTCTCAATTGTTTTAATGTTGTTGGGTGGGACAAATTTTGTTATCCACTTAAACTTATTTAGACGTAAATTTAAAAATGTATTCAACCACATTGAATTAAAATTTTTATTAATTTATGGTGTTCTTTTCACTATAATGTTAACACTCTTTTTAAATAGAAATAGTATTACTCCATCTTTCCGTATTTCGTCTTTTCTTTTTGTTTCAACAATGACTTCAACTGGCTTTATTAATGACTTAAGAGTATTTAGCTTATTTCCACCTCAAGTTATTATGTTATTAATTATTGTAATGCTCATCGGAGGTGGCCAAGGCTCAACCGCTGGGGGAATCAAACTTTATCGTGTGAGCTTGTTTTTTAAAAGTCTTTATTGGCAAATTGAAGATAAGTTCAAATTACCTAATTTAATTAAAAAAAGACATATTTACTATTTAGGAAAAAAAGAAATCATTGAACAAAATGAAGTAAATGCTAACTACGCTTTTATTGGCACTTACCTTTTAGTTTTACTAATTGGTGTAATCATTTTTACAAGTTTTGGAAATTCTATATCAGATTCTACTTTTGAAGTAAGTAGTTTATTAGGAAATATTGGTCTTTCAATCGGCATTATAACAAGACTAAATACCCCAAACGCTTTATTATGGGTTAGCAGTATAATCATGTTATTAGGTCGACTTGAAATATACGTCGTTTTATTTGCTATTTTTAGAAGTATTTATAATTTTAAAAATCAAGTTGTTAGAGATTAATAAACCACTTATCTTAAATTCATTTCGTTATAAGTTTTAATAATTTCATTAACGACTTTAATATAATCAAAGTCATCTAAAAAGACGACATTAGTTTCGCGAATTAATGAAAATCCTTCAAGTGGTAAAACTTTTAATTGATTTTTTTTAACTTCTTCAAAACAAACGCTTCTTGGTAAAATCGAAACACCAATTTGTCTTTCCACTAAGTCTTTTATTGTCGCAATATTGTCAACTTCTAAAATGACATTTAAGTCGCTAATTGAGTAGTTTTTATTTTTAAGTTCATTGACGAATAAGTTTCGTGTCCCTGAAGTAGGTAGACGAAAAATCATCGGCTCTTTTTTGATGTCTTCAAACGTCACCGATAATTGTTTACTTAAGTGGTGAGTAGGAGATAAAACAACAACGAGCGAGTCAGTATCAAGAGGTATCATTTTATATTTACGACTAATTCGTCCGCCTTCGGTTATAGCAAGGTCAATTTCATAAGTATTTAGTTTATCATAAAGTTTTGTTATATCTTCGGTAATAATCTTTATTCTAATTCCAGGGTTTAATGAACAATAACGGGCAATTGCCTCCGTCACTTTATTACTTTCAGCTGTATGAGTAATCCCAATAATTAATGATTTAGTTTGCCTTTTTTGATCACTAATGGCGTTGTCAAGTTGCTGATATAAAGCTTTAATTCGCCGCGCATATTTGATTAAAATAACGCCTTCTGGCGTAATAATTAAGTCTCTTTTTGAACGGTTAAAAATTTTAATTTTTAATTCTTTTTCTAATTGTTTAATATGTTGGGTAACGGCGGGCTGTGTTAAATTTAGTGCTTGGGCAGCTTTAGTATAATTTTTATGTTTAACGACTTGAAGTAATGATTCAAATTTTGGATCTAACATATTTTTTTACCTCTCTTTAATGCTATAAGAATAACTTATAATTCAATAAATATCTATTGTATTTACTTATTTGTTACTTATGCAACAATATATATAGGGCACATGTAACTAAATAGTTATGGAGGGTCATCTATGGGTCTCAATTTAAAACTACACGAGTATTATTCAGATTTTTTTAAATTTGATACAAGCGGCGTTGGTCGAATCCTTGTTGCCGTTTGTATTATGCTATTTGCTGGATATGGGCTTTCGCGACTAACAAAATTAATACGTCTACCAAACGTTACAGGCTATATTGTTGCTGGTGTTTTAATTGGTCCATTTGTATTAGATTTAGTTCCCCAAGATCTTATTTTAGGGATGTCTTTTTTAAGTAACATTGCCTTGTCATTTATTGCCTTTGGGATTGGTAAATTTTTTAAAAAAGATGTTATCAAAAAAGGCGGACCTAAAGTATTAGTAATTTCTTTAAGCGAAACTTTATTAGCTGGTGTTTTAGTAACACTTGCGACCAAATTTATTTTTGGTTTACAATGGGACTTTGCTTTACTTTTAGGTGCGATTGCTACAGCAACTGCTCCTGCAAGTACGATGCAAACAATTAATCAATACAAAGCCAAAGGCGAATTTGTTGATACGCTTTTACAAGTTGTTGCTATTGATAATGTGATTTGTTTGCTTCTATTTACGGTTGCGATTGCAATTGTTCAAGGAAATTATGGTAGTGGTGGCACACAAGTAATGGACGTTATTTGGCCACTTATTTTTAATATTATATTTATTGCTGTTGGGTTTTTATTCGGCGTCATTTTATCTTACTTAATTAAAGGCCGTGGCGAAAGCAACCGTCTTATTATTCTTGTTGCAATGCTTTTTTTATTAACTGGTGCGGGATCACTTTTAGGTGTTTCGCCACTACTTAGTTGTATGGCTTTTGGAGCTTCTTATATTAACTTTACAAAAGACGATGAACTCTTTAAACAACTTAATAGTTTCACTCCGCCAATTATGTTACTTTTCTTTGTCTTATCTGGTTTAAGAATGGATCTTAGTGCCTTTTTATCGATTGGTCTTATTGGTATTGTTTACTTTGCAATGCGCTTTGTTGGTAAGTATTTCGGTGTCTTTGGTGGTGCTTCAATTGTTAAGAGTGAAAAAACAACACGTAATTATTTAGGTTTAGGTTTAATTCCTCAAGCCGGGGTAGCAATTGCTTTAGCTTTTATGGGACAACAAGCTTTAAAAGGCACGGCTGATGCCGACGGTAAAGATCTTGGTGTGCTTTTTATGAACATCGTTTTAGTTGCTTCACTTTTATATGAAATGGTTGGTCCGGTTTTAGCTAAATTTGCTATTTTCCGTTCGG
>LSQX01209201.1_pt1 | contig 12890 bp, 8 predicted proteins | sample 654561 | NCBI WGS metagenome assembly LSQX01 (sample SAMN04489861, study PRJNA283612) | anaerobic digester metagenome | isolation source: 4 biogas reactors fed with cattle manure at either 37C or 55C with and... | place: Denmark: Kongens Lyngby | collected 2014 | reverse complement strand
AGGAGGAAACAACCGGACAGCGCCATCAGACCCGCCTGTCCCGGTCAACTCGGGGACAGCATTAAAAAGTTCGGAGAAAACATATGATGAAAACTTCCTCTCTTTTCCTCCCCCCTACCAAAGGTAGGCAAACTTAGGAGAGCCAGCGCTGACAACGTTGCTTCGGGTTTTTCTATGGAATTTACTATGATTTTTACGAATGAAGCAGGCTGCCACCCCGAATTGCAGACTGTTATGAACAAACAGACCCGATTAAATGTGCGATTCAAAATATTTTTTGATTTTTGCAGTTTGTTACAAAAAGAAGTGCCGGAGTTGAAGCAGCAAATCAAAAAAAGAGTTATTATGTCGGTTACCAACGATCTGGTTTCTGACAACAGGGTGCATAAAACATGCATGTCGCTGACAAATATGGGGTTTGATGTATTGCTTGTGGGCAGAATACTGCCCGGATCTCCATCTTTTATGCCGCGCAGCTATTCCGCAAAACGAATGAAACTCCTGTTTCGCAAGGGATTCCTTTTTTATGCAGGTTACAATATTCGTCTTTTCTTTTTACTGATGTTCTCCCCTTTTGATTTGCTGTTAGCCAATGACCTTGATACCCTTTCAGCAAATTTTTTAGCATCAAAGCTAAAAAGAAAACCCCTTGTTTACGACAGCCACGAATATTTTACGGAAGTGCCGGAATTGGTATCGCGAAAAAGAGTGCAAAACGTGTGGAAATGGTTAGAAAAGAAGATGGTACCAAAGCTGAAATATGCCTATACTGTTTCGGAGTCGATAGCTGAAATTTACACAAAAAAGTATGGCGTACCATTTCAGACGGTGCGAAATTTTCCTTTGGGAAGTGATAAAATCGGGAAGAAAAACAAGCTCCGGGGAAGCGGAAAAATAATTTTGTATCAGGGAGCGATAAACCGGGGTAGAGGATTAGAAAATGCAATCCGGGCAATGAAATACTTGTCAGGTGCCACGCTGACAATTGCCGGAAGCGGGGATATTTTGGAAGAACTTCGCTGTTTGGTGAAAGAGACAGGAGTTGAAGAGAAAGTCCGGTTTTGCGGGCGTCTTCCTTTTGAAGAACTTTCCGAATTAACTGCACAGGCTGATCTGGGGTTATCTCTGGAAGAAGACATAGGTTTGAATTACCGCTTTGCGTTGCCCAACAAACTGTTTGACTATATTCAGTCCCATGTGCCGGTTTTGGTGTCAGATTTACCGGAAATGTCTGCAATTGTCCGAAAATATAAGATTGGTGAAATTGCAATTTCTGCCGAGCCTCAGCTTTTAGCAAATCAGTTTTCCGATATGCTTTTCAATGAAGAAAAGCAATCCTTGTGGAAAAAAAATCTCAGAAAAGCTGCACAAGAGCTTGTTTGGGAGAATGAAGAACCGGTTCTCAGGAAAATATTCGGGCAGTTTTTGTAATAATTTCACACCGGTACTTATCCTTTTGGATAGCGGATATTAGCGGGAACTTATCCAATCCCTGGAAAATCTTTTTGTGTTTTCGCGAATTATACGCCAATTTGAGATACAAACCATCCAACTCAGTTTCTTTTCCTATTTTTGAAAAAAAAAGTAAAATGGACAATATTGATTATTCAAAAATAAAAAGGCACTGTCAGCTGGATACGAGAATCAGCAGTGAGGTGGTGGATAAGTTTTTGGTATATTATGCCGGCAAACGGGATAAATTATTTTTTGAATTCGACAGGAAAATTAAAAAATACAGTCACGTTACAGAAAGCTTATCTCCCAGATTGACAAACTTTCTTAAAACTCAGTACGTTGCTCACCGGATTTTCAAAAAAGGCGGATTGATAAACACCTATCTTAGACACAGTGAAGTAAAGAGCCTTGTATCAAGGGATTATAGTTATCTGAAAGAACTTTCAACTACACCATGGCGTTTTTGTTTTAGCCGGATTAAAGCCGTTCCGGCGCCCGATTTTTATGAAATGACAGATATTCTAACCAAAGAAACCTTTTTGCTGTATTCTCCGGCAGTTACTACTATTTTGGAAGAAAAGAATCCTGCGTTATGGTTAAATTTAATTGGCTACAATGGTTATTGCTGGCAATGTTATGGGTTAATTGCCTATTTTCTTGGTTTCAACTTTGACGATATTTTCTTTTTTGCTACTGAATTAAATTATGAAATAGAAACGGAGGAAGATATTGTTAAAGCTATTCAGAAAGATCCGATTCCTTTTCTGATGTTATGGATTGGCGCCGAAATGCCCACGATTTCTTATAAAGAAAATAATATCTATATAAATATCTCGAAGGACATTCTTAAAAAACCGATTACTAAACTATCAGACACTGATTTTGAGATTGATACAACTGGAAACATTACCCGTTACGGACTAAAAAACTGGAATGCCTTTCCACATTTAGCCTACTTTTATTTTGACAAAAAGGAAAATTTGTTAATCAGATCTACGATGACTGATTTAAGCTTCGACATTTTAACGAAAAAAATACTTGGATTGGGTATTCAGGTTAACCCTTATGCTGATATACGGGTTTCAACGGCTATGCTTTCAACAGCAAAAATGATTTTTAAAAGAGATATTCAGCTGAACAGATATGAGAAATTATTCAAGGAAGAAGTTGATCCCCGGCAACAGGAGATGGTTGATAAACTAAATGATGCCCTGAGCTATATGCTTTCGGATATAAATAGCAACGAAGTACCTGATTTCAATTTAATTGCAGGAAAAACCGGAGTAAATGTAGATGAATTAAAAGATCTTTATGAACAGATGAATATAACATTTAAAAATTTAGACTCTTTCTGAAAAGCATTTTTTCAAATCCATTTATTAGTTGGTTACACAATTGCAGAAAATTTTCCGATCTATTATTTCCAGCCGCCACCCAAAGCCTGATAAAGCGCAACGATGCTGTTCAGTTTTGCTGCTTTCGTATTGATTAAATCAAATTCTGAATTTAATGCACTCTCCTGCGCAATAAGCACTTCGATGAAACTGGTGTTGTTATAACCTTGAATGAAAAGCTCCGAAACATCATCCACTGCCTGTGTCAGCAGCTCATTTGCCTTAGTTTTGATGCCGATATTTTCGATGGTAGCTTCATAATCGTAAATCGCATCGGAAACTTCTTTAGAAGCCAACAACAAAGCGCCTTTCAGATTCAGCAGAGCCTGTTCCTGCCTTGCCTGTGCCACCTCATGCTGTGTTTTTAGCGCTCTTTTTCTGAAAACCGGCGATAAAATTCCTCCTGCAAGATTGGATGCCCACGCTTTGGGCGTCAGCCAGTTTTGAAGGGTTTGAGAATCAAGCCCGCCCCTACCGCTTATGGTCAGTGCCGGATACATCTCTGCCTTTGCGGCATTGGTCAGTTTAAACGCCTGCAAATAAGCCTTTTCGGCTGCCACAATATCGGGGCGGTTGCTCAACAGCTGCGCCGGGACACCAATAGCCAGTCCGGTGGTAATTTCCTGTTCCGACAATGTGGAACGCCGGATTTCATGCGCTTCGTCTCCCATCAGAACCGCAATCAGATTGGAGAGAATATTTGCCTGACGTTTCAGGTCGATGATGATACTTTGCGTGCCGATATATTGTGCCTCAGCCCGCTCTACGTCAGCCCGTGTAACCGACCCGAGGCCGCTTTCCATAATCGATTTTGTGGTTTCAAATCCGGTTTTTCTCGATTCCAGAGTAGATTCCGAAACTTTAATCTGCTCATCCACAGCAAGTAGCCTGAAGTATGCGGAAGCAATTCCGGCAACAATTCCGGTTCTCACTGCCTGATGTGCTGCAACCGTTTGAAGATAAGCTGCATCCAAAGCACCCCTTTCGCTTTTAATTCTGCCCCAAATATCGGCTTCCCAGGAGAAATTTCCGCCCAAAGTCCACAATTCGCTGACAGGATCGGCACCGGTAGCCAGAGATTGTCTTTGTGGTCCGTAGGAAGATGCCCTGTTTCTCGAATACTGAATATCTGCCGAAACTGCAGGATAAAAGTTCATTCTGCCTTGCTTTGCATACGCTTGACCAATTTCTATCTGCTTTAAAGCCACCCGGATATCAATGTTGTTTTCCAGCGCCCTGCGGATATATTTTTGAAGCAGGGAGTCGGTAAACATTTCTTCCCACGAAACATCTGCCATGGTCAGACTGTCAGCCGGAAAGTGGTCTGTATTGTAATAATTTTGTGTTAGCAGATTGCCGGGAGCCTGATATTCCTTCGCAACAAAGCAGGATTGCAGCAGAAATACAATCAGAAAGGCAGCTCCGAAACCGTATATTCTTTTCATAATTTAATTTGATTCTGATCTTTCGTTATCTCGTTCTCTTTTTCCAACATTTTCACCGACTCGGGCACGCCGGTAACTTTCTCCTGAAGCCATTGAAAAAAGATAAACAGTGTGGGGATTACAAAAATGGCTGTGAGTGTTCCGATAAGCATACCGCCCGCTGCACCGGTACCGATTGACCTGTTGCCGACAGCGCCCACGCCACGTGCCAGAACCAGCGGCGACAATCCGAAAATAAAAGCAAAAGAAGTCATCAAAATAGGTCTCAGACGGGCTTTGGCGCCTTCAATTGCCGAGTCGAAAATAGTTTTACCCTGCCTTCTTCGCTGAATGGCAAATTCCACAATCAAAATGGCATTTTTTGCCAGCAGCCCCACCAGCATAATCAGCGCTATTTGCAGGTAGATGTTGTTTTCCAATCCCATCATTTGTGTGGAGAAAAAAGCTCCGAAAATGCCTAAAGGAACTGAAAACAGAATGGACAATGGCAGCAGATAGCTTTCATATTGTGCAGCGAGCAGAAAATAGGTGAAAATCACCACCAAAATAAATATCAGTATGGTTTGATTTCCCGATTTTACCTCTTCGCGGGTTAAGCCTGAATAGTCGATTGAGAAATTTTGCGGCAAATTATCTAATTCCTCCTGAATGGCATTCAGTGCGTCTCCGGTGCTGTATCCGTCTGCGGGCGAACCCACAATTTTGGATGAATTGTACATATTAAAACGGTTGACGGATTGCGGTCCGAAAATTCTCTCCAAAGTGATAAACTGAGTAATAGGAGCCATCTCTCCGCGGTTTGTTTTCACAAACAGCTTATTTAAGTCATCCCGCGTTGTCCGGTCATCCGGCGCCGTCTGAATATAGACGCGGTACTGCTTCCCAAAACGGGCAAAGTCCGCCGTATAAATTCCGCCGATATATCCTTGCAGTGTCTGAAAAATAGAGTTGATACTTACGCCGGCTTCCAGAGCCACCGGCATATTTATATTCAGCTGATATTGCGGATAATCTGTTCTGAATGAGCCTTGTGCATACATGATTTCAGGGCGCTGATTTAAAGCTGCCAGAAAATTTTGTGTCTCATTGCTCAAATCATTGAAGTTTCCTCCTGACCTGTCTAACAGGCTGAACTCAAAACCTCCCGAAGCACTGTATCCAGGAATGCTTGGGGGACTGAAAAAGATAATCCGCGCTTCGGGTATGGATTCTACAATTTGAAAAAGTTTTCCCGTGACGGCTTTAACAGAAGAACCGTCACTTTTGCGTTTACCCCAGTCATCCAGCTTGATGTAGCCGATTCCGAAATTTTCGCCCTGACCATTAATGATGCTCCATCCGGCAGTTGTGGAAACGTTGACCACTTCCGGAATTTCAAGCGCTATTTTGGCAAGTTTTTTATTTACGGCAGCTGTTCTGTCGAGCGTGGATGCCGGCGGAAGTTCAATATTGGCAAAAATAATTGAGCGGTCTTCATCGGGAACAAACCCGGTGGGCAGTCTTGAAAATGACCATAAAATTCCCACAATGGCAAGCAGAATGATTACCGGGGTAATCAGTTTATATTTATGAAAAATGTGCAGCACAGCAGCGTATCTGCTTAAAATGGCATCAAATGCCGTGTTGAAAGCTATTCCCAATCTTTTGAAAAAACTGGGTTTTTCATTCTCTTCATGTGGTTTTAAAAATATGGCACAAAGCGCCGGACTTAATGTCAGCGCATTTACGGCTGAAATTACAATTGCTGTCATCAGCGTTACTCCGAATTGCCTGAAAAACACACCGGAAGGTCCCTGAATAAAGGTAACCGGGATAAAAACCGCCGCCATCACCAGGGTTATCGAAACAATGGCGCCGGCAATTTCGCCCATTGCATCCACGGTTCCCTTTTTCACATTTTTCTCACCCCCGTCAATTTTTGCGTGAACCGCCTCCACAACCACAATGGCATCATCCACAACAATACCGATGGCAAGAACCAGCGCAAACAGTGTCAGCAGATTGATGGAATAACCAAACAGGTTCAGGAAGAAAAAGGTGCCGATAATGGAAACCGGAACTGAAATAGCCGGAATCAGCGTTGATCTGAAATCCTGCAAAAACACAAATACCACTAAAAAAACCAGAATAAATGCTTCGATTAGCGTGCGTACCACCTTTTTAATGGATGCTTCCAAAAATTCGTTGGTATCATAAGTTATGGAGAGATGATACCCGTCGGGGAATCCTTTTTCATATTCCGCAAGATGAGTTTTAATCTCTTTAATCACTTCGCGAGCATTGGAACCCTTTGTCTGATAAATATTTAGTGAAACTGTCGGGAATTGTCCGTTGGTGCTGGAGGTAACCTGATAGTTCTGCCCGCCCAAAACGATGTCGGCAATATCTCTCAGGCGCAAATATTCACCATTACCCAATGCCTTGATAATAATATCCTCATACTGCTCCTCACTGCTGTATCGTCCGGGATAAATGATGGTGTAGCTGAAAGATTCGCCGCTGTTTTGTCCCAGCACTCCCGAGGCGGCTTCCTGACTTTGAGAGCGGATTGCAGCAATAACATCTGCCGGTTCAAGACCGTAAAGCATCATTTTGTCGGGTTTCATCCAGATGCGCATGGAGTAGGTTTTGGAGCTGTATATCCCGACATCGCCAACTCCGTTGATGCGTTGCAGGTCGGGAACCATATTGATTTGCAGATAGTTGGATATGTCAATGTCGGTTAATGCCGGGTTTGTGCTGTAAACATCAAAAAACATCAGCGCATCAGTTTGCTGTTTCCGGGTGGAAACACCGGTTTGCAAAACTTCCTGCGGCAGCAGCGGGTTTGCTAATGCTACCCTATTCTGAACGTTTACCGCCGCAATATCGGGGTCGTAATTCTGTTCAAAATAGACGGTAATTTGCGCAATTCCGTTGTTTGAAGCTGTGGAAACCATATAGGTCATCCCCTCAACTCCGTTGATTTTTTCTTCGATGGGGATGATCACGCTTTCAAGAACCGTTTTGGCATTTGCCCCGGGATAGGTGGCGAATACCTGAACTGTCGGTGGCGCAATGTCCGGGTACTGCGTGATGGGCAGCGTAAATATTCCCAGAATACCCAGAATTACTATAACAATGGAGATTACGGTTGATAGGACAGGCCTCTCAATGAATTTCTTAAGCATGTTGAATTTTCACTTTTGAATGATAATTAAAAGACAGTGGCAACAGGCGAAGTGATGCTGTCGTAGGGCAAGCTTTCAGGGTAAACCGCTGTGCCCGAGCGGATGAGACTTACCCCTTCGGCTATGATTTCGTCTCCTTCGTCAATGCCTTCGGAAACAATGTAAATCCCTTTTGTCCGGTCAACCACACTGATAATCGTTTCAACGGCAGTGGTTTTCCCGCTTCCGCGGTCTATTTTCATCACGTAGGTTCTTCCCTGTCTTTCAAATGTTGATTTTTGCGGAACAACCAATACATTATTATAATGCTTTGGGATTCTGATGATTCCGGTGCTTCCGTTGGTTAGAATCTGTTCGGGATTGTCAAAAACAGCCCGGTAGGAGATACTTCCCGTTTTGGTGTTAACCTGAGAATTGACGGTCTGAATGGTGCCTTTGTAGGGGTACTCTTCGCCATTTGCCAAAATCAGGGATACTTCGGGCAGATTTTTGATTTTTTCTACTCTGGTTTCACCTTCCGCATTGAGCAGAAAATCGAGATAATCTTTTTCGTTCAGGGAAAAGTATGCATACACCTTGCTGATATCGGATATGTTGGTCAGTGGCATCAGGTCAGATGGCCCGACCAGATTTCCCTTGCGAATTCTGATTTCGCCCACATAACCATCTACCGGGCTGGTAACGTTGGCATATCCGATGTTTGCCATGATGCTCTGGTAGGATGCCTGCGCCTGCTCTAATCTGGCATTTGCCGACTCTAACTGGGATGCGCTGATGATGTTTTTCTCTACCAGCGGTTTCAGCTGATCAACCTGCACCCGGGCGGCGTTGATATTTGCCTGTGCAGCGCCGGCTTCTTCCGTAAGTGAAGCGGTTTCCAGCTTAAAAAGCAGCTGCCCCTTCCTGACTTTTTGCCCTTCATCTACCAGAACACTGGTGATATAGCCCGAAACTTTTGGTCTCGCCTCGCTGTTGTTAATGCCTTCAATGCTCGCCGGATAGCTTAAAAAGGTCTCTACATTCCCGGATGGAATTTTGACGGTTACTACCGGCGTTGCCTGAATTTGTCCGGTGCTTGCCATTGCCTGATTCTGTGCACCATCTCTACTACCGCATGAAATAAACAAAATAAAAGCAGCTGTTATCAGAAATGAAAAGGAAAATGTTTTCATGATTTTACTATTATCTTCAAAATTGAATCGTACAATATATTTATTCGGTTTAGAATAAAGGCTCTTTTAGTCTGCTTTCAGCTATCTAACCAATTTTCTTTATAAATGGTTCATTTTTTTTGGTGCGTGAGGTAATTTTTGTCAGAATTCTGTTTTTATACCGAATCTAAAACTGTGTGAACTTCTTTTTTATTTCTCACAGAATTTTTCCCGCAGATTTCGCTGATTGTTTCTCGCAGATTTTCGCAGATTTCTTCCGTAGATTCTCGCATATTTTTCAACTGGCTACGGACTCTGAGCGGACACTGAGCTTGTCAAAGTGTGTCGAAGTGTGTCGAAGTGTGTCAAAGTGTGTCAAAGTGGTCGAAGCGGTTTCCCGCAGATTTCGCGAATTTTCGCAGAATTTTCTTTGTTTTGATACTCAATTCTCAATACTCATTTCTTCGTGTCCTCATGCCTTCGTGTTCAGTTTTTCCTAAAACTTGGAACTTGAAACTTGAAACTTGGAACTTGAAACTTGAAACTTGAAACTCTGAGTTCTGCGAAGCATTTATGATTTACTATTTTGTCCTCTATCGGTCAACCCTTCAATTGCACCGCCCGAAACAGCCCACAGATAGAGGCTTGCCACCGATGCATAAGGAGAATAACGTTCCTGATATTTGGCAAAAAGCTCTTTTGTGATTTTTTCGTGCCCGTAAAGCATTCGCAGTCCTCTTTGTATGGCAAGGTCGCCAAAGCTGATAATATTTGGTCGCTGCATTGAAAAGATCATCAGCATTTCGGCTGTCCATGCGCCAATGCCGGGCAGTTTCACAAGTGTTTCACTAACTTCCCGGTCAGGTAAATTTTTGAGCAAATCAATATCTAACTCTCCGGAAACTACTTTGGAAGCCGCATGTTTTATATAACCCGCCTTTCGGAAAGAGATACCATATTGTTGCAGCTCCTCAGCGTTCATCGCATCAATAGCTTGCGGCGTAATGGGTTTTATTCCCTCCTTCATTCTGTTCCAGATAGTTTTTTGCGCTTTGGATGATATCTGCTGCCCCACAATTGTGTTGACAAGCGCCGAAAAGAGATCGGGATTTACAGGACGCCTGATCATACCGATGGCATCTATGGCTTCGCCAAGTTTTATATCTCTACTTTTGAGATAATTAATCTCCTTTTCACCATATTGGAAATAGTTCATCTTCTATCTTTTTAAATCAGCTATAGCTGTCAGTTTTCAACGTTAAGCGTCAAAACCTGTCCTTTTTCCAACAGCAGTTGCTTTAACTTTTCATATTCCACATCCTGCACGGCGATTTTTTTATCGATTGCCATGCAGGCAGCGACCGCTGCCGACTGCCCCAATATCATAAAAACCGGTTCCATGCGGATAGAGCCAAACGCAATATGGCTGGCTGAGGCACAGACCGGCACCAACAGGTTTCGGCACTCCTCTTTTTTGGGAATCAGTGAGCCGTAGGCAATTTCGTATGGAGATATGCCGACACCAATATCGCCCTCGTTTTGAACATGCCCGTTTTCATCCACATAGCGCTGCACGTTATGCGAATCAATGGTATAGGAACCCATTCCAACAGATTCGGGTGTCGGTGTGCGTTTGAGCAGTTCATTTTCAGTCATTACAAAAGTGCCAATCATGCGGCGGGATTCACGAATATAGAGTTGGTGAGGCCAGTGTCCGTTGTCAGTAAATTCATCCTTTGCAAGTCCGTATTCCTGCATTTCTGAACGTACTTTCTCCGGAACGCGCGGGTCGTTGGCAACAAACCAGAGCAATCCTTTCTGATAAGTTTCATGCTCTTTGATGATTTCTCTGCGCCGCTCATAGTCCGCTTCGGGATAATCGTAGTTCATGCCGATATTGTCACTGCTGAAAGGACCGTGATTGTTGGTATCTGTTTTGCGGTTGGGTATGACGTCAAATTTCTGAAACCACTCTTCTCTCCAACCGGCATCAAAAATCCGAACCAGAAGTTCATACTGCGTTGAGTCATAACCTTCAGGCTTGGGAAACGGAATGCGGTTTTTCGGATGATTGGTCATGCAGGTTCTGAAACAGTATGCCTGAATGCGCTGGTCTCCGCTTCCCTTTTCACCCGGTGCATCGGGACTGATGCGCGGCAGCAACCCGCTTGACGGATCGCCCGGCGTCCAATAGGGATCGATGGGTTGACCAAGTACCTTAAAATGATGGCGATGGTGAAAAACGTCTGTCTGCACGCCGTTCCACTCTTCGCCATAAACATCGCCGGCTTCCCTACCAACGTGGTAGCTGACTCCGGCTGCTGCCATCAGGTCGCCTTCATAGGTGGCATCCATAAATATTTTGCCTTTAAAAGTTTTTCCCGAAAGCGTAGTTATGGAAACGATATTTCCGTTCTCTTTTTTCACTCCGTCAGTCCGGTCAAGCCACTCATCACGGTAAACCTGAATATCATTTTCCCGGATTAAATCTTCAAAAACCTGCTCAGCCACATGGGGTTCAAAGAGCCACATGGTGCGCATTTCGCCGTCGATTGCAGGCACGCCCTGACCGGTATTTCCGAACTCCTCCTTTTTCATCCATTTCCAGGCATCGTCCTGCTGATAATGGTTATACACCCTATGATAAAAGTTTCGGGCAAGTCCGCCAATTGTCTCCTTCTTTCCTGTGTCGGTGTAGCCTAATCCACCGGAAGTGAGCCCGCCAAAATGTATGTCGGGAGAAACAACGATAACCGATTTGCCGGACTGAGCAATTTCAACAGCAGAAATTACGGCGGCAGAAGTGCCGCCATATATAATAACATCGGCTTTTAAATCATCGCTTTCTGCTTTTTCACAGCCAAAAAAAAGAAAACAGTATAAAGCTATTCCCAAAAATGACATTAAAATGCGTGGCTTTTTAAACTTTCTATTCATTGTATTTTTGCTAATGGTTACATTTACTTCAAAATCGCTTTGATGCGCTTCAAAAGTATCTGTTTTATCCGGCAAACTCAAATTTTGAATGGGAAAGTCTGGTGTGATTGCGAATTTGCTGAATTAGCTTTTCGTTATGCCATTTAACACGACCCCAAAATTTATCGGGACAAACAGGTTGGGAGGAGATAAGAAAATCTCCTCACTTGATGCGGAATAACGCAACTATGTATAGTAGGGGATATTTTTCGGCATCGGTTTATTCATCCAATGAAATACATTCCACCGGACAAACCTCCACACATGCTCCGCAGTCGGTGCAAATTTCCGGATCGATATAATATATATCACCTTCGGAAATGGCGCCAAGCGGGCACTCATCAATGCATGCCCCGCATGCGATACAATCTTCTGAAATTTTATATGCCATAACTTGTCTCTTAAAGTGATAAGTTTCAATTTCCAAAAGTAAAAACATTAGTAAAACAATCAAAGACCTAAAAGTCTTTTTTGTAAATTGCGCTTTCTTTTTAACAAACCCGGTTACTCAGATTCAAAAACATAATCACAGAGCGCAAATCGTAATAGAAAAAAATTTAAGAAATGCCACAAGCACTCCAAGGCTTGTCTGCTTATGATAGACACCGAAACCTACAAAAAGATACTTTAAAAATATTAGTGGAGCTTTGTGACTTAGTGCCTGCCTGTCAATAGGCAGGATTTCGTGGCAAAATATCCAGAAAAACTTACCACGGAGAGCGCAGAGAGACACAGAGAACCTTTTAAAATGCTACACTTGTCTGCCTTTGGCAAGTACTAAAATCCACGAAAAGATGTTTGAAAAAATTTAGTGGAGCTTAGTGATTTAGTATATTCTATGACAAAACTCGAATAAAAAAACCTAATATGGTTCAAAATACAGACCTGCCTCCGTCAGACAGTGTGTGAGATGGCAATAGCATTGATAAATCAATTTTGCACATTTGCTAATCCTGATATAGTCTTGGCTCTAAAATAGAAAGCAATAAAAAACGAGAATACAGTAAAATATAATTAACTGACAGTCAGGTTTTGTTACTCATAATTGCTATGTTTGTAGAGTGGACTAAAAATTGAAAAACAATAGGCTATGAAGTTTCTAATAACATTGCAAAAAAGCAACAAAGATGCTGTGATACCAATAAATTATCAATACCCGTTGAGCAGTGCGATATACAGGGTATTGAGTAAGGGAGATGCTGAATACTCAAAATTCCTGCATGAAGTGGGATATGGAAAGGGCTATAAGTTTTTTACTTTCTCAGATTTGAAAATGAAATACAAAAGAATTGGTGACAG
>LSQX01005499.1_pt2 | contig 12890 bp, 7 predicted proteins | sample 654561 | NCBI WGS metagenome assembly LSQX01 (sample SAMN04489861, study PRJNA283612) | anaerobic digester metagenome | isolation source: 4 biogas reactors fed with cattle manure at either 37C or 55C with and... | place: Denmark: Kongens Lyngby | collected 2014 | reverse complement strand
GTCAGGCCGTCTGCGCCTTTGTCAACGACGAGAGCGACGGGGAGGTCATCGAAAAGCTGGCCGGGGCGGGCGTCAGGCTGCTCGCCATGCGCTGCGCCGGCTACAACAACGTCGATTTCAAGGCGGCATACGAGGCCGGGCTTACGGTCGTGCGCGTTCCCGCCTATTCCCCATACGCCGTCGCGGAACACGCCGCTGCGCTCTTGATGACGCTGACGCGCCACATCCACAAGGCGGCGGCGCGAACGCGCGACTTCAACTTCTCGCTTGTCGGGTTGACGGGATTCGACCTTCACGGCAAGACGGCGGGCATTGTCGGCACGGGCAAGATTGGACGAATCTTCGCCGACATCTGCAAGGGATTCGGGATGAAGGTTCTCGCCTACGACGCATTCCCGAATCCTGCGACGGGACTTGAATATGTCACGCTCGACAGGCTTCTCGCGGAGTCGGATGTCGTGTCGCTGCATTGTCCGCTTCTCCCCGACACGAAGCACCTCATCAACACCGACACGCTCGCAAAGGCAAAGCGCGGCTTCACGCTCATCAACACCTCTCGCGGCGGACTTGTCGATTCGGAGGCGTTGTTGGCGGCGTTGCGCGACGGCACGGTCGGGGCGGCCGGACTGGACGTGTACGAAGAGGAAAGCGAATGGTTCTACGAAGATCGTTCGGACGTGACGCGGCAGAACAAGACGCTGTCGCTCCTCGTGTCGCTTCCAAACGTGATCGTCACCTCGCATCAGGCGTTCCTGACGCATGAGGCGCTTGCCAACATCGCTACGACCACGCTCAAGAACCTTGACGCCTATTTCGCGGGCGCACCGCTTGAAAACGAGATCTGCTATCGCTGCCTCGGTTCAGGCGGAGCGAAAAAGGCCGACTGCCCACAGCGCGTCAATGGCCGTTGCCATAGTGTCACCTGACCGTCATCAGCTCGTCCCATCTAGGTGGCGTCTATGGGGTCTGACCCCATTGCAGGAAACTGTTGATAACTACCTATTCCGAAGAAAGGACTTGATGGCGATTCTCTTCTCGCGGTTGATTGCGTTCGTCGAATGCTGCGTAGCCGTTCCGGCCAATCGGATCGGCTCGAAGACGATGACGCTGGAGCAGGGAATCCACTACCTTTCTCGCGAGGAGAAGGTGCGCCACATCACGGGCAGACCGTGAAAAGTCGTCAAGCGGCTGATTTTCCCGAAAAAGAAGCGCAAACCTGAACGCGCAAGACCGAGCGGCAGCTCCCTGGACCCGAAAAGTGGGATAAGGGTGTTCAGGACCAGGTGCGATTTTAAATCGTTGAAGAAATGAGGCCTCAAATCGTGGAACTGAAATGAAAGGGACGAGCCCATTTCAAGCCCGATTCCGGCTCTTGTGATGGCGATGCGGCAAGATGCCATGCGCCGGGGACATGTGCCGGATGACGTACGGCTTCGAGTTGCCGTCGGGATGGACTGGCAACCCGAAGCCGTTCCTACGAGTCCTTTCTTCACCACTTCACGGGCTCGTTGAGAATCGAGCCGTCGGACGGATTGACGCTGCCAGGTTTCGCGGCCTTGTACTGGACGCAGAGCATCACGAGCGGCAGGTCTCCCGTATTGCGAACGGCCCGCTTGCCTGCGGGGGCGACACGGACGACCGAACCCTCCTTCACCGGGATGTTCACGCCATCGACCTGGTATTCGCCCGTGCCCGAAAGGAAGAAGTACAGCTCCTCGTGGTCCTTGTGGACATGGTAGAAGCCGCCCTCGGTTCCGGGCGCGAAGACCTGGTACGAAAAGTCCGCGCCGCCGGCCTTGACCGCCGAACCGCCGAAGACCTTGCCCGGAATCTTCACCCCCGGACCAAGTTCCAGCACATAGTCCTTGAGCTCTGCGAGCGGGCCGAGATCGATGGCCGTCGCGTTGGCGATTTCCGCCGTTGTCTTGATTCCCTTCATCTTGTTTTTCCTTTCTGTTTTTCCTGGTTTGCAAGCACCTTCTCCAACAATTTTTCAAGCGTCTCCGCCTCGTCGGGCGCGAGTCCGTCGTAGAACGTCGCGAGATAGCGCCGCGAAATCGCCTTGAACGCGGCACGGAGGGCCTCGCCGGACTCCGTCAGCCGCACGATCACGCGGCGGGTGTCGGCCGCCGACCTCTCGCGGACGACCAGGCCCTGGGCCGACAGCTTGTCGACCAGGACCGTCATCGTCGGGCGCGTCCGGTGGGCGAACTCGGCGATCTCGTGCATCGCCGCCTCGCCCTTCTGGAACAGGAACGCCAGAACGTCCCCGTGCGACGGCGCCAGGCCTGGCACGGCCAAATGCGTCCGCTTCTCGACGATGCGCGGCGGGCGGCGAGTTTCGCGCGGCGTCAGGACGATGTGCGCGTCGCAGCCGTGCGCTACCCGCAGCGTCTTGCGGCGTTGCACGCGCATACGCGCACAAAACGGCCGGATCTGCTGGGCCTTCTGCGTACGCTCGCCACGCGACAGGTTTCCCTCGATCTCGTGGAGGAAGCCGAACAGACCGATTTGCCGTTCGTGTTCGCGTTTACCCCCGAGGGGACGGTGCGCGAAGAGCGCAGCGGACGCATTTTTGCGACGGCACAGGCGGCGACAGATGCCGTGCTTGCCGAAACGAAGGCGCGGTTCAGGGTCTATGAGACGGACAGCCGCACCGTCGCGGGCGAACTTGTGGTGCGGAACTATGCGGACGGCGCGGTGGCGGTGCTCAATCTCTCCGCAACGGACCGGGCACTCATCGCGGATGTGGATGGCGCGCGCGTCCCGTTCGTCCTCCCCGGCCGAGGCGTGTTGACGCTCGCACCGGGCGAACGGCCGCAGTCGTCCACCGTTGAGAATCACGTCCCGCTCGATGTGGACTCTTTCACGTTGGCTTTGGACGCCGCGAACACATGGCGCGTGAATTTCGACACGAACAAGGTGGGGACAATCACCGTGGCCGCACCGCTTCGGAACGTGCGACTTGCGTTGCGCACATGTGTGCTGAGCTACGCCGTCACAGGATCGGGACGGCCCGTGGATTCCTTTGAAAGTGCGCCGCCCGGCGAGAAAATCTTCCGCCATGACGCCGAGCCGTACACATTCGAAATGGACGGACGCCCTCTCACTGCGCCGCGTCCGTGTACGGCGCTGGGGGTAGATTTCAACCCGCTCTACTGCGAAACGGAACCGTTTGAATTGGCGCCCGGCGTCCACACCTTCCGCATCGTGACGGGCGAACCGGACCAGAACTTTTTCCTGCCGGCGCTTTTTGTGGTGGGCGACTTCGCCGTGTTCAACCGCATACTCTGTCCGCGCCCAGAAAAATCCGGTGTCCAAGCGTTGGCGGCGTGTGGACTTGAAACATACGCCGGAGCCGTCACCTACAAGGCCGAGGCCAAGGTGCCCGCACGCGCGGGAACGCGGCTGCGTCTGGACACGGGCGGTCTCTTCGCGCGTGTCGTTTTCGCGGGGAAGGATCTTGGTGTCCGCGCCTGGGCACCGTATGAGTGGGACGTCCCATCCGGTGCTGCCGGGCAGCTTGAAATCACCGTGTGGACGCCGCGCGTGGCGATGTGCGGCGCGGTGGATGCGCCGGGTGCGGCATGGGACACGCGCTTCTGGACGAAACCCCGCACGCCGGGTGCGACGGGGCTTCTGTCTGCCAGTTGGGTATATCCGTAAACCCTGAGCTTGCATACCTACCCGGAGGTATGTATAGTACGCAACCGATTCATGGGGGGTGATTGAGGTTATGGCGCGAAAAACAAAAGCGGAAGCAGAAAAAACGCGGCAGTGTATTCTTAAGGCCGCGCTCAGGCTGTTTGTCGAAAAAGGCTATGACCGCACAACCTTTGAGGATGTGGCGCGGCATATCGGTCTGACAAAGGGTGCGGTCTATTGGCATTTTAAGAGCAAGCCTGACTTGCTCGCCGAGCTTGTTGTGCTCATGACGGAACGGCACACGACCCAGTTGACGCACACGATACCGCATCCAGCGTCTTTGGATACACCGGAGGCGTTGACCGAAAATTTCGTTCTACGCGCCCGCCTGATTGTCAGTTCGCCAGCCAGCCGACGTTTTTTCCTCATGACGCGTCGGCTGGACTGGGCATCGCCTAAACTTACCCCAGTGCGCCAGCGGATACGTCGGCTGGCGGACACGCCCCATGTTGTTATCTGTTCGGCGTTGAAAGACATGCAGCGCACGGGCGCCATCCGTGCGGACGCGGATCTTGCGGCGGTGTCGTCGGTGCTGATGATGATTTGGCTGGGGTTATTGGAACAGGAGATTTCGAATGGCTTGGGAACCGACCTCGATGGTGCGCTTCGGTTTGGTTTCCAAGCGATTTTGAATGGCGTTACGCATTGATTTTGAAAGAAAGGTACCCGTATCATGAGTGAAAATCTAGAACAACAAAAGGTTACTAAACGTGAACACCCGATAGCCAAAGTTATGGGTTGGTTACTGACGGCTGCCTGTCTGCTGTGGTTGGGATGGATGGCGCGTGCCTTGGCGCCACAAAAGGCGGCTGAGGCATCTATGCCGTCGGCAGCCATGATGGGCGGAGCGGGGGGGGCGCCGCCGGTCGAGGTTCAAGCGGTTACGGAGGAGGAGGTGAATCTGCCCAACACCTACATCGGCCGGGTCGAGCCGATTCAGGATGTCGAGTTGCGCGCGCAAGTCGGTGGTTATATCAAGAACATACACTTCAAAGAAGGCGCGGATGTCAAGGCGGGGGACCTGCTCTTCACCATCGACCCCGAGCAGTATGAGGCGCGGGTCGCGGTGCGCAAGGCGGAGATTGGGCAAGCGGAGGCGCTGCTCGATCGCGCCGAACGATACCTGAACCGGCTGGAGCGTTCGGATGCACGCGCCATCACGCAGGCGGATCTCGATACCGCGCGCAGCGATGTCGCGCAGGGACGCGCGGCGGTCAAGCAGGCGGTCGCCAACTTGGCTCTCGCGGAGTTCGATCTGAAACACACACGCATCTTTGCGCCGATTGACGGACGTATCGGGCGGACTGTTGCGAATGTGGGTGACTATGTGATGCCGTCATTGGGAGCGCTGGTGCGGATCGTACAGACGGATCCCATCCGCATCGCGTTTTCGGTTACGGATAAAGATTATCTCAAGGCACTTGAAAAAATTGGCACGAACCGTGTGGAGGATGTGCTGCGTATTCGTTATCGGTTGCCCACGGGAACCGTGTCCGACCTGATCGGAACGCATGATTTTGAAGACAACACGATGTCGGCCGATACTGCGACGATGTCGGTGCGGGCGCGATTCTCCAACCCGAACGGTTTGCTCGTGCCGGACGGTTATGTCACCGTGCTGGTGGATTTCGCGAAGCCGCCAAAAGCGCCTGTCGTGCCGCAGGAAGCGTTGTTGACTGACAGCGAGGGACACTTTGTCTATGTGGTCGACGAGGCCGGAATCGTACAGCGGCGTTCGGTGACCTCTGGCATGATACCGGATGGGCGGGTGGCATTGCGTTCCGGTGTTAAGGCAGGTGAGCGTGTGGTGGTACGGGGTGTCCAGAAGGTGGCCCCCGGCAAGCCGGTGACGACTGCATCCGCCAAGGAGGCTGACGGCAAATGATCTCCGATGTCTTTATTGAACGCCCCAGATTCGCGCTGGTCATCTCGATTGTGCTGACCCTCGCCGGGGCTTTGGCCGTCAAGACGCTGCCGATCACGCAATACCCGCAGGTGACGCCGCCTCAAGTATCGGTTCGGGCCCGCTATCCGGGTGCCAGCGCGAGCGATCTGGCCAACACAGTTGCAATCCCGTTGGAGGAAGAGGTCAACGGCGTGGACGACATGCTTTACATGGCCTCGGACTGCGATGACTCCGGCAACTACAATTTGACGGTGACGTTTGAGATTGGCACCAATCTGGACCTTGACATGGTTAAGGTTCAGAACCGTGTACAGCAAGCCGTACCGCGACTGCCTGAAGAGGTGACCAAACAGGGTGTTTCGGTGTATACGCGCTCTTCGGACATGCTGGGTTTTCTGGTGCTGCGGTCGCCGAACGGGACGTATGACCGGCTGGCGCTCTCGGACTATATCTACAACCACATCAAGAACGTGCTCGCGCGCGTGCCGGGGGTGGGTTCGGTGGATGTCTACGGTCCCAAGCGCAGTATGCGTGTGTGGCTCGATGCTGAGCGTTTGTCCGCGTTGGGACTGGGGGGCGAGGCGGTGATCGCGGCTATCCAAAACCAGAATCGCCAGGCTGCGTTGGGCTCGGTCGGCGCCGCGCCCAATCCCGGCGAGATCAAGCAGGTGCTGACACTTCAGACGCAAGGCCGCCTGAACCAACCGGAAGATTTTCAAGAGATCATCGTCCGCACCGAAGAACAGGGTGGGGTGGTGCGGCTCAAGGATGTGGCTGAGGTTGAGCTAGGCGAGAACAACTACGGTTTCAGTGGTCTCTACAACGGTGCGGATTCAGTATCGATCGCGCTCTCACAAAAACCCGGCAGCAACGCGATTCAAGCCATGGACGGCGTGCAGCGCGAACTGGCGCGTCTGCGTGAACGTATGCCGGGGGACATGGAGTTGTCGACCGCGTACGATGCCACGACGGTCGTGCGAGCGAGTATTAAGGAAATTGTCTCCACGTTGTTTGTGACCTTCGTGCTGGTCGTTTTCGTCTGCTATCTTTTCCTGCAAGATTGGCGTGCGACACTGGTGCCGATGCTGACGATCCCGGTCTCGGTGTTCGCCACCTTTGCGGTGATGAAGGCGTTCGGGTACAGCATCAACACGCTGACGCTCTTCGGTCTGGTGCTCGCGATCGGATCGATTGTTGATGACGCGATCGTGGTGGTGGAGCGCGTGCAGTATCTGATGGAGACGCGCGGCATGGAGCGCAAGGCAGCTACCTACCTGACGATGAAGGAAGTGACCGGCGCGATCATCGCCACAACGCTGGTGCTGCTCGCGATCTTTATTCCTGTGGCGTTTATTCCCGGCATCACCGGCAAGGTCTATCAGCAGTTCGCCGTGACTATGTCGGTCTCAATCTGTTTCTCAACGCTCAACGCATTGACCCTCAGCCCTGCGATCTGTGCGACGATGTTGAACCCGCCGAAGATGCACCGGCGCGGCCCCTTCGGTTGGTTCAATGCGCTGCTGAACCGCAGTCGTGGCGGTTACATCTCGCTCTCCGCTTTTCTGGCACGGCGGCTCGCGTTAAGTGCCTTGCTCTTGATCAGCACGATCCTGCTGACGTGGGTGTGGTTCAAACAAACACCGACCTCCTTCCTGCCGGATGAGGATCAGGGCGTGGTGTTTGCAGACGTGCGGTTGCCCGAAGGTGCGATCAAGACGCGGACCGAGGAGATCATGCACGAAATCACCGCCATCGCGCGTGACGTGCCGGGCGTGGAGTTCGTTCAAGCCGTTACCGGGTTTAGCATGATGGGCGGCCGTGCGGAGAACATGGGCTTTGTGCTCATCGGACTGACGCATTGGTCGGAGCGTAACGCGCCCGATATGCATGCCGCCGTCATCATGAATACGATCCGCGGCAAGTGTGCCGCGATCACCGGTGCTACGGTAAACTTCTTTATGCCGCCATCCATACCGGGCTTGGGCGCGAACTCGGGACTCGACATCCGTTTGCAGGCTCTGACGGACGGTGATCCCGTCAAGCTTGATGCCGTGCTCCAGCAGTTCCTTGCCGAGATCAACCGTGTGCCGGGCGTGATGTTTGCTTTCAGCGGCTTCACGGCCATGACGCCGTCCGTCCGCATGAACGTGGATCGCCTTAAGTGCGAGATGCTGGATGTCCCGGTCGCCAAGGTGTTTGCAACCTTGCAGCACTATTTCGGCTCGCTCTATGTGAACGACGTTAATCTGGATACGCAGGTCAATCAGGTCATTATTCAGTCCGACTGGGCGGGGCGCCGCATGCCGGAGGATGCGCTCAAGCTGTATGTGCGCAGCTCGCGCGGTGCGATGGTGCCTCTGGGGAGCTTGATTACGTTGGAGAGCCAGGTCGCGCCGCGGCTTTATCCGCGCTACAACCTTTTCCCCAGTGCCGGTATCACAGCGCAGCTTGTGCCGGGTGTCAGCAGTGGCACCGTGATGGCGCGGATCACCGATGTGGCCAAGCGGACCCTACCCAGCGGATATACGTTTGAATGGTCAGGGCTGAGCTTCCAAGAACATCGTGCGTCAGGGCAGACGGTTTTGTTGATGGTCGCGGCGCTGGTCTTCGGTTACCTGTTTCTGGTGGCGCAATACGAGAGTTGGACAATTCCGATGCCGGTGATGTTCTCGATTTTCGTGGCGATGGCCGGTGCATTGTTCGGATTGAAACTATTGGGCATGTCGCTCAGCATCTACGCACAGCTCGGTATGGTCTTGCTGATTGCATTGGCCAGTAAAAACGCGATCCTGATCGTCGAGTTCTCAAAAATCAGGCGCGAAGAGGGATCAACGATCGTGCTGGCGGCAGCCGAAGGTGCCGGTCAGCGTTACCGCGCGGTGTTGATGACCGCGTTGACCTTTGTGCTCGGCGTGTTGCCGATGGTCTACGCGACCGGTGCCGGCGCGGCCAGCCGTCGTGCGATCGGCGTTACGACCCTCTCGGGCATGATCGCCGCTACGGTGTTCGGCATCATCCTGGTGCCCGGCCTCTACGCCTTCTTCCAGACGTGGCGTGAAGGATTCCATGCGCTCTTGAAGCGAAAGCCCAAAGCTGTCGCGAGCTCTGCGGCCACCGTCATTCTTCTCGTCTCACTGATGACGGGGTGCCGTGCTGTGGGACCGGATTATCAGGCGCCCGAAAGCGCGTTGCCCGCCGCGCCCTTGCCGCAAATCGTCGAAGGCACGGCCATCGACAGTACGGAGGCCGCCGCGTGGTGGAACGTGTTTGGCGACCCGGTCTTGACCCAGTTGGTAGACCGCGCGTTATGCGCGAACCGTACGCTGCAGGGCGGCATCGCCAGTGTGCGCGAGGCGCGCGCACGTCTAGGCATCAGCCGTGCGGGGCTCCTGCCGGAGGTGGACGCCGCCGGAGCCTACCGCCGATTCCGTAACAGCGACAACGCAGGAGCGCCGGGCGACGGCGATTTCTATACGGCGGGATTCGACGCTACATGGGAGCTTGACGTGTTCGGTCGCCGACGCCGTGCCATCGAAGCCGCGCAAGCGGAGTTCGAGGCCAATGTTGCAACGGTGGAGCACATCTGGGTGAGCGTGGCGGCGGAGACCGCACGCGCCTACACGCGGCTCCAAACCGTACGCCAACGTCTGGTGGTGGCGCACACCAATCTTGTCGTGCAGACCGATACGCTTGACCTTGTGGCGTCCCGCGCCAAGGCCGGCATCAGCGATGCGCTGGCTGTGGAGCAGGCCCGCTACAACCTGGAGCGGACGCGTGCTACGATTCCCGGCCTGTTAAGCGAGGAGGAAGCCGCGCTGAACGCGCTGGCCGTGCTGACCGGAACCATGCCGGGCGAACTGGAGGCCGCCCTGACGGCTGCCGCGCCGATCCCTTCCGCATCGCCCCGCGTGGTAGTGGGCATTCCGGCCGATCTGTTGCGTCGCCGTCCGGATGTGTGTGCCGCCGAACGACGGCTGGCCGCACAGACCGCCCGTATTGGCATGGCGGAAGCGGATCGTTATCCGACCTTCCGTCTGACCGGGTCGGTCGGCCTGGAATCGCTGGACGAAGGCTCGTTTCTGGAGTGGGGGAGCCGTTTCTTCGGGATCAGCCCGTCGGTCGTCTGGCCGGTTTTCCGCGGCGGCTCGATCCGCGCCAACATCGAAGTGCAGAACGCGTTGCAGGAGCAGGCGCTGGCGGCATACGAGCAGGCCGTCCTCGAGGCCGTGCGCGAGCTGCGCGACGCGCTGGCGGCATACGGACGCGAATTCGCGCGCTGCGAGGCACTGCGCAACGCCGCAGAGGCATCGCGCAACGCGGTCGCGCTGGCGCAGAATCAATACACGAACGGACTGGCTGACTTCAACGCCGTCCTCGACGCACAGCGCTCCCAGCTCTCCTTCGAAGAGGCCGTAACGCTCAGCGAAGGCGCCATCACCGATCACCTGATCCGCGTGTACAAAGCGCTGGGCGGCGGCTGGAGTGCGCTTCAGCCTGATTAAGGCTTAAGCGCGCCAGTCAAGGAGGATTTAGGAGTTTTTTGGGCGTTGGGCGTTCACGTTTGGTGGACATCGTGGACATTGTGGGCTGGGTAGACACCTACAACAACTCCTAAATCCTAACTACAAACTCTTGTTTCCGCAGAAATTTGTTTCTGCGCAAATAAGCGCGCCCCCTTTTGACTTTCATTTTATGACCCAGTTTGCTACAACCTCACCCGTTCGCTTGCGGGGGAAGGACGAGCCCGCACCAGACCCAATTTTGAGGTTGTTCCTGTGTATCTAAAACAGATCGAAATCACCGGCTTTAAGAGTTTTGCCGACAAGACGCGCTTGCAGCTCGAGCCTGGCATGATCGCGATCGTGGGGCCGAACGGTTGCGGTAAAAGCAACGTTTCCGACGCGATTCGCTGGGTTTTGGGCGAACAGCGCCCGACCGCGCTGCGCTGTGCCAAGATGTCGGATGTGGTTTTCAATGGAACCGACAGCCGTAAGCCGCTGGGCATGGCTGAGGTCTCGATTACCTTTGCGGAGTGCGAGGGTGTGCTGGACACCGAGTTCAATGAGGTCACGGTCACCCGCCGCGTCTTTCGTTCGGGTGAAGGCCAGTACTTTATCAACAAGAACCTCTGCCGTCTCAAAGACGTCCAGCGTCTTTTCATGGGCACCGGAATCGGCACGACTTCCTATTCCGTGATGGCGCAGGGTCAGATCGACGTGATCCTCTCTTCCAAACCGGAAGACCGCCGTATCGTTTTTGAAGAGGCGGCGGGCATCACCAAGTTCAAGGCCGACCGCAAAGAGGCACTACGCAAAATCGATCAGACCGAAGCGAACCTGTTGCGTCTCGCCGATGTGATTCGCGAGGTCAAGCGTCAGATCGGCACGCTCCAGCGCCAGGCGGGCAAGGCGCAGAAGTACCGCGCGTTGCGCGATGAACTGCGCGGGCTCGATATTTTTCTTACGCGCCGCCGTCTGGCCGCGTTCGACATCCGCATCCGCGAACTGGATACATCGATTCATGCGCTCGCTGAGCAACTGGTGTCGCATCAGGAGTTTGTGGCCGAGGCCGAGGCGCAATCTTCGCGTATCCATGCATTGATCCATGAGACTGAAGCGCGCATTGCCGAACTGACCGAACAAGCCGCGCAAGCAGATAACCGCTACATCCGTGCACAAGAGGTCATCAAGGTCAACGAACAGCGCATTGACGAGTACCGTGCGTGGGCCGAACGCGACAACCGTGAGATTTCTGAAACACGGACGCAGATCGAGCATCTCAAGATGCAGATCGAATCGCTGGAACAGAAGCGGCTGTTGACCCAACAGGCGGCAGATGTCGAGCGCGGTAAGTTGGAAGCGGCGCAGGCGCGTTTTGACGCGCATCAGGGGCAGATCAATCAGACACGCCAACAACTCCAGCAAGATCGGCAGCGTTCCGTCGAATGCGAGCGCCGCAGTGCCCAGATCCAGCAGACACTTGCCGAGATGGAAGCGCGTCAGCGTGATGTGCTGATGAAGCGTGACCGCCTCACCGCTGAGCATCGCCAGGTCGAGGAGGCGCTGACCATCGCCGATCAAAACTGCGCGGAGGTCAAGGCGCGGCTCGACCGCTTCCGGTCAGATGCCGAGCAGGTAGGGGAGCGGCTGGAAACGCTGGAAGATGAGCGCACCTCGGTTACCGCTGATGTGAAGCGCATGCAGGATGAGGCTTCCCGCATGCAGTCTGAGGCCGCCGCGAAGCGTGCGCAGATCGAGTTGCTGACCGACAAGCAGGAATCATCCGATGAATTTGCCGCCGGTTCGCAGCAGATGCTGGATCCGGAGAATCCGCTGGGGCTCGCGCCGCATACGGTGCTCGGGGCACTGGCCGACCAGTTGACCGCGCCCGCCGACTTGCGTCTGGCACTTGAGGCGGCGCTGCGCGCCTGGCTGGATGCGGTGGTTGTGCGTGATGCCGCCAGCGCACGGCAAGCGTTGGCCGCACTTTTTGCACAGGGCCAACATGCCGCAGCGCGCATCGTCGCGGTGGATGGCGGCAGCGACGCGCGTCCCGCACCGCCGGCCGGATTGGTCAGCCTGCTGGATCAGGTACAGGTCACCGATGCATTCGCACCGGCTGCGGCCCGGCTGCTCGGCTCGGTGTTTCTGGCCGAACGGCTGGAGGACGTGCCGGAGGTGATCCCGGCGGGGTGTAGCGTCGTCACGCGCGGCGGCGTCATTATGCACGGCGATGGCTGCGCGGAACTCTGGATGCCGGACAGCCAAGTCTCCAGCCCGCTCGCGCGGCGCATGCTGGTGGCCGACACCAGCGAGCAGCTTGCCGCGCTTGAAGAGCGCTTGCGCACACACTGGAGTCAGCTTGAACAGCTCAACGCGCGTAGCGGCGAACTGACGGCGCTGATCAATCAGACGCGTCAGGAGCGGGATGAGATTCAGCGCAAGGCAGCACAGGCTGAAGGTGAATATCAAACGGTCAGCCGCGACACCGAACGCGCCCGCGAACGCTTGTCCAACGTGGCGACCGAACTCGGTTCGATTTCCGCACAGACCGCCGGTGATGACGAGCGCCGCGAAACATTAAGCAACGAGCTTCAGTCGTTGACGGTTCTGCGTGATGAATTACTGGAGCGCACGGCAGAGTTGTCCACGCAGTTGCAAGATCTGGAAAGTGTCTATAGCGAACTGAGCCATGCGCTGACGGAATGCCGCATTCAGGTCTCCAGTTTGACCCAGCAGTTGGAGCACGCGGCGTCGCAACAGGAGTCGATCCAGACGCG
>LSQX01375700.1_pt1 | contig 12891 bp, 13 predicted proteins | sample 654561 | NCBI WGS metagenome assembly LSQX01 (sample SAMN04489861, study PRJNA283612) | anaerobic digester metagenome | isolation source: 4 biogas reactors fed with cattle manure at either 37C or 55C with and... | place: Denmark: Kongens Lyngby | collected 2014 | reverse complement strand
ATATTATAGTGATTTTTCAAATCTTTTATAATTTTTTTATAGAACTAATAGGATTCTTAGATTCAGATGGTGGGTTAGTCGCCGGTTGTCATCGGCAAAATAAAAATATGTACGGGAACAAAATTTCAATATCAAACCCCTATAACCTTTAAGATAAAAGGCCATAGGGGCTATTGTTTTTTACTTTATTGTGTTATTAATACATAAAAATTTTTTCCCTGCTAAATATCAATTTTCTCCAATCCGCCCATATAATCTTTTAGGGCTTCCGGGATTATCACCGAACCATCTTTTTCTTGATAATTTTCAAGAATACAAGCTACTGTTCTCCCAATAGCTACACCAGAGCCATTCAATGTGTGTACAAATTTTGCTTTATCCTTAATGCTATCTTTGTACTTAATATTTGCCCTCCTAGCCTGGAAATCTTCGAAATTACTACACGATGATATCTCAACATAGCGATTATAACTTGGCATCCAAACTTCTATGTCATATTTCATAGCAGCAGTAAAACCCAAATCTCCTGTGCAGATTTTCACTACTCTATATGGTATTTTGAGCAGTTGCAATACTTTTTCCGCATCATTCGTAAGATTTTCAAGTTCCTTATATGAATCTTCAGGTTTCGTAAACTTTACCAGCTCAACTTTATTAAATTGGTGTTGGCGTATAAGTCCCCTTGTATCTCTGCCTGCAGCACCCGCTTCGGCCCTAAAGCAAGCTGAATATGCTACGTACTTTAATGGCAACTTTTCACCATGTAAGATTTCTTCCCTATGCATATTGGTTACCGGTACTTCTGCCGTGGGTATTAAAAAGTACTCTGTTTCGGCAGTCTTAAAAGCATCGTCCTCAAACTTCGGTAACTGCCCTGTACCGATCATACTGTCCCTATGAACCATAAACGGAGGAAATATTTCTTTATACCCATGCTGTTGAGTATGAATATCTAAGAAAAAATTAATTATTGCTCTTTCAAGTCTTGCCCCAAGACCCTTATAAAAGGTAAATCTTGAACCGGTAACTTTTGCTGCCGTAGAAAAATCCAATATGTCTAATTGTTCACCAATTTCCCAGTGAGGCTTACTTTCAAAATCAAAACTCCTTGGTTCTCCCCATTTTCTAATCTCGAGATTGTCTTCATCCGTGTCCCCCACAGGAACTGTTTCATTAGGTATATTAGGTATATTGAGAAGTTTATTCTCTATTTCTTCATCTGTTTGTTTTAATTTTGTATTTAATTCTTTAATAGAATCAGACAATTCCTTCATGTCATCTAATAATTGTGTAACATCTTTTCCCTCTTTCTTTAAAGTCGGCATCCGTTTTGATGTGATATTTTGTTGGTTTTTTAATTGTTCAACCTCATATAATATTTCTCTTCTCGTAGTATCGAGCTTCAAAATCTCATCAATATCTATTTTTTCTTTTCTTTTTTCTAAAGCTTTACGAACCTTCTCTGTCTCGCTTCTTATTAGTTTAATATCAAGCATAAAAATCTCTCCCGTTTTTTAATGTGTATCATTATACTATTTTATTGTTATAAAATCAAATTATTCTTTTCTCATTATACGTTTTCCTTGCTGTTTCAATTGCTTGCGTTTCTTCTGCAGACAAGGTGTATTTTGATTTCCCTTGTATTATTGGCTTTGCATATATCGAAGAGTTTTCCCTTGAGAATATAGAATTAATGATAACTCCATTTTCTTCCGAATCAAGCAATGCAACAGCAAAGCTTAAATCACTCCCCACGTTTTCAAAAGCATTATATCTTACTATTCCAATTTTTTGAATACAGTTTTCGATATTTTTTTCGATTTTATTTGTTCTATGCTCTAATTCGCTATTTTTGCTTAATACTTTTTCGACTTGTGAATAATAAACTGACATTATTTCTTCAAGGTTTTTATTGCCAATATCATTTGTTAGTTTTTTGTACTTGCTTTTAATCTTTGACAATCTGGTTGAGTTTATTATAATCACCATTAACATTGCTATATTTAAAATTGCTATTACTAAAAGAATTATGTTGTTATAGTCATTAATAAATCCTTTGATTATTTCCATGTTTTTCCCATTCTCCTTTTATTTTTGTTTCACGTGGAACAAAAATGTTTGTAAATTTGCGTTCTGTTCATTTTTCTGCCGCTTTTAATGTTTTAGTATTGTTTATCTGTTTTTATTTAAATACAGCTCAATTTTGAAAGACGCTTTTTTAGCCCCTTGTAATTCTTTTTACCATATCCTCCAACTCCTGGTTGGAATAATATTCTATTTCTATTTTGCCCTTTCTCTTCCCATAATAAATCTTAACTTTTGTCCCTAATTTTTCAGAAAGAACATTTTCGAGGTTGCGATATTGTTCATCGATCATTTTTGTTTTTTTCGGTTTTGCGATATCTTGTGGCACACTATTGTTTTGAATACCCTTAATATGTTTTTCAGTTTCCCTGACATTCATATCCTCATTAACAATTCTTTCAGCTACTTTTTTTCTAATATCGTCACCTTCTATAGATAGCAATGCCCTGGCATGCCCTGCTGATAGTTTTCCTTCTGTTAATAATTGCCTTACATCATCACAAAGGTTTAATAGCCTAAGGCTATTAGCAATGGCCGAACGACTTTTCCCCACCCTTACACTTATCTCCTCCTGCGTCAAGGAAAACTCCTCCATTAGCCTTTTATATGCTTCAGCTTCTTCTATGGGGTTAAGGTCTTCTCTCTGAAGGTTTTCTATAAGCGCAACCTCTAAAACTTCTTTGTCGGCATACTCTTTTATAATTGAAGGTATTACTTTTAGTCCCGCTTTTTTAGCAGCCCGCCATCTTCTTTCTCCGGCAATAATTTTATAAAACCCATTATTAGCTTTTTTCACTATTATGGGCTGTATTATCCCATGCTCCTTTATTGATTCCGAAAGATCATTTAGACTTTTTTCATCAAAAGTTTTTCTCGGTTGTGATTTATCCGGTTCAACCTCTATAATCCTTAATTCCTTTATTAAGTTTTTATCTTCTGCTTCTTCGGTGAATAAAGCTTCCAATCCCCTTCCTAAAGCCTTCTTCGCCATGTTAATCACCCCTTTTGTTTGTAAAGTATTTCACTTCGTAGAATATATTTATCCTTCTCGTTGAATAATTTCCTCTGCTAATTCAGAATAACATTCGGCCCCCCTTGACTTTGGATCATATACAATGATAGGTTGTCCAAAACTTGGAGCTTCACTCAGTCTTACATTTCTCGGTATAACGGTTTTATATACTTTTGTAGGGAAATATTTTTTAACTTCCTCTACAACTTGAATCGCCAAATTAGTTCTGGCATCAAACATTGTAAGCAATACACCTTCCATATCCAGCTCGGGATTTAAATGCTTTTTTACTTTTTTAATGGTATTTGTTAATTGACTTAATCCTTCAAGGGCATAGTATTCACATTGAATCGGCACTATTATTGAATCGGTACAGGTAAATGCATTAATAGTTAATAAACCTAATGACGGAGGACAATCGATTATTATATAATCATACTCATCTTTTATTTGTCCTACAGAATCTTTTAATTTAAATTCTCTTCTTTCTTCAACAACAAGCTCTATTTCGGCTCCTGCAAGTTCCATATGGGAAGGGCAAATATGTAAGTTGTCATATTCTGTTTTTATAATAGCATCTTTAATATCCATATTATTAATTAGAATATCGTAAATAGACTTTTCTATGTTTTTTTTGTTAACTCCTAATCCGCTTGTTGTATTTCCTTGAGGGTCTATGTCTATAGTTAATACTTTTTTATTTAATGCGGCAAGGCAAGCGCTCACATTAACTGAAGTCGTCGTTTTTCCTACACCCCCTTTTTGATTAGCAACTGCCATAATCTTTCCCAATTATATAACCCCCTTGATTTTTGCAATGTTTTAAGCCTTCCCTTTTCCAGCAGGAAGAATATTATAACATAAGTGCAAGGTGCCAATCACCTTGCTTCGCACCGTTTCAATAAATGCAACCCAAGTAAAACCGTTAGGTTTTATTTCGTTAATGCATTTATTATAACACAAAACTACAGTTTAATAAACGTTTTTTTGTTTTTAAAAAGCTTTTAGTTTGTAAGCATTTTTTCATTAAGGGTAAAAATAAATTTTATTGCAATCAAACTTTATTAAGCTCAAACAACTTGTGCCCCCTCGATAGGGGGCTGCCCGAAGGGCTGGGGGTCTTAAGTTTAAATATACCCTTTAGCAGACCCCCTGTCGCTAAAGTGACATCCCCCTATCGAGGAGGAACAAGATGGATGAGTTCTGTTCCTGTACTCAAAACTTAAGGGGGGAACAAGTTGTTAACGCTGTGCATCCAACTTGACCGGCTGTGGCGTTCCGAAGAAAACAGCCTATATAACGGAACACCATGGTGCGGAAGCAAGGGCGATTCACGAATCGCCCGCGGAAGCGCAAATGCAGATATTTGATTCTGATTGTTTCACGTGAAACAATTTAGTCTTGTTTAAGAAAAGACACTGCGATATCTATATGCATAATCCAAGAACATCGAATCCCGTTTGTAAACACCCCTTTTTTAAATGTTTCACGTGAAACATTTAGAATATTTAAGTTTAAAAAGGAATATATATCTTATAACAGCGGCAGTATATGCACGTTAATCTCAGGTTGTTTTTTTAAATAAAAAGTTTTTGATGGGGGTCTTCTTTGATGTGGAAAATAATTCTTACAACTTTCGGTTTGGTTTTTATAGCAGAACTTGGCGATAAAACACAATTATCAACTATGTTATTAGCATCTAAGACAAAAACACCATTAAGTGTGTTTGTCGGTGCCGCGTGTGCATTAGTACTTTCTTCTTTATTAGGTGTCTTTGCCGGAGGTTTTATTAGCAAGTATGTTCCTGCAAATCATATACAAATAGCTGCAGGTATAAGTTTCATCTTTATAGGAATTTTGCTTCTTATAGGGAAATGAACTGAACTTTGATAATATTAATGAGGGGGCGCTTTTAAGGGCGCCCTATATGAAAATCACGGGACCGATGATTCGGTTCCCATGTCTTCCGCAGTACAGAAATGCATTTAAAACATGCTCTTTATGGTTACACCTAAGATTATTTTCTTACTTTGGAATTTTAATAACATATTCTATGTAATCACCTTTATCAAACTGTGAGGTCTGTGCATCAACACCGGACTTTTTCATCATTTCAACGGTTTGCTTTAACGTGTTAACAAATATCCTTATATCTCTAAAAATCTTTATGTTCTTTTTTTCTAAAATTTCCTCAATGTTTTCACCGGAAATACTATTAATAATATCTCTAATTAATTCCTCTGTTCTTTTGACATTATAACCTTTTTCACAAACGATTTTTAGTGCTTTTAAACGGAGTTGTTCGTCAGGTAATTTTAATAATGCACGGGCGTGCCTCTCAGTTAATTCATTATCTTTTATGATTTTTTTTATCATAGGGGATAGTTTTAAAATTCTTAATTTATTTGCTATTGTTGATTGAGTTTTCCCTATCTTGGCTGCAAGCTCTTCCTGAGTAAGCCCATGCTCATTAATTAAATGATAATATCCTTCCGCCTCCTCCATAAAATTTAAATCTTCTCTTTGCAGGTTTTCTATTAATGCAAACACCGCAGAATCATTGTCGTCTATATTAACTATTATTGCCGGAATCTCTTTTGTTTCCGCTAATGCACAAGCTCTCAATCTTCTCTCTCCCGCAACTAATTCATATTTTCCCATACTCATTTTTCTCACCATGATTGGTTGAAGAACACCATGTTCTTTGATAGATTCACTTAATTCAATCAATCCCACCTTATTAAAGTGCTTTCTTGGTTGATAGGGATTGGGTATAATTTGATTTGTGGGTATAATATTGATTCTATTTCTTTCCTCTACAGCATTGCTTCTGAACATTGACATTACTTCGAGCATAATCAAACCCCTTCCTTTGTTTAAAATTAATGTATTTAGTATAACACATTTTATACATTAATTGTAAAAAATCGTTCGTCATCTTATAACATTTCTTCCTATTTTGTTATTATGATATGGGGTCTTTCGACGGTTTTCCCGCTTTTCTGGGAAATTTTGTCGGTGATTTCTTTTCTTTTTTTATAATTACCAGGCTGTGTTTTGCTTCTATTTCGGATAGAGCTATACTTTTTATTCCTTCAACTGTTCCGCCTAAAGTACTAATAGCATTATTTGATTGTTCAATTTCGTGCTTTATATCCGGTCCCTTCATACTAATAAAGTAACCGCCTACCTTTACTAGTGGTAAACAATACTCAGATAAAACAGATAGATTAGCAACAGCCCTTGATACCGCTATATCAAATTTTTCTCTGTAACTTTTATCGTTTCCTGCATCTTCAGCACGGCTGTGTAATACAGATACAGATTCAAGATTTAGAACTTTGACTGCTTCTTTAAGAAAAAGGATTCTTTTATTTAAAGAATCGATTAACGTTATTTTTATGTCAGGTCTTACAATTTTTATAGGAATACCCGGAAATCCTGCTCCGGTTCCAATATCAACTACACTACATCCTTGACCAAATTTATTTGTTTCAAGACAAGACAACGAATCAATAAAATGCTTAATTATTATTTCTCTGTCATCAGTTATTGCGGTTAAATTTATCTTATTATTATATTCCTGCAGCATTTTTAAATAAATATAAAACTTATCAACCATTGTTTTTGAAACTTTTATATCCATTGCGGAAAAGTAGTTATTTATCATCTCTCTTATCATTTTTATGTTCCTTTCAGTATTCGTTAAGAAGATTCATGTATTTTATCCTCTTTGGGCTCGCCTTTTCTGTTCAAGGTAAATCATTAATACAGAAATATCTGCAGGAGATACCCCCGATATTCTAGATGCCTGACCAAGGGATACGGGTTTTATTTCAACTAGTTTTTGTGCAGCTTCTATCCTTAACCCTTTGATGTTTTCATACTCTATATCAGGCGCTAATTTCTTTTTTTCTAAATTGTTGAACTGCTCAACTTGCTTTATTTGTCTATTAATATACCCTTCATATTTTATTTGTATTGAAACTTGTTCCTTAACATCAAAAGGCAAATCAGGCATATCCTCATCTATTTCGTTTAAGGCATCATAGGGTATTTCCGGTCTTTTTAGCAAGTCTGATAGTTTTATACCGGTTCTAATCTCTGTGGTTTTTAATTCTTTTAAAACTCTATTGGTATTCTCATTAGGTTGAGCTGTTTTATTTTTTAATCTTTCTATTTCATCCTCTATCATTTGTTTTTTGCTTAAAAATTCATTATACCTTTTCTCACTTATAAGTCCGATTTTAAATCCTATAGGTGTAAGACGCAAATCTGCATTATCCTGTCTTAATAAAAGTCTGTATTCTGACCTTGATGTTAACATCCTATAAGGTTCACTGGTTCCTTTTGTAACCAAATCGTCTATCAATGTTCCTATATATGCCTGTGATCTATCAATTATTAGGGGCTCTTTTTCCTTTATTTTATGTGCTGCATTAATTCCGGCTATCAATCCTTGTGCTGCTGCTTCTTCATATCCGGAACTACCATTAAATTGTCCTGCTCCATATAATCCTGATATTTCTTTAAATTCCAGAGTCATCTTCAATTGTTTCGGGTCTATACAGTCATATTCTATTGCATATGCCGGTCTCATCATTTTTACTTTTTCCAGACCGGAAACAGTTCTTAACATCTCTATTTGAACGTCTTCAGGAAGACTGGTTGACATGCCTTGCACGTACATTTCTTGAGTATTCAATCCCATAGGTTCGATAAATACCTGATGATGATCTTTATCTGCAAATCTTACTATTTTATCTTCTATGGAAGGACAATATCTTGGTCCCACACCTTCTATTACGCCTCCATACAATGGGGAACGGTAAAGGTTTTGCTTTATAATATCATGCGTCTTTTCATTTGTATATGTAAGCCAACAAGACACCTTATTCTCACCTATTTCTTTTGTTTCAAATGAAAATGGTGTAATAACATCATCCCCTTTTTGCTCCTCCATTTTAGAGAAATCAACGTCCTTAGCATTAATTCTGGCAGGTGTTCCTGTTTTGAATCTCATTAAATTTATTCCGTTTTCTCTTAGTGAATCGGTCAACTTGTTTGCGGGAAACAAGCCATCAGGTCCTCCGCTATAACTGTTATCCCCAATTATTATTTTCCCTCTTAAAAAAGTGCCGGTAGCAATTATAACCGTTTTTACTTCATATACTGTTCCTGTATGTGTTTTTATGTTTTTTACACATTTATTTTCAATTCCAATATCGACTATTTCCGCCTGTACAACATCTAAGTTTTCTTGTTTTTCAAGAACATATTTCATTTCCGCCTGATATTGTCTTCTGTCAGATTGTGCTCTTAAAGAATAAACCGCGGGACCTTTTCCCCTATTTAAAATCCTCGACTGAATAAACGTCTTGTCTGCAATTTTACCCATTTCACCGCCAAGTGCATCAATTTCTCTGACAAGATGCCCCTTTGCCGTCCCTCCGATATTGGGATTGCAAGGCATATTAGCAATGGTATCTAAATTTATTGCAAATATAACCGTTTTACAATTAAGGCGTGCAGCCGCAAGTGCCGCCTCACAACCGGCATGCCCTCCTCCAATTACAGCCACATCATATTTTCCTGCAATATACTCCATTAATAAAACCTCATTTCCCTAGACAAAAATCTCTAAATATCCGGTCTATTATTTCTTCGGAAACTGTTAGCCCCAAAATTTCACCCATACTCTGTATCGCGTTATTTAAATCAATGGTTATCATATCCATAGGCATTCCTTCATTTAATGAAGTCAATGCTTGATTAATTTCTTCCCCTGTTCTTATTAGTAACTCTTTGTGCCTTATGTTTGTTATCAAATAGTCATTATTTATCTTAACTTTTCCGGAATAAAACATATCATATATTGCATTTTCCAAGTCTTCTAATCCGGTTCCCTCTTTCACTGAAACTTCTAAAACTATATTTTCCTTAAAAATATTTTCTATATAATCATAGTCTATCACTACATTTAAATCTGTTTTATTAATGAGTACTATGGTGTTTTTTTCTTTTACAAGCGAGATTATATTTCTATCATTTTCAGTTATTTCTTCGCTTCCGTCCAATATTAGTATAATAAGCTCAGCATTATTAATTAATTCTTTTGACTTTTTAACACCAATTTTTTCTATTATATCGTTAGTATCTCGTATCCCAGCTGTATCAATTACTTTTAAAGGTATTCCTTTTATGTTAATATATTCTTCGATAATATCCCTTGTCGTTCCGGGAATTTCTGTTACGATTGCTCTTTTTTCTCTTACCATAGCATTTAATAAGGATGATTTTCCCACATTAGGCCTTCCGATTATCACCGTATTTAAACCATCCCTAACGATTTTTCCTATATCCGCTGTACTTAACATTCCTTCTATTTTAAAAAGTATATCCTTTAATTCCTTCTCTACGTTTTCTTCTTTTAATTCTTCTATTTCTTCTTCGGGAAAATCAACAGCTGCTTGCAAATGAGCGGAAAGACTAAGAATCCTTTTTCTTATATCTTTTAATTGCTCCGATAAGCCACCTTCTAATTGTCCCACAGCTACACTTAACCCATTATCAGTCTTAGCATTAATAATATCAATAATTGCTTCTGCCTGCACCAAATCGATTCTTCCGTTTAAAAAGGCTCTCTTTGTAAATTCTCCGGGTTCTGCAAGTCTGGCTCCTACGTAAATTACTTCTTCTAATACTTTTTTCGCGACAACACTCCCACCATGACAATTAATTTCAACTGTATCTTCTCTTGTAAACGTATTAGGCTCTTTCATAACAGATACAAGAACTTCATCTAAGATTTTATTTGACTTTATTTCACGTATATAACCATAGTATATCCTATGGGATTTAGCGTCAACAAAATTCTTTTTGTTCTTCATCTCAAAAATCTTTGCCACTATTTTAATAGCATTTTTCCCGCTTACTCTTATTATTGCAATTCCACCTACACCAGGAGGTGTGGATATTGCAGCAATTGTATCCTCTATATACATAGTTATCTTCTCCTATCGAGTCTGAATAGATTTCCCTTCGTTCTAAGCCGTAGGGGACGGTTCCGAAGCATACCACCTTCCCGTGTCTTGATTGTTACTGCTTAAGTGTTGTAAATAATCCTGAATATTGCAGCAGGAAAAATCGCATGGAGGCGATTTTTAGGCGTCTTGAGCATGGATGCGAATTGACACCGGCTGCTAAAAAGCGGGAGGACTTTTTACAACACTTAAGCTCGTTTTGAGCCACAGGGGGCAGGGCCGTCTGCACCTACAGATATTATTGTGTTTTGCGGGCTTGATAAGTCAAACCTCTACACGTTCAGCCATTTGGTTTTGATAGCTGCCTTTCATTGTTAGATTATATAAGTCAAAAAGACGGGGTTGTTGTTAACCAAATCTTGGTTGCCAATAACCCCGTCACCTTAACATTATAGCTATTACTATATATCCGTTCTTTTTCTTTGTGTTATTGCTATGACAACTTTCCTGTTTGGTTCTTCTCCTATGCTATAAGTATTCACCATTTCATTTTTTTGAAGCGTTGAATGTATTATCCTTCTTTCATAGGGATTCATTGGTTCAAGTGTCATGTTCCTTCTATATTTTATAACCCTGTCCGCTAACTTATTGGCAAGTCTTATCAACGTCTGTTCCCTTTTCTTTCTATAGTTTTCTGTGTCCAAAGATATACGAACAAAATCATTATCACCCTTATTTACCACAAGACTTGTTAAGTACTGGAGCGAATCCAAAGTTTCTCCTCTTTTTCCTATGAGTATTCCCATTTTTTCTCCGCTCAACTCGATTTTTAAAACATTTGCCTCTTTTTTAGTATCGATATCTACTTCCAAATTCATTCCTTCAAAAATACTTGTAAGAAAGGTTCTTGCCCTTTCTTCTTCAATCTCTGATTTTTCTGTTTTTTGACCTTTTCGTGGAGACACTCTCACTTTAGCTTCTTTTGTACCGATTAGACCCATCCAGCCTTTTTTCCCTTCATCCACTATTTGTATGTCGGCTTCTTCCTCTGTAATCTTAAGCTCATCTAGTGCGGCCACAACAGCTTCTTCTAATGTTTTACCGGTCTTTTCAACAAAACTTTTCATTTTCTATTCCTCTACCTCCTTTTTAGCAGTATTAAAATATTTATTTAAAAATACTTGCTGTATCATTTGAAGCAAATTACTTGTTACCCAATACAATCCTACTCCGGCCGGCAAAGAAAAACATATAAACCCAGTCATAATAGGAAATACTTTCATCATACTTCCTTGCATTTGAGCTGTTTTTTCTGCTTGCTCATCCTTTGCACCATTACTCATTTTTGAGGAGCTAGACATTGCTGTAGTAAGTTTACTTGAAAAATAAGTTGTTAAAGCGGCTAAAATAGGCACTATCCAAATAAGTGACACAGTTTTCAAATTAGGAATTTCAGCTAAATTTAACCCTAAAAATTCAAGATTAACATTTCCCATTTGTTCTGCTATGGATATTTCCTCTCTAATATTAAGATTAAGACTTTCTGCCATTTCTTTGATTTGTTCAGATGATAATTTTAATATATAAGTCAGGGGTTGATATATTACTCTATACAAGCCAAAAATAATTGGGAGTTGTATAATTAAAGGTAAACATCCTCCTGCAGGATTTACCTTGTTTTCCTGGTAAAGCTTCATCATCTCCTGATTGAGCTTTTCTTTATCATTTTTGTACTTTTCCCTTATCTTATTCATCAGTGGTTGCACCTTTTGCATATCAGCCATTGATTTTTGCTGTTTAATTGCTAGGGGAAGCAACACCAACCTAATAATTATAGTAAACAAAACAATTGAAAGTCCATAACTGTTTGTAAAACTATAAATAAAACCCAATATTACACCTAATGGTTCGGTTATAATTGCCAACACTTACCCTCCTTTAATCTAAAAACCCTTTCGGGGATACATATTCCATATATCGTTACAAAGTTAATTCTGTCATTTATTATTTAATCGGGTCATATCCTCCTGAATTAAAAGGGTGACATTTTAATATTCTTTTTGTTGCTAAGTATAATCCTTTTATAGTACCATACTTAGTAATTGAATCTAAGGCGTATTGCGAACATGTAGGTGTAAACCTACATGTTGGTCTTTTTAATGGTGAAATATATTTCCTATATACATTTATTAATGCCATTAATACCTTCTTCATATAATTATTCCCTTTATATAAATTCTAATCTCTTTTTTTGTTTAAAAATTTTTTGTTTTTATTAGGTCTGCTTTTTTTAATAGATCTTCAATGGCATTTTCTATTTTATTAAAATCTGCATTTGCTGCTCTGACTCTAGATATTATAATTATTGTATACCCATTTTTTATCTTGTTTTCTCTTAGTCTATAACATTCTTTAATAAGTCTTCGAACTCTATTTCTTACAACTGCTTTTCCTACTTTTTTATTAACAGTTATGCCCAGTCTGTTTATCTGTTCTTTATTTTTTAAATAATAAAGGACCAAATAGCGATTAGCTATAGACTTTCCCCTTTTATATGTTTTCTTAAAGTTTGTGTTTCCGGTTAATGATATTGTTTTTTTCATCAAACCATTCCTGTTCTGCCGATTCAAAATAGAATTATTAAAAAAGACCACTTATTGTGGCCTTTATGCTGACAATTTTTTTCTTCCTCTTTTTCTTCTATTAGCCAGTATATTACGTCCACTTCTATTTTTCATCCTTTTTCTAAATCCAAGTTCTTTTTTTCTTTGCCTTCTTTTAGGCTGATATGTTCTCAACAAGGTCTACACC